>JGI12210J13797_10015939_pt1 | contig 23200 bp, 16 predicted proteins | sample ElkSlonscriptome_3_FD_13797 | JGI IMG/M metagenome (IMG submission 13797)
CGCGTCCTGCCGATGGCCGATCCGGACAAGTCCCAGCGAAGCCCGCGGCGCCTCCACGCCGAGGTCCCCAGCACCGTCCCGGTCACGTCACGCACCGTGCCCACGGGGCGGCGGCTGCTGGTCATCGCGGCCGATCGGGTCAGCTCGCACCCGCTGCCGAAGCTAGGCACGTTCAAGCTCGGCCGCGGCGACGAGGTGGACCTGCGGATCGAAGACCCCTCGGTCTCGCGCGACCACGCGTGCCTGCACTTCGGGCGCAACGAAGAGATCCACGTCAGCGACGCGGGCAGCTCCAATGGCACCCGCGTGCGGGGAAAGCGCCTCAAGGGCAACGAGCGGGTCGTGGTGACGACCGGCGAGACGTTCGAGGTGGGCTCGGTGCTGCTGATGGTGCAGGACCCGTTCGGGGCCGAGGCCGCCAAGGAGCCGGCGCCCGCCGGGGCGGCCGACGACGACGGCATCGTGATCCAAGACCGCGCGATGGCGAGCCTGTACCAGCTCGCCGAGCGCGTGGCCAAGAGCACCATCAACGTGCTGCTGCTCGGCGAGACGGGCGTGGGCAAGGACGTGCTCGCCCGCAAGATCCACGCCATGTCGCCGCGGGTCGACGAGCCGTTCCTGCCGCTGAACTGCGGGGCGCTCACCGAGCAGCTGCTCGAGAGCGAGCTGTTCGGCCACGAGCGCGGGGCGTTCACCGGCGCGGTCGAGACCAAGATGGGGCTGCTCGAGGCGGCCGACCACGGCACCGTGTTCCTCGACGAGGTGGGCGAGCTGCCGATGTCGGTGCAGGTGAAGCTGCTGCGCGTGCTCGAGGAGCGGGCGGTGCGGCGGGTGGGCGGGCTGCGGAGCAAGGCCTTCGACATCCGCTTCATCGCCGCGACCAACCGCGACCTCAACCAGGCCATCCAAGACGGTGCGTTCCGCTCCGATCTCTTCTACCGCCTCAACGGCATCTCCCTGGTGATCCCGCCGCTGCGCCAGCGGGTCAGCGAGATCGAGGGGCTGTCGGAGCGCTTCATCGAGGAGGCGAGCAAGCGAGCCGGTCGCTCGCGGCCGCCCTCGCTCGCCCCCGAGACGCTCGAGTGGCTGCGGGCCTACCACTGGCCGGGCAACATCCGCGAGCTGCAGAACGCGATCGAGCGCGCGGTGCTGCTGTGCATCGGCGACGTGATCACGGTCGAGCAGCTGCCGGCCGCGGTGGGCTCCCGCGTCGGCGGGCCCGCGCCGGCCCCGGGCGGTGGGCCCGCGCCGGCCCCGGGCGGCGGGCCGGCGGGTCCGGGCGGAGCGGCCGACGAGCAGGACCCGGAGCGCAAGCGGATCCTCGACGCGCTCGAGCAGTGCGCCGGCAACCAGACCCGGGCCGCGAAGCTGCTGGGGATCTCCCGCAACACGCTGCTGGCTCGGCTCGATCAGTACGACATCCCGCGCCCGCGCAAGCGCTGAGCGGCCTCGGGGCGATCCCGACCCGTGGCGGCGAACGCTCGCGTCACGGCGTCGGCCCGGACCGCGGGGGCCGTGCTCGCCGTCGCGCAGGTCGCTGGCCCTCGGGAGCGTGGCGGCGGAACGATCGCGATATGGTGCTCGGAGCGTGAGGGGCAGCCTCGAGCACGACACGTTGTTCGCCGATCGCTACCGCGTGATCGCCCCGCTGGGCGAAGGCGCGATGGGTCGGGTCTGGCGGGTCCTCGACGAGCAGCGCGGGGACGAGTGTGCGCTCAAGCTGCTCAAGCCCGAGCTGAGCCACGCCGACGATCTCGATCGCTTCAGGCGGGAGTTCCGGGCGATGTCCCGCCTGGACCACCCCCACTGCATCCGCTGCCTGGAGAGCGGCAGCCACCGCGGGCAGGCGTTCTTCACCATGGAGTACGTGCCCGGCGGCTCGCTGTCGCTGGAGCGCTGGGACGACCCGACGGCGGTGGTCGATCTGGGGCGGCAGCTGCTCGCGGGCCTCGACCACATCCACGCCCGGGGGATCATCCACCGCGACATCAAGCCGCAGAACATCTTCGTGGAGCCGAGCGCCCATGGCCTGCACGCGCGTCTGGGCGACCTGGGGATCGTGCGCGTGGCCGACTTCGTCGACGTGGGCGCGGGCGTGGGCGACGTGATGGGCTCGCTGCGCTTCTTGGCGCCCGAGATCCTCGAGCACGGCATGGCCGACCCGCGCTCCGATCTCTACGCGCTGGGGCTGTTGCTGTACTGCCTGCTCGACGGCGAGCACCCGCTGGCCACGGGCAAGCACGAGGCGCGCCGCTGGCTGGTGCTGCACTGCAAGGGCGAGATGCGCCGGCTGGAGCGGGACGACGTCCCCGCCTCGCTCATCGAGGCGGTGCATCGCATGTGCGCCCGGCACCCGGAGGAGCGCTACCCCTCGGCCGCCCACGCCTACGACGCGCTCGAGGAAGTGCGAGCGGTCATGGGTGCGGTGACGGAGCCGGTGACGGAGCCGGTGACGGAGCCGGTGACGGAGGCGGGGGCCTGGACCTCGCTGCCGGAGCTGCAGCGCTCGCCCCACCTGGCCGCGCCGGCGTACGTGGGGCGCTCGACGGAGCTTCGGCAGGCCCGGGGGTTCTGCTCGCGCGCGCGGGAGGGCGACGAGGGCCCCTGCGTGCTGTTGATCGAGGGCACGGCGGGGCTGGGCAAGTCGCGGCTGATGCGGGAGCTGCTGGTCGACGCGCTGGTGGCCGACGACGTGATGGTGTTCGTGGGCACCTGCCCCGCCGAGGGCGGCTCGCCCTACGTGCCGCTCACCGAGCTGATGCGCACCCTCGAGCGGATGGGGGACGATCCGGTCGGCGCGCTGAAGAACGCCCAGACCATCACCCGGATGGCGCGGGTGATCTCCGCCGATCCCTCGACCCCCGACGACCCCACGGTCGAGGTCCTGAAGCTCGACGAGGGCACCCCGCTGGGTCGTAACACGAGGGACACGGGGGACACGGGGGACACGGGGGACACGCGAGACACCGGGAGGTCCAGTCGGGATGGGATGCTCGGGGCGCCCGGAGGGACCGGGACGGGAGAGACCGGGAGGACCGGTGAGCCCTCGCCCTCCGATTCCAGCATTCCCGTGCCCGCGGGGCTCAGCGGCGAGGACCAGGTGCTGGCGCGCCTGCAGTTCCACGACCGCATGGCCGATCGGCTCGCCGAGCTGTGTGCATCCCGGCGGGTGCTGGTGGTGGTCGACGACGCGCAGTGGGCCGATCCTCCCACCCTCCAGCTGTTGTCGAGCATGGCGCGGGCGGTGGGGGAGTCTCGCCGAGCGGGGCACACCTGGCCGATCGGCTTCATCGTCACCCACCGCCCGGTGGAGCCGGGCAGCCGCTTGGCCGAGCTCCGGGAATCGCTGGCCTCCGCCGGCACCCACGAGGTGATCGAGCTGGGCCCGCTGTCCGACGCGGCGGCCACGGAGCTGGTGGCCTCCATGCTCATGCTCCCGGTGCGCGAGGTGCCCGAGCAATTCGCGGGCCCGCTGCTGGCGAAGGCGGAGGGCAGCCCGCTGTTCCTCTCCCAGATGATGCGGCTGCTGCTGAGCAAGGGGGTGCTGGCGATGGACGAGCGCGGGCGATGGCGCCTCGACGATCAGCTGCTCGACACCGCCGCCCTGCCCGCGAGCGTGAGCACGGCGATCGGCGAGCGGGCGTCGCGGCTGGCCACGCCCAGCAAGCAGCTGCTGGCCGCGGCGGCGGTGGTGGGGCGCACCTTCGAGCTGGGGATCGTCTCGGCCTTGGTCGACGACGACGAGCTGGTCATCCTCGACGGGCTGGACGAGCTCGTCCGGGCCGAGTTCGTCGAGGACGTGCCCGGCGGGGTGCGCTTCGTCCACGACCGGATCCGCGAGTCGGTCTACGAGGGCCTGCCCGAGCGCAGCCGCCGGGAGCTGCACGCCGCGGCCGCGCAGGCGCTGTGCGCCCGGGACCGGCGCCGGCCCGAGGCCTGGCCGGGCATCGCCCACCACTACGAGCAGGCCGGCAACCACGCGGCGGCCTACAGCTTCGCGCTCCGAGCGGCCAACCATGCCTCGGTCGAGCACGCCCACGGGGCGGCCGAGCAGATGTACGCGCTGGCGCTGCGGGCGGCCGAGCGCAGCGACACGATCGAGGTCGACAGCAAGGTCTGGGAGCGACGAGGGGACGCGTGCGCGGCGGTGGCGAGGTACGACGACGCGGTGCAGTGCTACCAGCGGCGGCTGGAGGCCACGCCCTCGGTGGTGGACGAGCGGGTGGTGCTGAGCAAGGTGGGCCGGCTGGAGTACAAGCGCGGGCGCTTCACCCACGCGGTGGCGGCGATGGAGCGGGTGCTCGATCTGGCGGGGTTCGTGCCGCCGCGCTCGGGCCTGTCGGTTCGCCTGCGCACGCTGGCCCAGGCCGTGCTCGCCCTGCTGCCCGCCCGGGCGTGGACCGGCGCGGCCGAGGACGGCGAGGCCCGGGCCCGCACCTTCGCGCTCACGGCCGAGAGCTGGTACTTCGCCGGCGAGAAGTCCCGCACCATCTACTACACGATGGCCGCGGCCAACACGGCCCGCCGGGTCGGGCCCTCGCCCGGGTCGGTGCGGGCGCTGTCGGGCTTCGGGTACGCGCTCACCCTCTTCGGGCTGCATCGCGTGGGCGGGCACTACTCCAGCATGGCGCGCCGCTACAGCGAGGCGTGCAAGATGCCCGACGACGAGGCGTGCTGGCTGGAGGTGATGGCCGGGCTCAACCTCGTGGCCCAGGGCCGCAGCGAGCACGCCCTGGCCGTGTTCGACGACGCCTCGCGTCGCTTCGACGACTCGCCGAACTCCGAGGCGCGGCTGTTGAGCTTCGTCAACCACGCCTTCATTCGCCTGGCCGCCGGGCGCGACCTGCCCCGGGTGGCACGGATCGGCGCCCAGATGCAGCACCTGGCCGACGAGACCCACGACACTCGGGCCAAGGGGTGGGCCAGCGGGGCCCGCGGGCACCTCGCCCTGCGCCGCGGCGAGCTCGACGATGGCTTCGGCCGGATGCGCGAAGCGGCGGACTGGTGCGCCAGCGTCAACGACCTGACCTTCTCCAGCAGCCTCAACGACTCGCTCGCCCTGTTCCTGGCCCTCGAGGGCGAGCACGCCGACGCTCTGGAGCGCGGGGTGATGGCGGGCGAGGCGGTGATGGCCGGGCCGCTGCGGCACTACTTCCCCGTCGACGGCGGGCTGGTGGTCGCCGCGGCGATGGCCAAGCAGCACGGCCAGCCGCTCCCGGCCGGGGCGGAGGCGCTGGTGGGACGGATGGTCCGCACCCGGGGCAAGGTGGTGCGCGCCTCGAAGCTCACCGAGCTGCGCTTTGCCATGGGGCGGGAGGCGTGGCGGGCCGTCCACGGCCAGGCGGTCGACTTCGACGCGATCATCGCTCGGGCCGAGGGCTTCGGCTTCCTCGGAGAGGCGTGGTGCGCCCACCGGGTGGCAGCGGCGTTCGTCCCCGAGCGCCGCGCCCACCACGTCGCGGCGGCCGAGCAGCTGCAGGGCCGATTCGAACGCCCGTAGCGGGCGGTCCTTGGCGTTCCCCGCCGCGCGTGCGTGATATCCTGGGATCGCCATGGGTCAGCCGCCCCGCGACGACGACGACGCTTCGGATCCCTCCGTGGGTGTCGACGCGTCGAGCGGGCGCCCGGGGCCCGACTCGGGGGCCGACGGCGACGGCGACGGCGACGGCGACGGCGACGGCATGATCCCGCCGCAGGCGTGCCTGAAGATCGCGCTGCCGGAGCCGGAGCCGGAGCCCGAGCCGGAGCCCGAGCCGCGACCGCAGCCGTGCCTGAAGGTGGCGCCGCCCGAGCCCGGGTCCAAGCCGCAGCCGTGCCTGAAGGTGGCGCCGCCGCCCGAGCCCGAGCCCGAGCCGCAGCCGTGCCTGCGGGTGGCCAAGTAGGGCTCGCCGGCCCCGTGGTCCCGCAGCTCACCGACGACTTCACCGATCTGGTCGTGCACGTGCTGGCCCACGTGCGGCTGCGCGAGGCGGGCAGCCTCTTCGACGCAAAGTACGGGGCGTGGGTGGCCGAGCAGATGCCGCCGGCGGAGCGCACCCGGCTGCGCGAGGGGGCGGCGGCGCTGGAGCGCGCCTGGGCCCGGGGGGCGCCGCCATTGGTGCACGCATGGCCGGAGGTGTTCGGGTCGCTCGACGAGCTTCGGGCGGTGGGTGGTGAGGAGCTGAGCACGCTCGACCCGGCGCAAGTGCGGGCGCCGGCGGTGCTCGAGGCGGTGCGCTCGGCCCCGGGGGTCGAGCGGCTGCATGCCGTGTGCGGTGCGCTCGCGCCCTGGTTCGGCCCGTGGCGACGCGAGGCCCTCGCACCGGCGCAGGCGCGAGGTCGGGCCGAGGTGGGGCGATGGCTGGAGGAGGCGGTCGAGCTGCAGCCGGGGCTGGGCGCGGCGCGGGTGGAGCTGGCGTTCGCCCTGGGGGGGCGGGGCCGGGCGTTTCGCCGGCGGATCGTGGTGGGGATGCCCGCGGCGTGGAACGAGCTGGATGGTCGCACGCCGGCCGTGCTCGCCATGCACGAGCACGCGGTGCTCACCAGCGGGCATGCGGGCTACGTGGAGGCGGAGTGGGCGGCGCTGACCCGACTGGCCGCGACCATGCAGCGCGCGTCCGAGCTGCTGCGCCGGGCGCATGGGCGGTGGTCGGCCTCGCTGGGACTGGGGCCGCTGCTCGACGCGCTGGTGCGAGCGGGGCGACTGACCCCCGAGCAGCGGAGCGCGCTACACGAGGCCGGCCACGACCGAGCGGAGCGGCTGGCCGCGCTGGCCGAGCCCGTCTCGGCCACGGCGTAGACGCGTCCCAGGCTCGAGCTCACCGGCCGCCGTGCGGCTCGTTCCCGGGCAGCACGGCCGGAGCCACGAGCACCGCGCGACCGACCGCGGGCACCGTGAAGCGCTCCAGCCCCTGCGGCCCGCTCACCAAGAACACCAGGTCGTCGTGCTCGAGGGATCGGTCGAACACGAACTGCACCGACGCCGGCCCCTGGGGCGGGCGCTCGTGCACCACCTTCGCCCGGAACAGCCCCACGTCGATCGCGTCGCCCTGGTGCAGGCCCTCGGGCGGCGGGCGAAAGAGCGTCTCTTGGGGCTGGTCGTGCATGACCTGGTCGATGGTCGAAAGCTCCAGCGTGCGCGCGTCGGAGCGGCGCACCAGCAGTCGCCGCTCGCCGAGCGTGAGCGCGTGCCAGGTGCGGGCGGCGGGGCGACCCATCAGGTGCATGATCCACGCCCCGTGCAGGCCGGTGACCAGGCCCGGAGCGGCGAGCACCACCACGTGGCGAGCGCGGACGAGCGCGCCCGGGACCCCGTCGTGGAAGCGCTGGTACGACCGCCCGGTGCTGCGGATCCCGGCGATCTGGATCCGCGCCCACACGGCGTCGGCGACCAGGTGCTGGCCGAGCAGGGCCAGCGTCACCACGCCGAGGGCGGCCGCGCGCAGCCGGGCTCGGGTGGTGCGGGGGCGAGCGCGGAGGGCCCGGGCGGCCGCCACCGCCACGCTGGCCACGAACACGGCGGGGCCCAGCGCGGCGAGGGCCAGCGCGCGGGTGGAGGGCAGGATCGCGGCCAGGGGCACCAGGGCCCCCAGCGAGCCCAGCGTGGTCCAGGCCACCGCGCGGCGCTCGGGCGCGGTCAGCTCGCGGCGGGCCAGGGCCCAGGTGGGCAGGCCCACGGCCACCACGACCAGCAGCACGAAGCGGCCGTGCGCGTCGATCACCCCGGTCGCGCCGCTCTGGCTCGACAGCGCCGCGATGGCGCCGGGCAGCCACGTGTCCTCGTAGCGGAACAGCAGGCGATCGCTCTCGCCGGGGATGGCCAGGAACACCTCGCCCAGCATGCGGGGCACGCGGTCGAGGCACGCCAGCACGAAGGGGCCGGGATGGTCGATGGGATCGACGTAGCTGGTGGCCCCGTGCACGCCCGCGTGCAGCACCACCGACAGCGCGGCGAAGACGGCCAGGGCCAGGGCGACCGGGGCCAGCGCGAGCAGGCGTTCGCGCCAGGGGCCGGCGCGGCCCACCAGCGCGTGCGCGACCCCGTAGGCCGCCCCGCACAGCGCGTACTCCCCGGCCGCGAACGCCAGCAGCCACAGCGACAGCTCGACCAGCCGGCGACGACCGCTCGGTTCGTGGACCGAGCGCAGGTGCACGGCCAGGGCCGCGAACGCGAAGGTGGCCGAGACCATGGCGCAGCGGTTGGCCAGCCAGGCCACGGTCCACCCGAACGTCTCGTCGACCGCATAGGCCAGCAGCGCCGTGGCGGCGATCCACGGGGTGGTGGCGCGCCGCAGCAGCACGTGGGCCGCGACCAGCGTGCCGCCCAGCCACAGCATCGAGTGCACGTGGTGCACGGTGGCGGCCCGGGGCCACACCGCGTGGTCGAGGGCCAGCAACAGGCTCGACAGCGGCCGCACCTGCACGAAGCGGAAGTCGGGCACCGTCCACCAGGGCAGCGAGCCCCGGGCCACGTGCTCGGCGGTGCCGGCGGGGTCGAGCGGGTACAGGGAGTAGAGCGCCCACGGAGCGCGCGAGCCGGCCACGCCCTCGAGCAGCGCGATCTGGTAGACGTCGTCGGCGAGGTAGCCCACGTCGAGCGCGGGGGCGTAGAGCACCGCCGCCACCAGCACCACGAAGCCCAGCCACGCCGTCGCGGCCCACGGCGCGGGCGAGACCGGCGGGGCGGCGGGCGGGCGGGTCACGGCAGCGCGCCCCAGTAGACCAGCGCGCACTCCAGCAGCAGGGTGGGCCCCAGCAGCATCCGCACGCGGTTCCAGTAGCGCTGCACGTCGCGGGCGGGGATCGGCAAGGCGGCGGCGACCAGGGGCAGGGCGGCCAGCAGCGGGTGGAAGCAGGTGCCGGCGTAGGCGGCCCCCAGCACCATCATGCCGCGGGCGAGCAGCTCGGTGCGCTCGCGCCCCAGCACCACCGCCGTGGTGCGAACGCCTCGGCGCGCGTCGGTGTCACGATCGCGGAGCACCTGGATGGTCTCGAACACCCCCGAGAACAGGGCCAGCTGCCCCAGCAGCAGCCAGCCCACCGGGGTGCCGGGGGGCACCGCCACCGCCGGCATCGCCATGCCCCACACCATCATGGCCAGCACGTCGACGAAGGGGCGGCGCTTGAGCGCCGCGGAGTAGAGCACGCACACGCCTCCGCCCACCGCCAGCGGGAACCACAGGCCTCCGCGCCACACGAGCGCGAACCCGACCAGCAGGCCCAGCAGGCCCAACTGGGCGTTCACCGCCGCGCGGGGGTGCGCGGCGAGGAAGCGGGTCTTGCCCGCGTCTCGGGCGGGCGCGCGCAGATCGTCGGAGAGATCCATCCAGTCGTTGTTGAGGTAGACCAGCAGGTTCAGCAGGGCGCCGAAGATCACCCGGGCGGCCAGCTCCGGCCCCGGCAGGCTCAGCGCCAGCATGATGGCGATCGCCGCGACCAGGTTGGCCATCTCCAGCCGCGCGAGCCGGAAGCGGGCCACGTCGAGGACGATTGCGAGTTCGGCGGGCATCCTCGGCTGCGATGCTCCCACATCGCCCGGGGGGGAGCTAGACAGAGCGTGGTGGCCCGGCGAGGAGGCTGACTCCGTATTCTCGCGCGGTCAGGACACCGCCCCGACGACGCTCGGCGTTGCTCGGCGCTCGAAGTATGCTCGATACGCCTTCGGCCTCGCGCCTTGCGAGCGCCGCCGCTGACGGCGTCCTGATCCCACGAGGATACGGAGTCAGCTTCCTAGCGCGAGCGAACCGCGATGCCGTAGGCCGCGAGGGTGGTGGCTCGGGTCGAGCAGATGAGCACGTGCGGCGTCAGCCAGCGCAAGCGCTTCTTGAGCTGCTGGGTCATGGCACCGAGCCGACTTCGGCTCCGCAGGACGTCCGACCGAGGAACTGCACTTGCATCGCGATCCTCCTCGAGCCAGGGAGGGTGTCGCTCGCCTGCACGGTCACCGGGGCGAGGGGAGCATCCCCCCGCGACAGGCCGAAGAAGCGGAGGCCCACGCCCGGCGGCAGCCGGCCGTGCTCGGCCCGGATCGAAAGCTGGTGGGTGAGCAGATAGTCGTGGGAGGCCAGGATGACCTGCACGCCGTGGGCGACCAACGCGATGAGCAACTCGACGATCAGCTCGATGAGACGCGGATTGAGGCTGGCCTCGGGCTCGTCCCAGAACAGGATGCTCCCCTGGCTGATGCTGCCGTTGTCGATGAGCCGATACAGCGACGCGAGCTTGCGCAGGCCCTCGGACACGAGGTGGGCTTCCATGTCGACCTGGCCCTGGCGCACGTAGAAGCGCCCTCCGGCCGATGACCGATCAGCACGTTGATGCCCGAGCAGAACTCGAACGTCGCGTCTTCGAATGCGCCGAAGTCACGCAGGGAGAGCGAGTGCGCCGGCATCGAGCGTGCAGTCTATCCCAGGGGCCCCAGAAGCCCATCGGCTCGCGCTAAAGCTCCGGCGGTGGCGCCATGCGGCGGTACATGTTGCGGATCTCGAAGTCGGCGGGGTGGGGCGCCGGCACGCGGATGAAGCCGATCGGGTCGGTGGCATCGATGGGCTCGCGCTCCATTCGGCAGCGGGGGCCGCACGCGAGGGTCTCCAGCCAGTGGTAGCGCAGCACCACGTCGCGCTGGGGATCGGAGCCGGTCACCAGCAGGCGGTTGGTGCTGGCGCTCACCCGACCGCTGCCCTCGGCCAGCAGGCTCACCGGCTCGCGCACCCGGTACAGCCGCGAGTGCGCCACCACGCCCATCGGCTCGAGCACGGCGGAGCGATCCCACCAGGGCGCCACGGTGGGCGGGGTGGAGATGATGACGTAGCGCGCCCCGTAGGTCTGGAGGTAGCGCCGCAGCTGTTCGTCGGAGGCCCGGCCCTCGGGGTAGCGCCGGAACAGGTTGGCGTGGCTGTGGGCCAGGTTGCGCCAGGTGAAGCCGCCGAGGATCTGGGCCTGGGTCTTCCAGCTCAGCTGCTCGCCGAGGTGCCAGTTCTCCACCACGAAGCGGGCGGTGCCGTCGTCGTGGTCGCGCACCCACTGCGCGAGATCGTCGTGGCGCCAGTCGGTGTAGCTGAAGTCACCGTGGGGCCCGTAGCCGAGCATCGTGTACCAGATGGGCTGGCCGTCGAGCAGCGGGGCGGGCTCGGGCAGCGAGCGCTCGGTGAAGTACAGCACGTCGCGCGAGAGGTGCTGCGCGGCGGGGAGCGAGAGCACGGCCACCAGCGCCCACGCGGGCCGGGACAGCCTCGACCACGCCCGCTCGCGGGTCAGCTGCTCGAGCGCGGCCACGGCGGGGATGATGGCGAGGAACCCGGTGGGCCCCACGTGCCGGTGGGGCTGGATGTTGGCGAGCACGGTGTAGCCGCCCAGGTAGGTGGTGAGCAGCAGCCACGCCAGGCCCAGCGAAAGCGGCAGCGCGCGCGCGTCGGATCTTCGCGCCAGCGCCCACAGCCCCGCGATGCCCCCCGCCACCAGGGTCAGGCGAAGACCGGTGCGGTTGCCGATCACCCCCTGGGCCGCGGGGTCGCCCACCAGCCCGAACACGTCCCACAGCAGCGAGTCGAGGGTGGGATCGGCGAAGAACGAGGAATCGAGGATGTAGTGCCAGAACGCCAGCGCGTTCGTCAGCCAGTAGGCGTTCACCGCCACCGTGACCGCCACGATCCCCCACACCACCGCGTGCTCGCGCCGCGTCAGCTCGCGGGCCCGGCTCAGGTACAGCGTGGCCATGGGCACCACGAGGACGAAGAACGAGTAGGGGTGCACGAGGTGGGCGGCGGCCATGGAGACGGCGGCCAGCAGCGCGTGCCGGGCCCGGCGGTCCTGCACCCAGCGGTAGAACGCGGCCAGGGGCAGCAGGAACAGGTAGCCCGCGAACGCGTAGGCGACCATGCCCACGAACCACACCCAGTGGTTCCACGAGTCGAAGGCCCAGTAGAGCACCCCGAGGCCGGCCGCGAGCAGGGCGGCCGGGCGCCCCAGCCCGAACAGGCGCGCGGCCGCGTAGACGACCGGCGACACCAGCACGTGGGCGGCCACCACGAACAGGTTGAAGGCCAGCCCCTGGGGCATGCCCGCGAGGGTCAGCGCGTAGGTCCACAGCTCCCAGCCCTTGTTGTCGGCGTCGAAGATGACCCCGTTGGGCACGCCCGCGAGGTGCTGCACGTCGTAGACCCACGTGCGCCCCCAGCCGCGCAGGCCCTCGAGCACGCGCCAGGTCTGGGAGACGTGGGTGTCGAAGTCGAAGCCCGAGTAGGGGGTGGTGCTCAGCAGCCACGACCCGCCGAAGTAGTGCAGCAGGGCCACCGGCCCCCCGAACACCAGCCCCACGGCCACCACCACGAGCACGGCTCGCAGCACGCGTCGAGGCAAGGGGGCCGGCCGCACGCGGCAAGGCTACACCGGCCCGCCGGAGGCGGCAGCCCGGGGCGGTGGCGGTCCTCGACGCATTACGGCCCGCGTGACGAGACGTCGGGCAGGCCGTGAGGGGGCCGGCGCAGAGTCAGCGGGCGCAGATCAGAGGCAGCCGGCGATGTTGGCGTGGTTGCGGATGAATTCGTAGGCCTCGCGGGCGTGCGCGGTGCCGTCGCTGCCCCCCACGCCGCCGTGGGTGGCGTCGGCGATGTGGTGCCGCTCGCTGCGAGCGGCCTGGATGTCGGGGTTGCGCATGGCGTAGCTGAAGCCCATGCCGCTGCCCCGATCGCCCGCCGTGACGTGGGCGAAGTACTGCACGAGGGCGGTGATGTCCTCGCCCCACTGCCGGTCGATCGGCGAGCTGCGCCAGATCATCGACACGGAATCGAACAGCCCCACGTACTTGATCGTCGGCATCGGGCGGGACAGCACGTTGTCGAGGGTGGCCTGCGTCGTCCTGCGGCCATTCGAAACCCGAGGTCCCCGGCGGCTGTTGGACCCGGCGAGCTCGGAGAGGCCCTCGGTGAGCTCGCCGATGATGGCGGCCCCGCGGCTCCAGCCCACCAGCGACAGCTCCTCGCAGTTGCCGCTGTTGATCTCGCGCTCGATCACGCGCAGCACGTTGAAGTAGATGGGGTAGGAGTCGTTGCCGTTCATCCCGTTGCCGGGGCCGACGAAGTAGAACTTCTTGTTGGCGGGGTACCGGCTCTCCTCGAAGAAGCGCCGCGAGTTGGAGCGGATGTCGTCCTCGCTGTTGCCGATGGCACGACCGCTGGGATCCTCCCCGTTGTCGTCGCTGTTGAAGTTCATCGACCAGGTTCCATCCACCACTACGAGCATCGAGACACGTCCTCCACCCCGAATCACGGGCCGGAGCTTGCATTCTTCACTCGTTGTCGTAGCGAATCCTGGTCGCGCTCGCGGGCGCGCACCGGAGGGCGCACGCGCACGATCAGCAAGCTTGGCGGCAGCTTGGCGGCAGCTCGGGGCAGCTCGGGGCAGCTCACCCGGTAGCCAAGCGTCAGCGCAGCGGCGCTCAGCGGTGCTCAGCGGCAGCGTAGCGGTGCTCAGCGAGCAGCCCAGCGGCACTCAGCGGCAGCGTAGCGGCGTTCAGAGGCAGCCGGCGATGTTGGCGTGGTTGCGGATGTATTCGTAGGCGGTTCGCGCATGCTGGCCGGTGTCGTCCCCACCCACGTCGCCGTGGGTGGCCTGGGCGAGGTGGAGGTGCTCGCTTCGAGCCGCGCCCACGTCGGGGTTGCGCATGCGGAAGTCGATGAGGCCGCCCACGGGGCCGGTGCGATCGCCGGCCGTGACGTGCGCGAAATATTGCACGGCACTGGTGATCTGCTCGCCCCACTGTCGGTTCAGCGGCGAGCTGCGCCAGATCATGGAGACCGAGTCGAACAGGCCCACGAATTTGATGGGCGGCATCGGCCGGCTGAGCACGTTCCGTACGGTGCGCATGCGCGTACCCCGAGCGGTGCGCTGAGGGTCGCGGCGGGTGTTGGACTCGGAGAGCGCCGACAGCCCCTCGGTGAGCTCGCCGATGATGGCGGCCCCGCGGCTCCAGCCCACGAACGACAGCTCGTCGCAGTTGCCCTCGTTGATCTCCTGCTCGATCGCCCGCAGGACGTTGAAGTAGATCTGGTAGGAGTCGTTGCCCGACATCCCGTTGCCCGGCCCCACGAAGTAGAGCTTCTTGTTGGGGGGGTACCTGCTCTCCTCGAAGAAGCGCCGCGAATTGGAGCGGATGTTCTGGTCGCTGTTCCCGATCGCACGACCGCTGGGGTCTTCCCCGTTGTCGTTGCTGTTGAAATTCATCGACCACGTTCCATCCACGACAATGAGCATTCGCGACGTCCTCCGTGGTCCATCACGGGCCCACGGCGCGTTTCTTCACCCTTTTCGGCGCCAACGGAGCGACGATCCCGGGCCTGCGAGGCCTGCGAGGCCTGCGAGGCCTGCGAGGCCTGCGAGGCCTGCGAGGCCTGCGAGGCCTGCGAGGCCTGCGAGGCCTGCGAGGTCTGCGAACCCGATTACGCCCCGTGCAGGCGCCAATGCGCGCAGAACACGACCTCTCGGTGCTCTCCTCGGGCGGATCGGCGCGCTGGCACGATCTCGCGCTCAGCCGAGCTGCTTGCTGACCTCGAATGCCTCGCTGCCGTAGCCGCGGCGCAGCAGGCCACGAACCCACCGGTTGCGGTACAGCTGGTGCTCCACCACCGGGGCCATCGCCTGCTGGATGGCGAGGCGCGCGAGCGCGGTGGGGCCGAGCGCGGCCACCACGGCCAGGCGGTAGCGCCGAGCGAGCCGGGCGTCGATGCCCGTGCCCGCGGCCAGGCCCCGGGCCGCGGTCTGGCCCGCCAGCGCGCCGCTGTGCAGGGCCTGGAAGATCCCCTCGCCCGAGAGCGGATCGATGGCCCACGCCGCGTCGCCGCAGGCCAGCAGCCCCGGGCCGGCGGGAGGCCACGGGCGGGTCGTCATGAGGGGCAGCGCCCAGCGACGCGGGCGGCCCACGGGGCGCGAGGCGGCGAGCCGCTCGGGGTGCGCGGCCACGAAGCGCTCGAGCAGCTCGGGCAGCGAGCGACGGTGCGCCCCGAAGTGATCGGCCCGCTGGTACACGCCCACGTTGGCCCGCCCCTCCACGGGCGGGAAGATCCACCCGTAGCCGCACCGCAGGTCCCGCTCGAAGTAGTGCTCGTTGGTCGCGGGGGCGCCCCCGAAGTCGACGCCCTCGTGGTAGGTGGTGATCGCCACCGCGAGGTGGGCCCCGCGGCGGTAGGGCAGGCCCAGCGCGGCCCAGGCCAGCGATCCGGGCCCGTCGGCGGCGATCACCACCTCGGCCCGCCATCGCTCGTGATCGGAGCGGGCCCCCACCACGCGCCCGCCCGCGGTCGTCAGCGCGCGCACCCGGACCCCCTGGAGCAGCTGGGCCCCGGCATCCTCGAGCGCGTGCCGCAGCAGCTCGTCGAGGTGCAGGCGCGGCACGATGAAGCCGGGCGCGTCGTCGAAGCGGTGGACCACGCGGCTGCCGTCGGGGAACACGGCCGCGCCGGCCCGCACCTCGGCGTGGGGGATGGCTCTCAGGGCGTCGGGGCGGCCGGTGAGGGCGTCGACGGCCGCGGCGGCCCGGTTGGACACCGCGTCCCCGCAGGTCTTGGGGCGGGGGAAGCGGGCGCGGTCGAGCACGGCCACCCGCAGCCCGGCCCGGGCGGCGTGGATCCCCGCGGCGCAGCCGGCCGGGCCCGCCCCCACCACCAGCACGTCGAAGCGGGGCGCGCTCAAGGGACCTGCCCGGGCAGCAGCGCGGTGGGGATGCAGCGGTACACGAACGTGCCCAGCGCGGTGGTGAACGACCACTGGGGCGTGGCGGAGTCGTCCTCGTCGATCTCGCGGATCCGGGCGTAGGACTGGTCGGGGCCCACCTCGAAGTCGATGGCCGAGTCGGTGACCAGGATGCTGCCGTCGGGCAGGCGGTCGGCGTCGCCGGCGATGATCGAGATGAAGTCGTCGGCCTCGTCCTCCCACACCTCGGTGGCCATCATGGTCTCGGTGTCGAGGGCGTAGCGGACCGCGCGGGAGGTTTCGAACACGTCGGGCAGGGTGGGGTTGCCCAGGCCGTTGTCGTAGAGCAGCAGGGAGCCGTCGTCCTGCCACTGCGGCGAGTGCTGGTGGTAGGGCCAAAGCCCCCCGGGCTCCAGCCCGAAGTCGCCCTCCTCGCCGAGGCGCCACAGCACGTCGCCGGTGGCCCGGTCGATGAGCACCAGCCAGTCCTGGTGGCGGGAGGAGAACAGCACGGTGTCGGTGGCGGGGTCGTGGACCAGGCCGTTGCCGTGGGTCCAGTCGCTGGCGGTGACCAGCCGATCGGGGTCGAAGATCAGCTCCTCGAAGCCCGCGCGGCGGCGCTGGGGGTCGAGGTGATCGAACGCGTCCCACTCCCACACCACGTCGCCCTCGGGGGTGAGCTCGACGATGAGGTCGCCGGCCACGTGGGTGAGGCCGATGTCGGGGTACTCGATGTCGCGGAAGGTGTAGCTGAGCGTGAGCAGGTTGCCGCTATCGAGCTCGATGACGTCGTGGTGCATGCCCGGCAGGCCGGCCTGCTCGGAGGTGATCGACAGCCGCTCGGCGCCCAGCTCGTCGATGATGAAGATCGAGTAGTTGCGCAGGAACAGCAGGGTGCCGTCGGGGCGCTGCTCGACTCCGGCGAACACCGCGTTGGGCCCCGGGCTCTCGTCGATCCGCCCGATGTGCCAGCGGGTGATGCCGTCGGGGTCGACCACGAACAGCGACGCGGGGGCGCGGGGGGTCAGCGCGAGCAGGTCGAACATCACGTAGCCGCCGTAGCCCAGGCCGGTGCCCTCGATGGGGAACGAGGGCACGAAGCCGGGCAGGGCGCCCTCGGTGCGCACGAGGAGGTCGCCCGCGTCGGTGCGGCCGGCGGCGTCCTCGGCCGACCACCGCAGGATGTGGCCGGTGGAGGGGCTCAGCCCGCGCACGCGCATCCACGACTCGCCTTCGGCCCCCGCGATCGGATCCGCCCGCACGCCCTCGTCGCTGAGGTGCTCGACGCTCAGGGTGAGCTCGGGGGCCGAGAACCCGAGGTCGATCACCATGGGCTGGGTGGGGTAGGTGTAGATCGACACCTCGACCTCGAGGGGCGGCAGGCCCTCGTCGCTCGAGCCGCTGTCGACGGCGGTGGTGGCCACGCCGGTGCTCGAGTCGTCGGGAGGCTCGGCGGTGGTGGTGGTGGAGTTCTCGCCCGAGCTGCCCTCGACCGCGGGCGGCGGAGCATCGTCGCCACAGCCGGCGGTGCCCAGCAGCGCGGCCAGGCCCCAGCCGCGGGTGCGTCGGAGGGGAGTGGAGGCACGGTCCATGGTCCGACTCTACCCGGTGGCGCCCCGCGGAGGCGAGCGCTCGACGTCGAGGCCCATCGGGCCGCGACGCGATGACGCCGCGCCGGCAGCGGCAGCGCCCGGCGAGGTAGACTCCGCCTCCGATGCGAGCCTCCACGTTTCCCGACGATTTCTGGTGGGGCGCGGCCACGTCGTCGCACCAGGTGGAGGGGGGCAACCGCAACAACGACTGGTGGGAGTGGGAGATGCGGGCCGGGACGATCCACGACGGCACGCGCTCGGGCGACGCGGCCGGCTGGTGGGGCGGACGGGCCGAGACGGACCTCGAGCAGGCGGCCGAGATGGGCCACACTGCCCACCGCATGAGCGTGGAGTGGAGCCGGATCGAGCCGCGTCCGGGCCACTTCGACGACGCGGCGCTCGAGCGCTACGGGGAGATCCTCGACGCGGCCCGGCGCCTGGGCCTGCACACGGTGGTCACCCTCAACCACTTCACCCTGCCGCTGTGGGCCAGCGCGCGGGGCAGCTGGCTCGACCCGGGGCTGGCCGAGCGCTTCGGGGGGCTGGCGGCTCGCTGCGTGGAGGCGCTGGGCCCCCGGGTGGATCTGTGGGCCACCCTCAACGAGCCCAACGTGCTGGGCCTGATGGGCTACGGGGCGGGGCAGTGGCCGCCCGGTCACCGGCGCGTCGATCGGGCGGTGCGGGCCATGGTCCACCAGATGCGGGCCCACGCGGTGGCCTACGAGGCGGTGCATCGGGTGCAGCCGGACGCGCGGGTGGGGCTGGTGCTCAACCTGCCCTGCATCGAGCCCGATCGGCCCGGACACCTGCTCGATCGGGCCGCGGCGGCGGCCCAGGACTGGATGTTCAGCGGGGTGTGGCTGCACGCGCTCGCGCAGGGGCGGGTGCCATGGCCGCTGTCGCTCACGCGCTCGGAGGTGCCGGGGCTGCGGGGCAGCCTGGACTGGCTGGGCGTGAACTACTACGGGCGCATGGCGGTGCGCTTCGATCCGCGGGCGGTGGGCATGGGGTTCGGCCGCCACGTGCAGGAGCCCACCGTGCGCAGCGAATTCGCCGACTGGGGGCAGATCCACCCCGAGGGCCTCGCCGGGCAGCTGCGGCGGGCGGCGAGGCTGGGGGTGCCGGTCTACGTGACCGAGAACGGGGTGTTCGATCCGCTCGACCGCGTGCGCCCGGGCTACCTGCTCGAGCACGTGGCCGCCGTGCGCGACGTGCTGCGCGAGGGCGTGGACGTGCGCGGGTACTTCCACTGGTCGCTGGTCGACAACTTCGAGTGGGGCGAGGGCTGGGCCACGCCGTTCGGGCTGCTGTCGCTCGATCGGGGCACGCAAGAGCGTCAGCGGCGGGGCAGCGCCGAGGTCTACGCCGAGCTGTGCCGCAGCGGCGGCGCGGCGCTCGACCGGCTGCGGGCCGAGCACGCGCGCTGATCCGACGGAGGGCTGAGCACCACCGCCCTCGGTGGGATATCATCGACGGGTGGGTCGGGTGCACCAGTGGGCATGGCTCGGGCTCGTCGCGGGATGCTCCGCGGACCCGGTCTTCATCTGCGTGAGCGACCAGCAGTGCGCGGGGGGAGCCGCTCCTGGGATCTGTCAGGCCGGCTGGTGCACCTTCGAGGATCCCGAGTGCGATTCGGGCCAGCGCTACGGCGAGCACAGCGGCGGCGGCCTGGCCGGGACGTGCGTGCCTTCGATCGGCGAGGGGACGAGCGCCACGACCGAGGGGCCGACGACGACGACCACGTTCGGATCTACGACTCCGCGCTCTCGGGCGAGCAGATCGCGGCGCTCGCCGCCGGCTGAGCCATCCATGCCGCGGCCGGCTCGCGCCCGAGCCCTTCATGCCACCACGTCGAGGGTCGACTCCGCCGCGCTCATGACGCCCTGAGCGGACCATGCTCGGCTCACTCGAGAACTACTCGGTCATCGTCACCGGCGCCAGCAAGGGCATCGGGCGGGGCATCACGCAGGTGTTTGCTCGCCCGCGGCTGGTGATGGTCAGCCACACCGGCCGCACCCGATCTCGTGGAACGAGACCGCGTCGATCTTGCCGACGAAGGGAGCGCCCCACTGGGAGATTGCGGCGTCGAGGTCGACCGCGCCGAAGGTCGGGTCGGTCCCGGTGCCCTGGTAGCTCAGTCCCCGGGCTGGCGTCGCCTCATAGGGCACGAGGACGGAGCCGCTCGCCGTCGTCACCATGAGGCTACAGCCGTCCCAGCGCATGCCGATCTCGGTCCACTCGCCGAGCGGTATGGGCTCGTCGGACACGACCGACACCCAGGGGCCCGGCTCGTCGGGATCGTCGTTGGCGATCAGCGCCTCGATCCGGCCGTCGGTGCGGAGCCTGAGCGCGTAGACGGTGCGGCCGACGATGCGGCCGAGCGGAAACTCGACCGAGGTGCCCGGAGCGACCAGCACCGGGGGCTGCGAGCCCGGCTCGGTTCGCAGCATCTGGAACGACGCCTTGGTGAAGATCGTCGCATCGTGATAGTGCTCGATCTTGATGGCGGCCGACAGCTCGCCGCGGGCGGGCTCGAGCGAGTACGAGTGCGGAACGTTGACCTGGCCGGGATGGGGGCGCGGGTCGAGCGGATCGTTGAGCTGTAGCGCCCACTCGCCTTCGTAGGCGTCCGCGGTGTAGGAGACGCGGTAGTCGGCGCTGGGGATGAACCCGTGGTTTTCGAAGCTCGACGAGTCCAGCACGTCGAGGTTGGCCTCGCCGTAGCCGGAGACGCCTCCTTCCTCGAAGTTCCAGGAGCCGAGAGAGCTCGCGACAGCGGCGCTGGGGAGGGCACAGACGAGGGCGACGAGGGCAGTGGTGGTACGCATGATGGTGCTTTCGTTGGGCCACCCGGTGTTCTGTTGGGGGGGGGCGCCAAGACGGATGCCGCGTCGGGTGGATGTGACGCGACAGCGGCAAATTTCGGCGCGCCCCCCTCGCTTCTTCGGGAGCCCAACCGGCTTCCACGGGCTGCTAGAGGCTCGCCAGCCAGTCGAGCCCTGCGATGTCGCCGGGGCTCAGCGTGTTCCCGGGGTTGATGACGACGCCGGGCTTGGGGAGCATGGTGGCGCCACAGAACCCGTAGCCGAGCGCGAACACGTTGATGCCGTAGTGCATGATCGAGGTGCCGTCGTAGGGGCCGACCATGAATCCCGGGCGCTTCTCGAAGTTGTGCTCGTACCCAGGCTCGATGCATATGTCCAGCACGGTCACGTAGTCGTCGCGATCCAGCCGCTGGTGCTCGTGGTGCAGCCCGATCGCGTGGCCAAGTTCGTGGATGAACAGTCCTTCACTCAAGGTCGAGCTGCCGGCCAAGTTGCTGGAGATCACGTTCAATAAGCTGATGCGAATGAACTGCGATCCTCCCTGGCGGCCGATGCCCTCGGAGGAGGCGACGTTCTGCGGAGTCGAGAAGCTCGGTGTGAAGTAGACGTGGTTGATGTACGGGGCGAGGGCGGGACTGATCTCGATGAAGTTGATGTCGGTCTCGGCCTCGATCGTATCGATGGCGTCTTCGATCTTGGCGTCGATCGTCGCTGCGCCGACGTCTGGGGCCAGGTAGTAGACGTTCCCGTTGGGCCATGCCTGTCCCCATAGCGGGACTGGGGTGAAGGCACGCGGCAGCTCGACCTCCTCGCCGGCCTCGATCGACCGGGTGATCTGCTCGAGCTGCTCGGCATCGAAGTCCGGGAGTTCGGCCACCGGTCCAATGTCGATGTCGCCGTCGACGAGCGCTCGGTCGTCGATGATGCGGTAGGTGACGACCATCGGTCCTTCAGGGCCCATGACCACCGTCCTTCCGAACTCGGCATCGGGCAGGCGAACGGCATCGGGACCGCGGTCGGAGTCCTCGTCGGCCTCCGACTCGGTCCCCGGCTCTCGTTGCTCGGCCTCGGGGTCGTCGAATTCGTCGAGAGCCTCGTCGAACATGACGTCATCGAGCTCCTCGGCCGAGGGATCACACGCGACCGTCGACAGCGCACATGCGGTGCAGAACGCCGCGTACGTCACCCGAGGGGCATTCGAGCGGAAGAGACGGGTCTTGGGGGGAAACGTGAAGTGTTGCATGGCTTGCTCCACTACGCTGACGCACCTCCAGCTCGATGTGACGCGATGGGCGGTCGAATTCTGATCGAGCCCTACTCGCAGATCGCCCCCGGCTCGCAGGTCCACAGCTCCTCGACCTCGTCGTAGCGACACCACGAGGGCGCGCAGTCCTGCTCGCTGCCGCAGTCGTCGGCGATCGTCGTGCAGTAGAGGCCCTCGATCCACCCGCACCCCTCGCGCGACATCCGACACTCGCGTGCGCCCGAGCAATCACCGCTGGTGATGCAGTCGGCGGGCACGCAGCGGTTGGTGTCGGTCAGCATCACGCTGCCGGGGACGGCGCTCGCACACGCGCACACCTCGCCCGGCCCGCAATCCGCATCCTGGGTGCACTGAGCCAGACAGCCGCAGAAGCCATTGCCGTAGAAGTCCACGCAGCTCGCTCCCGGCTCACACGCGCGCCCGTCGGAACCACATGCGGCGTCCGAGCCGTCGCGGCACGGCGGGTGGACGATCTCGCAGTTGCAGGCCACCGCCGCGATCTTCTCCGTGTAGCCCTCTACGCCTCCGCACTGCCAGTAGCCGGCCGGTCGCGTGAGATCGAGATCGGCCACGCCGCCCGGTCCTGCGAGATACAGGTGCTCGCAGCCAGGCGGCGGCTCGGGCACCATCGCCGGAGGATCGTCGGCGCAGCCCACCGGCGCCCCCGTGGTGCCCGAGTCCGATCCGGTCGTGCCCGGGCTGGTCGAGGCGGCCCCCGAGGAGCTGGTGCCGTCGGGATCGGAGGGGCCGCTCGCGGTCGGACCGGTCGCCTCCGCCGGCCGCCCGCTCGACGACGCTGCGCCCGAGCCGGTGCCGTCGTCGGGGGCCGAGGGCCCGCAGCTCGACGCCGCCAGCCACCCGCCTAGCATGATCGCGACCCCGCAGATCCCTACCGATCTCATCTCGATAGTATGACACACGCCGTCACGAACCCCTCGACACCGAGGCCCGCCGCCGCGCTGCACCGCCCATACGGCGCTTCCGCGGGCAGCAACGGATTCTCGTGATCCGAAGCGCCGTGACCCGACTCCATGGAGACGCCGGGGCCAAGGCTCCGCGAGGGCATGCCTCGGTCCGTCGGCACGAGGATCCGTCATGTCGCTCGATCTCATCCCGGGGGTGCCGCTGGCGGTGTCGGGCAAGGACTCGCAGGAGCGCGTGGTGGCCAACATGGAGCGCCTCGCCGAGGCCGGGATCAACGTCGGCGTCGTCGTAGGGGGACGTCGATCGCGACGGAGACGTCACGCCGGGTCCGCAGAGCCCCCAATCAGGCGGCAAGAGGGCGAACGTCGAGTCTGAGCCTCAGGCGATGTCGAGCTGCCCGTTGAGCTGGGTGACCAGCGGGTGGGGCAGGTCGGAGAGCGCCTGGGCCAGCTCGCGAAACTCGTCGTGCTGCGGCGTGCCCGGGTCGGGGACGGCGTCGGACAGCTCCTTCAGCCGCCGGAGCTTGCGGGTGGTCTCCAGGTCGAACTCGGACTCGATGCCGAAGTGCTGCTCGAGGATGGTGCCGTAGCGGGTGCCCTCCAGCTCGGTGCTGTCGATGGCCGTGCGCGCGCGCAGGTCGAAGATGGTGGCATCGGGGAGGTTGGCGAGCACCACCGGCGAGTTCGTGGCCACGATGAGCTGCACGTTGGGGAACATCGCGGTGAGGAACGGCAGGATCCGCTCCTGCAGGTGGACGTGCAGGTGCAGCTCGGGCTCGTCGATGAGGACCCAGCCGGGAGGATCGGCCACGCCCGAGCGCCGCAGGGCCTCGGCCGGGATCATCATGCTGGCCCACATGTACAGGATGCTCGACACCCCGTCGGGGAGCTGGTCGAAGCCGATCCGCCGGCCGTCGGCCAGCTCGATGCCGA
>JGI12210J13797_10915359_pt1 | contig 23178 bp, 17 predicted proteins | sample ElkSlonscriptome_3_FD_13797 | JGI IMG/M metagenome (IMG submission 13797)
ACTTCAGATCCCCCCTAGCCCCCCTTGAAAAAGGGGGAACCGGAATCAAAGTCCCCCTTCTCAAGGGGGATTTAGGGGGATCAGTCTTGTTCCAGCGTGTTGTCTAATACTTTTCAAACATCCTCTCAACTAGATGCACTGGTGTAGAAGCGCAGGGCAAAAGCCCAAAACAGCCTCGATATCAGCAGTAGGGCGATCGCCAATGCCAATGCTCCTACAAACCAGCCAATCCCCGTGCGATTGAGCACCGCTTCCGCTGGAATGGTGGTCAGAAACGCAACGGGAACCACAAACGTAAAAAAGACTCGATAAGCCGCTGGATAGGCCGCTATCGGATAACGTCCAGCTTCCAACAATCCTCGCAGGACTTCTGTGACGTTGTAGATCTTGACGAACCAAATGCTCGTCGCTCCCAGCATGAACCACAAACTGTAGAGACTGACCAGACCACACAGCAGGGGAAAGAGTCCTAATAAATAACTGGTAATAGGTAATTGGAGACGGCTTCCGGCATAGCCAATGATCAGCAGCCCAAACAACAAATCGGGAACACCCCAGGGGGATACAGCGCGGGTTGAAAGCCAAAACTGTGAGCTAATGGGCTTCAGCAATACAAAATCCAGCGTGCCTTCTTGAACATGGCGAACAATGCGATTGAGGTTGGGTGCGAGAAACGTCGCTGCAAATCCCTGGAGCAGATTGAACATGCCCAGCACCACCAAGGCTTCTTCCCACGACCAGTCTTGAAAGGTGTAGTCGTTTTGATAGAAGAGGAACAGCCCAAACAGGCTGCCTGCAAAACCGCTGACACTGCTAAACGCCGCGATAAAAAAGTTGATCCGGTATTCCAATTCAGCAGCGATCGCCGCTCCCCAAAACAATCGCAATACTTCTATATAGCGTCGTAGATAGCGACTCATAGCGGCTGCTCCTGAAAATTTCTTATGACGCCGATCGCAAGTGCCAGCTACGGGGCTGAACAAAGGCTCGAATGCCTTCTGTAGAAAGTGTGGAGCCGTAGCCTGAGTGACCTCGGCCTGTCCAGGGTAAGTAAGGACTGATGCGATCGCAACAGTTCCAGTACGCCGTGCCGCTGCGGATGGGTTTGAGAATATTGACAGCACGCTCTCGATTGGCGCTGTAGACCGCAGCCGTCAGACCATAAGGAGTATCGTTCATAAGGGCGATCGCCTCTGCATCACTTTCGACTTTTTGAATTCCGATCACAGGGCCAAAGGTCTCTTCAGTCATCACGGCCATGCTGTGACCGACGTTCACCAACACCGTGGGCTGAAAATACCAGCCGGGGCAATACGGGTTACGCCCAGGCAAGCCAACGCTCACCCGCTCTCCACCACAGAGCACCGTTGCGCCTTTTTCCACTGCATCCTTGACTTGACGCTCCAACACATCGAGCTGAGGCTTACGGCTCATTGGCCCCAGATAGGTGTCCGAATGGCTCGGATCACCCATAACAAAACCATTCACTGTGTTGACAAATGACTCTATAAATTCGTCGTAGACCGAGGCTTGCACATAAATGCGCTCGACCGCACAGCAGCTTTGTCCATTGTTGTAAAAGGCTCCATCGGCTAAGGCTACAGCAACCGATGCCCCATCCACATCGTCGCAAACATAGGCCGGATCTTTGCCCCCTAACTCCAGCTGCACAGGTATTAACTGCTGCGCCGCCGCTGCCGCAATCTTCTGACCCGTGCCGTATGACCCGGTAAAAAACACTCCATCGAGAGGCTGCTCCAGCAGAGCAGCTCCCGTCGCACCGTCGCCGATCACAGGCACAAACACATCGTCTGGAATGTCTGCATCTTTCATTAGCTGGGCGATCGCCAACCCCGTCATGCTCGCGACTTCTGACGGTTTGTAGAGCACAGTGTTGCCCGTCAAAAGCGCTGGGATAAAGACATTAGTGCCGATGAAATAGGGATAGTTCCACGCCGAAATATTCGCCACTACGCCTAGAGGTTCGTAGGTCATCACTTCCTCTAGATCCCCCGTCCCAGGTAAGGCCGAGGCAGGTTCTCGATAGGGGAGCACGGGTTCTATCACTGCCGCCGTCTGACCAAGAAAAAAGTCAATGCGTCGAGGCGTAGCTCTTAGCTCATTGAGAGACTGACTAATCGGTTTGCCCGTTTCAGCCGTTAACGTTTCAGCTAACTCTGCTTCCCGCTCAACTAGCAAGTCGCGAAAGGTACGAACTCGCTCGATGCGATCGCTCAACGGACGCCCAGCCCACTGAGGTTGAGCAGCACGAGCCTGCTGTGCTTTTGCCGTCACGACAGCTCGATCATCAATCGTCAGTTCTTTGATCAAGGTGTCAGTCGCCGGATTGATGACATGTAGGCGATCGCCCATAAATCCTACCCAAAGTAAACAAAATGCAGTGCCCAAAAGAAACCTCAGCAGAGCAGCTTCTCCAGGTATGCGCATAGTGTAGTATGCATCGCTGCTTCCTAGACTGCCACTGATGAGCGATCGCCACCGATAGAATAGACACATTCTGACTTCAAGCTTTTCGGCTTTTTCGACCTATGGCTGATGCTCTTCCCCAAAATCTAATTCTGCCGCCCCTCGAAAATGGCGATCGCCTCAGTCGCTTCGAATTTGAACGCCGCTACGAGGCCATGTCCCAGGTCAAAAAAGCCGAACTCATTGAGGGAATTGTCTATATGCCTGCCGCATTGAGGTTTAAGAGCCACGGTCAGCCCCATAGCCGAATTCTCACTTGAATTGGAGTATACGAAGCCGCTACCCCAGAAGTTTTTTCGGGAGTGGAGCCTACCGTCACACTGGACATCGATAATCAACTCCAACCCGATGCGGTGTTGTTTATCGACGAAGCAGCCGGAGGACAATCTCGCTTGACTGAGGATGATTATCTCGAAGGCGCACCCGAACTGGTCGTCGAAATTGCCGTTAGCAGCGCAGCCATTGACCTACATACTAAGAAAACCGTTTACCGTCGCAATGAAGTTCGAGAATACATTGTCTGGCAGGTGCTAGACCAGAAGCTGGACTGGTTTCGGTTAGAGGAAGGAGTTTATGTGAATATCGCACCGGATGAAGATGGCATTCTAAGAAGTCAGATTTCCCCAGGCTTGTGGTTAGATGTCCAGTCGCTGTTTGCGGGTGATATGCAGCAGATGTTATCGGTGCTGCAAGAGGGAGTGCGTTGGCTTGTCTGGGCGTAGCCCGTATCGCCCATTCACAACGAATTCGTCAATCAGCTCCGCGAAGCTACTTCGTAAGAATACGTCAGGTCGTAGATTTCAGTTTTAGTTCAAAACTTCAAACGTCAAAGCAATAGAGACTAAAGAAAAAATAATTTAGCGCTCAAACTGAAAGCAAACCCAGTAAGGTTTTGGAAAGGTAGCTGAAGCTACACTGTGGCGATCGCCTCAGACGCCTTCATTCCTGATCTCATCCAACTGAGTGCTATGACACAACCGACTATCGAATCGATTCTTCAAGAAGACCGCGTTTTTTCGCCCCCCGCTGAGTTTTCAAAAACTGCCCATATCGGCAGTTTTGAAGCGTACCAAGGGCTTTACGATAAGGCCAAGGCCGATCCTGTTGCCTTTTGGGAAGAGCTGGCTGAGCAAGAACTCGACTGGTTTGAGAAATGGGATACCGTACTTGACTGGCAGCCCCCCTTCGTCAAGTGGTTTGAAGGCGGCAAGCTAAACATTTCTTACAACTGTCTCGATCGCCACCTGAAAACGTGGCGACGCAACAAAGCCGCCATTATCTGGGAAGGCGAACCGGGAGATTCCCGCACCCTCACCTATGCTCAACTGCATCGGGAAGTCTGCCAGTTTGCCAATGTGCTGAAAGGATTGGGCGTCAAAAAGGGAGACGTGGTTGGCATCTACATGCCGATGATTCCAGAAGCGGCGATCGCCATGTTGGCCTGTGCCCGCATTGGTGCGCCCCATACGGTCGTGTTTGGCGGGTTCAGTGCAGAAGCATTGCGCGATCGCCTTGTGGATGGCAAAGCAAAGCTCGTCGTCACAGCCGATGGTGGCTTCCGCAAAGACAAAACGATTGCTCTTAAGCAAGAGGTCGATAAGGCGCTCGAAAATGACGGTGCACCCACGGTTGAAAACGTGCTGGTCGTGCAGCGCACCAAAGAAGACATCCACATGGACTCGAGGCGCGATCACTGGTGGCATGAGCTACAGAAAGATGCCTCCGCTGACTGTCCACCTGAGCCGATGGACAGTGAAGATATGCTGTTCATTCTCTATACTTCTGGCAGCACGGGCAAACCCAAAGGTGTCGTCCACACGACGGCGGGCTACAACCTCTACACCCACATGACCACCAAGTGGATCTTCGATCTCAAAGATGATGATGTCTACTGGTGTACGGCAGATGTCGGTTGGATTACAGGCCACAGCTACATTGTCTACGGCCCCTTGTCCAACGGTGCAACCAGCCTCATGTACGAAGGTGTGCCCCGCCCTTCAAATCCTGGCTGTCTCTGGGACATCGTAGAAAAATACGGCGTCAACATCTTTTACACCGCTCCTACCGCAATTCGTGCCTTAATTAAGCTGGGTGAACATTTGCCCAATGCTCGCGATCTCTCATCTTTGCGGCTGCTTGGAACGGTAGGTGAACCCATCAACCCCGAAGCCTGGATGTGGTATCACCGCGTCATCGGCAAAGAGCGCTGTCCTATTATCGATACCTGGTGGCAGACCGAAACAGGTGGCGTCATGATCACCCCTCTCCCTGGTGCAACCCCGACGAAACCCGGATCTGCGACTCTGCCCTTTCCTGGCATTCTTGCAGACATTGTTGACCTAGAGGGCAATCCTGTCGATGACACATCGGGTGGATACCTAGTGGTCAAACATCCCTGGCCTGGAATGATGCGCACGGTTTACGGAGATCCCGATCGCTTCCGCCGCACCTACTGGGAGCACATTCCTCCCAAAGATGGGCAGTATCTCTACTTTGCTGGAGACGGAGCGCATAAAGACAAAGACGGCTACTTCTGGGTGATGGGTCGGGTCGATGATGTCATCAGCGTGGCAGGACACCGCCTCGGGACAATGGAAATCGAGTCGGCTCTGGTATCCCATCCAGCCGTGGCAGAGGCCGCAGTGGTCGGTCGTCCTGATGAAATTAAGGGCGAAGAAATCTTTGCCTTCATCACTCTGGAAGCTGACGTTGAACCCAGCGATGCCCTCAAAAACGAACTGAAGCAGCATGTCACTGGAGAAATTGGGGCGATCGCCCGTCCGGGTGAGATTCGCTTTAGTGATGCGTTGCCCAAGACTCGATCGGGCAAAATTATGCGGCGACTGTTGCGATCGCTCGCTTCTGGTCAGGAGGTCTCTGGTGATACCTCTACCCTAGAAGACCGTTCCGTGTTAGACAAACTTCGCAGCGGGGCATAGTTTTCTCCATGCAGGGGCACGACATGTCGTGTCCCTATGACGCGTTATCCCGGTTATCCCGCTATTGATAAACGTTCGCGGCCTTCAGCATGTGATAGGTAATCAGCAACTGGGTCAGAGCGAGAGGATAGCTTTGGAGGATCTCCCCTGTTGTTCCAACGACCTTGCCAATATCCTCATTGCCCTCAAGGCTGCAAAACTGCCCCAGATAAGGAACATCGTTGCACAACATCCGCTCCAACTCTTTTACCTGCTCACTAGTCGCATGGCCGTCTACCGCCAGTACATCAACAGGTTTGTTCATATCTCGATCCAGTTCTAACCGAATGGCTCCACCTAAATGGTTGCCTTCAGGGGTGAGCATGGTGCTAAATTCGGGATGAGGAATCGTCGGCCTCAGTACAAGCCGAGCATTCAGAATCACTTCACTTTCCTGGGCTTCGTCTTGGGGAGGATAAAACGTCACCACAACATCGGCCCACGACCGCTGAGGCTGAATGAATGACTCTGAGTCGTGTCCTCGCTTCTGAAGTTGGTCGAGCACCTGCTCTGCGGTGTAACCACGCTTGCGGGTGTCACGGCGAACCTTCCACTGTGCCCTCAGATCTTCGGGGGGAGCCAAATAGACTCTGACGTCATAGCAATCTCTCATACCCCGCGTGCTATAGCCCAACAGCCCTTCCACAATGACGAAACGACTGGGTTTGATATATTCCGGCGGATCGAACGAACCCGATGTGTGGTTGTAAATCGGCTTGAGGATGGATTGCCCCGTGCGCAGCAGCGAGAGGTGCTGCTGGATGATATCGAGGTAGTTGCAGTCGGGGTGCAGAGCCGAAATGCCCAAATCTGCTCGTTGTTTGCGATCGTAGCGGTGGTAATCGTCGGTGCAGATGACGGTTACATTCTCTTCGCCCAAGATTTGAGCCACACCTCGCGTCAGGGTTGTTTTTCCTGCAGCGCTGTCGCCTACAATGCCGAGAATAATAGGACGATTTAGCATGGCTCCTCCTGGAGACGAGTGAAGATAGGGATGGGCAGCTGTTTTGAATGGCTAACCGCCACCATTATTTTTGCCCGTCAAGAGTGTATGAGTTCGAACAAAACGTTTTAGAACAGGAGCCTTTGTGGTGTCCTAATCGATGAGCGATCGCCACAAATTCTGTCTGGAACGTTCCAACATTATTAGGGATGAAGGGACATTCGCTCAAGCGGTCAGGAAATAATATTTGCATCCTGAACAGGCTTTTGAATGCGAAGGGCTTATCGAATCCCCCATCGGCGTCGCCAGCTTGAGGTTGATGTGCGATCGCAGACGTTTTGTTCAGCCTGGTGCCGAGCCAAAATTTGATCGGCAGAATCCTGCAGTGTAGGGTCTCGATATGGAATAGCGGCACGGGTTTGGAGATGTTCTTGCTCCATCAATGTCAGGGGTGTTAGCTCCTGAGAATCGAAAGCAGCAACGGTTCCCTGAGCCCATTGGTGCGAATGTTGAGGATGATCTGCACCAAGAGGAATCGTACCAATCTGCAGACCAGCCTGTTGCAACGCCGATCGCACGCAGGCTGAGCGAGAATAGGTTGCCAGTCGTCCCCTTGGAGCAAGGCACTGAGTCACCTGCTGCAAAAACTCCACCGTCCACAGTTGAGGACAGCGACGAGGCGAAAATGGGTCGAGAAAAACAGCATCGGCTTGAAACGATTGAGTCACCAGAGTCTGAATTGTCTGTCGAGCATCTCCGAGAAGTAGGAATGCAGTCAACCGAGACGTGAGGCACTGATGATCTTGGGCGATCGCCCTCAACACTTGCTGCACCGGAGGAGCCCAAGTCTCTAGCAACGGAGCTGCGATCGCTGCCCTCGCAACACTAACATCGAGTTCCAGAGCATAAACTGTGACATGACAGTCTGGGTGAATTGACCAAATCGTTTCAAGGGCAGCGGCTGTGTTATACCCCAACCCATAACAAACATCGAGCAAACAAAGGCGATCGCCATCCGCTTTTTGTTCGAGATTTGTGGCGCGAACAAATTTCTGAAACGCCTCTTGAATTGCCCCACCATGACTGTGGAATGATTCTTCAAATTCTTTCGAAAAAAACGTGAATGAACCGTCTTGAGTAAGACAAGGACTCCAGATTGATGACGATTCTACATCTTGCATGTTCTACCCGTCATTTCTTTTAGAAAATAAATAATTTCTTTCAGAAAAATTTGCTGAAAACGAATAAGAAAAGTTTTTATGGCGATCGCCTCATTATTCACGAGAATCAAGCAGAAGATTCCAGAATAATCAAAATTCGGCACTTTGTTTCAAGCATTTGACGACAAAGGACTAAAAAAGACGAGACTCAGTCAAACGGCTCCGATTTTAAAGATTAGATTGCTCAAGAGCCGACACACAAATTGAACACCTAAAACTGTATCTAAAAGCACAGCGCGTCGCGCTTAAAATTGGTGCAATTTGAGCGTAATAACTGAGCATAAGTACCACGAATCAAAACCATCCCAAGCATGTTCTGAGCGGCAGGTTGCATCTGTTTGCAAAACGGGATGTATGTGGTATCAGTGGAAGGATTCCGTAGGCTTTTTTAACAAAGAACACGGTGTCGTTCAATAATTTTTCGAAGTCGCTCCTCCTTATGTTGAGAGGGTGTGGCTGGACTGATCTGGCTATACCTCTTAGTGACCTGATTAAAGGAACGTCAATTGATGATGTCTAAGCTAGAAGTAAGAAAAAGGAAGCACTCAAGACGGCGGCGATCCCGCACGTCTGGTGCTGCCTATCCAAATGTCTCAGCATTTCTCGAAAAAATAAAAGGCTACCTGCCTCAGCGATCGCTGAGCTGGTTAGCATGTGTTCCCCTCGTAGCCATTATCGTGTCTGCATGGGGACTAGCAGCCCAAGCTCAAGAAGAAATGACGGCTGCTAGCGTCCAAACAGTCCTCGACAACATTTGGGTATTGGTCGCCGCAGTTCTAGTTATTTTCATGAACGCGGGCTTCGGAATGCTTGAAGCAGGTTTCTGTCGTCAGAAAAATGCTGTCAACATCCTTTCCAAAAACCTGATCGTATTTGCCCTAGCAACGTTGGCCTACTGGGCGATTGGGTTTTCCCTGATGTATGGCTCCGGTGGCAACGGCTTCATTGGTGGGGGCGGTTGGTTCCTCAGCAGCGAAGATCCGACAACCTACGGATTATCAGAGGGCGAAGGTTTAACCATTGCGGTTTCGTTCTTGTTCCAGGCTGCATTTGCTGGCACGGCAGCAACAATCGTCTCTGGTGCGGTTGCAGAACGAATCAAGTTCATCGACTTTGTCATCTTTAGCCTTCTGCTGACCGGAATTCTTTACCCGATTAGTGGTCACTGGGTTTGGGCTGGTGGCATGTTGTCTGAAATCGGCTTCCTCGGTGGTGCCGGATTCAGCGACTTTGCGGGATCTACCGTGGTTCACTCCGTCGGAGGATGGGCTGCTCTCATGGGTGCAGCAATTCTCGGCCCCCGCATCGGAAAATACCAGGATGGAATGCCCAGTGCACTTCCAGGCCACAATATGAGTATCGCAACTCTGGGATGCTTGATCTTGTGGATCGGCTGGTTTGGGTTTAACCCCGGTTCTGAACTGGCTGCGACTGTTAACGTACCCTACATCGCTGTAACAACGAACCTAGCCGCAGCGGCAGGTGGCGTTGCAGCAACTGCGACCTCTTGGATCATGTCTGGGAAACCCGACCTATCCATGATCATCAACGGTATCTTGGCGGGTCTAGTTGGCATCACCGCAGGTTGTGCAGGTGTTTCCTTCTTGGGTGCAGTCGTCATCGGTATCATTGCAGGTATTCTAGTTGTCTTCTCAGTGTATTTCTTTGACAACATCCAGATTGACGACCCAGTAGGCGCAATTTCGGTTCACCTTGTCAACGGAATTTGGGGAACCCTAGCCGTTGGTTTGTTCGACAGAGAGCTTGGCTTGTTCTACGGTGCAGGCGCAACTCAACTAATCGCTCAAATCTTAGGCATCTTGACCATTGGTCTGTGGACAGTCGTCCTCAGTACTATCTTTTGGATGGTGCTCAAGTCCGTTCTCGGAATGCGCGTAACTGAAGAAGAAGAGCTGATGGGTCTAGACATCGCCGAGCACGGCATGGAAGCCTACAGCGGTTTTGTGAAAGATGCTGCGGGTGCAGCTAGCACTACTAGCGCTGCTGGAATTCCTAGCACGTAAGGAGAGCGAAGCTTTTTCCTGTACTTCATTCATGAGTCAGCAGACTTAAGTTTGAATTAGTTTTTTGATGTAGTTCCAAGAGCTGCTCAGGGTTATCCTGGGCAGCTTTTTTTATCTCCGTCAATACGATATTTCGAGCGTGGCGAACTTCCGTGAGTAGATCTCTGAGAGTGAAGATGCTTGACCAAGGTTGTCAAACGAAGCAGTGATGAGAATGTCTGCGATCGCCCAACCGTTTTCGACAGGCGATCGCAGTCGAGATTGAACTCGTAGCGAGAGATCTTTTCGTCGTCCTGACCCTCATTTCGTTCAGGAAAAATTTTTCCTGCTCGGCAGACCCATGTTGCGTATCGTGTGAAATAAACCTGAGAAGAAATTGTGGGAAATACGGTGAGGAACCCGCCTGACCATTGGCTAGTCTGTGAAATGAAGGGGAGTTCTACCCGATGCGATCGAGAATGCGCTGGGCTTGATTGATTCAAAGACGGATATCAGCAACTGCGCTAAACAGAAAACTTGCGTGTTTGACCTGATAGCAACTTTGCAGAGATAGGTTCTGCGCAGACCAGTGCTTATTCTTCAGAATAGGGGCGTGAATCTACCACTCATCTTCATCACCCTGGCGATCGCACGCTAACCCTTCTCAGGCATCCACTATCACAAATCAATATCTGATGCACTAACACAGGAACGCGTCAACACCAGGCTAGACTCACATCTCGGTTTTAGTCAGCGTTCATTGTTCATCTTAGGCTCCTCACTCTAGCAGTGTGGGGCTCGATTTCTATGCTCGACTGAACATTCAAACTTTGGCTGTTCTCTTTTTGGCCGTCCTCTTTTTGGCCGTCCTCTTACTCTTTATCTACACATCACTCCACCCATGTCTATTTTTACTGTTACAGCCCTGAGAGATCGTGGCGCGGGGAGCCTGCGAGAGGCGATCGCCCAGGCTCAATCTGGCGACACCATTCGCTTTAGCAAAAGTCTGGCAGGCAAAACCCTCACCCTTACCAGTGGTCAGATTGAACTCACCAAAAATTTGATCATTGATGGCAAGCGTGCACCAGGGCTGACGTTGAGCGGAGGCGATCGCTCCCGCATTTTTGACATGACGGGTATTGGCAACAGCCTTACCTTGCGAAACTTAACTCTAGCGGATGGCTTTGATGCCGCCGAAGGTGGAGCCCTCCGCACCGGAATGGATAGTCGAGTCACGATTCAGAATGTCAACTTTGAAAACAACCGCTCCGGGTTTGGGGGAGCAATCAAAGGAGGCTTTCGAGCCATCACCACTGTTGTCGACAGTCGCTTCAGAAATAACGACGGGACGCTGACTAACTCCGAACGAGGAGGAGGAGCGATCGCCACCGACAGCCTCAATCAGCTCACGGTTCATGGCAGCACCTTCAGCAACAATCGAGGCATCAACGGCGGGGCGATCAACACCGTTCTCAGTCAACTCACCATCGAGAATTCGCGCTTTGTCGGCAACGACACCACCGCAGGCCGTAATAAAGCTAGGACAAGTGGTTATGGTGGCGCGGTCTACACCGACGGAGCCAGCAACAATCGCACACCTGACTCCGGCACAATTTTGATTCGGGGTAGTCATTTTGAGGACAATACCGCAGCCGGACAAGGGGGTGGCCTATTTCTCTACGCCTATGCTCCTGACCAGGTGATCGTAGAAGACAGCAATATTATCAACAACACCGTCATTCCTAACGTAATTGGAGATTCGTTGGGCGGTGGCCTACGTCATGGGAATGCTTCTCTAAGTCTGCGAAACACGACCCTCGCTAACAATCGAGCCTTTGGCCAAGGTGGGGGGCTGTGGATCGGAGAAACCTCTCCCGTGGCGATCGCCAACAGCACCTTTTCAGGAAATATCGCAGACGATGGCAAAGGAGGCGGCGTCGGTGCAGCCCTTTTGCTCGCTAATCAGAGCAGTTCGCCTGTCACCATCGATCACAGCACCTTTGCGTATAACAAAGCTGGGTTTATGGGAGGCGCTTTTTTCACCGGAGAACAGTCTGTCGTTCTCAGTAACTCCATCGTTGCCTACAACACAGGCGACAATCCTTGGAATTTGCAAGAACAGACCAACCGCCGATTGACCAACGGCGGCGGCAACATTCAGGTTCCTGGCCCCTTCACAAACGATCCTCAAGATGTGACGGTAACAGCCAATATTCTCATTGCCGACCCCAACTTGGCTCCCTTGCGCGACAACGGTATGGGACTCCTCACCCACGCACTCAAAGCAGGCAGTCCGGCTATCGATCGGGCTAAAAGGAGCAGCCTCGAAACGGATCAGAGAGGGATTCAGCGAGATAACGTTGCAGACGCCGGAGCCATCGAATTCGTGAGAGGGGCGCTTAAGTTCGTCGGCACCAATCAATCAGATACCCTCAGTGGCAGTCGGGGCAAAGACAAGCTCATCGGTAAAGACGGCAACGATACCTTGTTGGGACAGAGGGGCAATGACAAACTTAAAGGTGGAAACAGCAAAGACTGGCTCTACGGCAACGGGGGCAACGATAAGCTGATTGGGCAGCGGGGAAATGATGTGCTAGTCGGCGGCAAAGGAAAAGATCTGCTAGTTGGTGGCAAAGGAAAAGATCGCTACACATTCGAAGCCATGGGCGATGGAGTTGACGTGATTCGAGGCTTTGAGCTACGCAAAGATCGCCTAGATATCGGCGATATCTTTGACGGCGATGCGCCTAGAAGACGGGTATTTTTCAAAGATTATCTAGAGCTAGCCCAGCGAGGCTCGCGCACAGTGGTCAGTGTCGATCTGGATGGCGATCGCCCCTCTCAAGCGCTGAAATCATTGGTGGTGCTACAAGGCATCAATGCCACGGATCTTTCCGCCCGTGACTTCATCCTGTAGTTCAAATTTCTGACGAACACAGGGAATCTCTAGCTAGATCACTAGGGTTTTAGATAGCCTGCCTCAACACATTGGGCGATCGCGTCTTCGAGCCAGTGCCATAGGGCAGGCATTCCGTCTTTCACAGGAGCCATGCGCTGCATCACCTGAGATCGGGAAATGCCGTGCTGTCGCCAAGTGCCACCCTGAGTCTGCTGGTTATGAAGAAAAGGCTGAATCCGATCGAGCGCTGCGGCAAATCGTGCTTCTGGTGTCTGTCGCAACTCAAACTCATCCCACAAGCCACGCAGCTCTCGTTCTTGGTCGGCAGGTAAGAGACCAAACAGGCGATCGGCAGCTTTGACTTCACGATCTTCCTTGTCTTGGTTGCCCTGCTCGTCGTAGCAAAAGGTATCTCCTGCGTCGATTTCCACCAGATCATGAATGAGCAGCATCTTTATCACCCGCAACACATCAACAGGTTCTGGAGCATACTCCGCCAAAAGAGTCGCCATTAGAGCAATGTGCCAGGAATGCTCAGCGCTGTTTTCTCGACGAGACTGATCAATCAGCAGAGTCTGACGCAGTATCCCTTTCAGCCGATCAATTTCAATAATGAACTGAAGCTGCTGGTCTAAACGCTGAGCATGCAAGGTGGCTCCGTTGACAGATGGCGTCGGAAAAGCAGAAAGGTCGAATACCATAGAAAACTCTCGTCAATGTGTTTGAACAAATAAAGCATTATCCTGGTTAAGACAATCCTAGTAGACAATAAGACCAGACTCCTAAACTCGCACAAGATATTCACTGCTTATGATTTGGCCGTTTAAGCCGCGTTTTCGCAAAAAAATCGCCCGCCTCGAAATTACAGGAGCGATCGCCGGATCGACGCGCAAGCATGTATTAGAAGCACTCGACGAAATTGAGGAGCGAAAATTCCCAGCCCTATTGTTGCGGATTGACAGCCCTGGTGGAACCGTAGGCGATTCGCAAGAAATCTATAGCGCTCTAAAAAAGCTCCAGGAAAAAATCAAAATTGTGGCGAGCTTCGGCAATATTTCTGCCTCAGGCGGCGTTTATATTGGCATGGGAGCACAGCACATCGTCGCCAATCCCGGTACGATTACAGGCAGCATCGGCGTCATTTTGCGCGGCAATAACTTGGAACGTCTGCTCGATAAAGTTGGCGTGTCGTTCAAGGTGATTAAGTCTGGCCCCTACAAAGACATTCTGGCCTTCGATCGAGAGCTGACTTCCCCTGAGCAAGATATTCTGCAAGAGCTGATCGATGTCAGCTACAACCAGTTTGTGCAAACGGTTGCTGAAGCTCGCAATCTGGCTGTCGAAAACGTCAAAGAGTTTGCCGATGGGCGCATTTTTACAGGCGAGCAGGCGGTTAAGCTAGGGGTTGTCGATCGCCTTGGGACGGAAGAAGATGCTCGTCGCTGGGCTGCCGAGCTTGCGGATCTTGACCCAGACAAAACGGAATGCTACACCTTTGAGCCGCCTAAGTCCCTTGTGAGCCGGGTTTTACCTGGTAACTACTTAGCAGCTAGTCCTTTTGATGTTGGCATTGATTGGTTAGAGTTTGAATTGACCACAAGTGGACTTCCTCTTTGGCTCTATCGTCCCTAATCGCGACTTAAAAATGTATATTTCTTGTAGATCACGCGTCTAGATAAGCAATCGTCATCATGGAGACTGACATCGTGGAGTGGAAAGTTCGAGCCATTCGAGGCGCAACAACTGCGTCGGGAAACACGAAAGAGGCAATCCGCGAAGCGGTCAGCGAGCTGCTGGATGCTTTGGAAGCTCGAAACACCATCGACCCCACCCACATCGTCAGCGTCACTTTCTCCGTCACGCGGGACTTAGATGCCATGTTTCCCGCAGCGGTTGCTCGCGAGCGCTCTCATTGGCAAGATGTGCCTCTACTCGATGTGCAGCAGATGCATGTGCAGGGAAGCCTGGAACGGTGCATCCGAGTGTTGATTCACTTGAATGTTGCCGAAAATATAGCAGAGCCTCAGTTTTCGATTCACCACACCTATCTCAGAAAAGCCCAGCATCTACGCCCCGATTGGAGTGTGGCAGAAGTGTAGTCATCTGTGAAGACCGACGGTACGGGATGGGGGAGCGATCGCCAAGCTCCCTGTCTTTCAAGGACTCTCATTCTGTCTAGAAAAAACTGTCTAGAAGAAAAAGAAAAAAGTTTGAATGAGCGTTAGTGACCCTAGACTCACGGGAATAATGTGTTCAAGATTAACAGAGCAGTTCCCCGGTGCTAGCCACACCGGGTTTTTTAATGGAATTTTGGGTAGCTTGTTTGCGGCTTTTCAAAAGACATAGGCCGCTTTAGTAACCGCTCGTACAACCTTGTCATAACAAGCAGATTAGCGTGGGTACAGCATCTTTTGTAGACCCATCGCACTTGTATCTATCAACGTGCGGCTGATTCTGTCCTCTTCAATTCTTCTTGTTATGACTTCTACAGCTCTACCCAAATCTTCCGTGTCTAGCTCTGTTCAACATCCCCTCGATCCGCTTTTTCCTGAGGAATTAGCGATCGCCGTTGAGACTGTCAAGCAACAGCAAAACTTAGGGAATTCGGTTCGGTTTGGCTCGGTCACGCTCCACGAACCGTCTAAGGTAGTCGTCAAATCGTTCAAACCTGGCGACCCCATTCGACGAGAAGCATTTGCCATTCTGCTCGACAACGCAACCGGAAAAACCTACGAGGCGATCGTCTCGATTACTGAGAAAACAGTCGTTTCCTACACTCACATTCCCGATGTCCAACCGTCGATCATGCTCGATGAATTTGTGGAGTGTGAAGAGGCAGTCAAAGCGAGTCCTGAGTTTCGGGCTGCACTAGAAAAACGGGGTATTACCGACATCGACTTGGTAATGATCGATCCATGGTCGGCAGGCAATTTTGACAAGGAAGACGAAAAAGGATTGCGATTGTCCCGCGCCTTCTGCTGGATTCGATCAGACTCGAACGACAATGGTTATGCCCGACCGATTGAGGGCGTTGTTCCGGTGGTTGACCTCAACAAAATGGAGGTGATTCGGGTTGAAGACTATGGCATTGTCCCACTGCCGCCTCAGTCAGGAAACTACGAACGAGACTACATCCCAAAATTCCGCGACGACCTCAAACCTCTCGACATCGTGCAGCCTGACGGCCCAAGCTTCGAAGTTAACGGTCACAAAGTCTATTGGCAAAAGTGGCATTTTCGCATTGGCTTCAATCCTCGTGAAGGGCTGGTGCTTTACGACATTGGATATGAGGACGAGGGCAAGATTCGCCCCATTATTTACCGAGCATCTCTGGCTGAAATGGTAGTGCCCTACAACGTATCGGGGGCGACTCCATCCAATCACTTTCGGAAGAATGCTTTTGATGTTGGCGAATACGGCATCGGCATGTTGGCAAACTCTCTGTCCCTAGGCTGTGATTGCCTGGGCGTGATTCGCTATTTTGATGCATATCTGACCAACAGCACTGGCGAAGTCGCCACCATCGAAAATGCCATCTGTATGCACGAAGAAGACTTTGGCATTCTTTGGAAGCATATGGACTGGCGCACCGAGAACACAGAAGTGAGGCGATCACGCCGACTCGTGGTGTCCTTCATTGCCACGGTGGGCAACTACGAATACGGCTTTTACTGGTATTTCTATCAAGACGGAAATATTCAGTTTGAAGTGAAGCTGACGGGCATTGTCAACACAGCAGCGATCGCCCCCAATCAAGACCCTGAGTTTGGCGTTTTGCTAGCCCCAGGATTGGTCGGCCATGTTCACCAGCATATGTTCAACGTGCGCCTTGATATGACCGTTGATGGCGATCAAAACTCCGTTTCTGAGGTCAACACCGAAGCCATTCCCCTCGGCCCCAAAAATCCTTATGGCAATGCCTGCCAAGTCACCTCGACCGTGCTCAAAACCGAGCAAGAAGCCCAGCGGATTGTCGATCCGTTTAAGGCACGGTACTGGAAAATCGAGAATCCTTCCATCACCAATGCAGTCGGAAAACCCGTTGGCTACAAGCTGATGCCTAGCGACACCGTGCTGCCCTTTGCCCATCCCGAAGCGAAAGTCTATCAGCGAGCCACGTTTATGACCAAAAACCTGTGGGTGACTCCCTATAGCTCTGAGGAAAAATACCCAGCGGGCAATTATCCCAACCAGCATCCGGGAGGAGATGGCTTGCCGAAATGGACGGAGGGCGATCGCGCGATCGAAAATACTGATGTCGTCGTCTGGTATACCTTCGGGCAACATCACATTCCTCGTCCAGAAGATTGGCCCGTGATGCCCGTCTCCTACACAGGTTTCTTGCTAAAGCCCAATGGCTTCTTCAAGCAAAATCCAGCCATGGATCTGCCTCCTTCTCAGAAAAATGGCCACTGCCATAGCTAGAGTGACTTTGGATTTTAGATTTGCGATTGTGGATTTCATGTCTAGCATCTGAGCAAAAAAAAGCGACTCTGCTCAGGGCAGAGTCGCCGCTCTCGAGGATAAAACGAGGGTACAAGCGTCGAAGCCTAACACCGATTCGTTAAATGGCGTGCCTTAGCGGACGCTGCCTTCCCATGCAGCCGTATTAATTGGCTTCATGAAGTAGAGACGCGCTAGCTGAGTTCCACTAGACAGATACAGCGGTAGCTTCTGGAAGAATTTCACAACGCCAGGAGCGTTAGAGTTTGCAATCTTAGACAGCTTTACGTTGTTCTCGGTGCAGGTGTCGAGCCGTTGGAAGAACTCAGGATGCTCCACATTGAGCATGACTGGGAATACCCGTGCTGCTGTTTCATTCGTTTTCTTAATGACATGGATGTCATATTCACGCGCATCTAAACCCAAAGCCGCGTAAAAGTCAGCACGCTGGATATCGTTGAGGAACATGGTCGCAAAGACGGATAGCAAGAAGAAACGACACCAGAGCCGTGCTTTCCAGTCTTTGAGGATATCAGGCTGAGCCCGCATGATGGCATCAAAGAAGTCACCATGACGGTTTTCGTCTTGACACCAGTTCTCAAAGAAATTGAAGATAGGATACACCCGATTTTCAGGGTGAGACTCAAGATGGCGATAAATCGTGATGTAGCGCCAGTAGCCAATCTTCTCGGACAGATAGGTCGCGTAGAAGATGAACTTAGGTTTGAAGAAGGTGTATTTTTTGCTCTTCGTCAAAAAGCCTAAGTCAAGCTGGAGATTAAAGTCAGCCATCGCTTTGTTCAAAAAGCCTGCATGACGAGCCTCATCGCGAGACATGAGCAAGAAGCACTCCGCCAGCATAGGGCTTTTATCTTTCAGCTTTCGGGATAGCTCCTTGTAGAGCAGAAAGCCAGAAAATTCTGCCGTGCAAGAGCGCTCTAAAAACTCAATAAAGAGGCTTCGAGTTTCACCATCAATGTGATCCCAGGATTGCTCGAACTGCTCATCGCGCACAAAGTGGTGGCGGTTGTAGTCAACCCGAAACTCCTCCAAAATAGCGTTCAGCTCATCTTCATTAATTGAGATGTCCATTTTGGCCATCTCGTCAAAATCGGTCGTATAAAAGCGAGGAGTTAGAATTGTATCTTTTGCCGGACTTTTAACGCCTGGACGAATTTCATCAAAAGCGGGTTTCTTAAGAGAATCTACCATTGCTACTCGTGCTCACTCGATATGAACAGCCTAATTACATCAGCCCACCCTGAGAGCATTAAACCTATATGTCTGAACAGCTAGATATTCTAAACAGTCAGATGTACGGTTCTTCTCTAGGCTTGGGTATCTAGACATGACGTTCTAGATATCACTATCGCGCATTTCTCATAAAGTCTACCAAGCACTTGGGGAGAGAAGGCGCGGATTACATTAAGAGTTACAACAGGCCGTTATGCTCTTACTGTCAGTGTTTGTTGAGCATCGAGGCACTGGGTGATGCCTGGCTAAGAGGTGTCATTGCCTCTTGTAGATGCATTCCAGCGAACTAGCGATGTCTTAAACGAAAGCCGTAACAGACCGTTCATTCTTGATATGAGAAGACTGTTTAGTCGCCTAATCTGTCAAACCTTAATCCCTTCTTAACCACCAACATGAAAAGACTCTGTGAAATGACCTCAAATCTCCGACGGATAGGTGCCCTGTCACTTAAATTGTGTGGCACAATCGAAGTGCAAAATTGTGTCGGTGTTTGATGCAGGGAACCTTGCTGAATGGACGATACAGAATCATTCGAGTCTTAGGGGCGGGTGGATTTGGCCAGACGTATCTGGCAGATGACCTTCAGCGGCCTGAGATTTCTCCCTGCGTCATCAAACAGTTTAAGCCTGCGAGCCGAGACGAAAAGTTTCTCAAGATCGCTCGTCGTCTCTTTGATACGGAAGTCGAGACCTTAGAGCGGCTAAGCCAGCATGACCAAATTCCTTCCTTTTATGGCTCATTTGAGGAAGAAAACGAGTTTTATTTAGTTCAAGAATTTGTCGATGGTGATGCTTTGAGTGATGAACTAGATCAGCTTCATCACATGACTGAGTTTGAAATTATCGACTTGTTGCGCGATATCTTACCCATTCTGGAATTTGTCCACGAGAAGCGAGTCATTCACCGAGACATCAAGCCAGAAAATCTGATTCGGCGTCATCGCGATCGCAAGTTTGTGCTGATTGACTTCGGTGCAGTCAAAGAAATTCGCACTCAGGTTATGAACACGGACGGGCAAACGCAGCTCACGGTTGGCATTGGCACAGAGGGCTATACGCCGTCTGAGCAGTTGGCAGGAAAACCCCGTTATTGCAGCGACATCTATGCCTTAGGCATAACGGCTATTCAGGCCCTGACCGGGTTCCAGCCTTATCAACTAAGAGAAGACTTGAACACCGGCGAACTGATATGGCGGGAGCATACCGCTATCAGCATCGGGCTAGCGCTGATTTTAGATGGCATGGTGCGGTTTCATTTCAATAACCGCTATCAATCGGCGACTGAGGTGCTGAAGTCGCTAGAGATGCTGGAATCCTTGCCCACAGATATTACCGACATTCCTGAGGATGATCTTCACGAAGCTCTCAAGCTAAGCCCAACTCTCCTAGCGCCAACCCATCAGACCAGTACTCCGTGGAAGCGAAAACTGTTGCGAAATATCAAAGCAGTGGCGATCGCCACTGCTGCTGTTTTCGCGGCATCTCTGGGGGCTCGATATTTAGGCTGGCTGCAGCGATTGGAGCTGGTGGCCTATGACCGGATGACGCAGCTTTCCAGCGGTCAGGGCGTCGATTCGCGGCTGCTGTTGGTCGGCATTGATGAAGAGTCCTTGAGGGAACTACAGCGCAGCACTCCTTCAGATGAATCCGTAGCCCAAGTGCTTAATACGCTCCAAGGCTATGATCCTAAGCTCATCAGTCTGGCGCTTTATCGAGATATTGGTGAAGGCGAAGGGCGTGAACAGTTGTTGCAAGCGCTAGATGTGCCGAATGTCGTCGCCATGATGAATTTGGGCACGTCAGACAGCGGAGAAGCACTGATCCCACCTCCGCCTAACATGCCATCAGACCGGGTGGGGTTTAACGATTTTCCCATTGATGGTGATGGCACAGTTCGACGCAGCGTCCTCATTGGCACGACGGAAGCGGGAGATGCCTTTCATTCTCTCGCGTTTCAATCTGCCATCCTTTATCTTGAACAAGAAAATATTGAGCTGAGAAACAATCCAGATGATCCCAACCAAATCCAGCTAGGCGAAACCCCAATTCCTCGTCTTGATCCCAATGCAGGTGGCTACGTCAAAGAAGACATGGGTGGCTATCAGATCATGCTCCACTATCGTTCAGCCGATCAGGCAGCTCCGATGGTGTCTTTTACAGACGTGCTGAATGGTAATGTCGATCCTGAACTCGTGCGCGATCGCATTGTATTGGTTGGAACAACCGCAGAAAGCAGCCGTGACTTTTTTCCGACTCCTTACAGTGCTGGACGAAGCACAGATTATGAGATGGCAGGAGTTGAAATCCACGCTCAGATGCTGAGTCAAATTCTCAGTATTGGCATGGGCGATCGCGCCCTCATCTGGTATTGGCCGGAATGGGGCGAAATTTTGTGGATTCTGGGCTGGGCGATCGCAGGTGGGGTTGTCGCTATATTTCTGCGCCATCCCATTTTGCTAGGGATTGGCACCATGACTTTGGTGTTGGTAATTTCGGGTGCCGCCTTCTTTGTTTTCTCTAACCAGGGCTGGATTCCGGTCGTAACACCTGCGATCGCCGCTGTTGCTACCGGAGGTGCAGTGGTGGCCTATCGAGGCTACACGACTCAAAAAGACCATGATGCAGTGACGAGTTTCCTGCGACAAAATCGCACAGAAACGTCAGTGCTGTTCAATGGCTCTCCGTCTAGTCCAAGACTTGACTCATCCCCCAACAAGTCATCTGCACCCAAAGCTAATCAGACCGTCTATTTGGATGAAGACGAAACACCTTCAAGAAAATAATTCGTACCGATTCCAACCAACAGGAAAGCGCACAAGCCTATCATCTCGAACCATAAAAGATTACGAGAGTCTGACTCTGTGAACCCAGCGAACCCAGCAATTTCTCAGGTTGGCGAGTGGGCTATCTGACTGCGCTTCCGACTCGTCCGCGAATAAATCGCGGGTGTTGAAGCGTAACCACGATGAGAATCGCTGCTATGAACCAGTCTTCGTTGCCCGCATGACCCCGAGCTTCATTAGTCCTCGCTGATAGCCTTGCTGCATCAGTCCAAGAGATGTGGCCGCTTTGATGATTTTTGGCCCTGCCTTCAACAATCCCATCACGGCGCGCAGACTAAAAGCTGAGCCAATCACTTCACGCCAAAACGGAGCCACCGCATCAGACCAGTCTTCGGTGTGAATATCTTGGAATGGCAAGTCGTGGGCGATCGCCTCAAATGCGGGTAGCGAAATCACGTAGGGCAGACAGTAGACCTGATAAATCCGTTCAAGATGCTGTTTTTCGTCAAGAGTCAGAGGATCGTGGGGAGGCTCGTCGGGACGGTGACACCAAGCCGCCATCAGAAACGTGCCGCCCGGTTTCAGTACTCGACAGCATTCCGCCATAAACTGCGCCTTGTCAGGCATGTGTTCGCCACTTTCCAACGACCACACCAAGTCAAACGTCTCGTCTTCAAAGGGCATTGCTAAAGCATCGGCTACTTCAAAATGAGCCTCTAATCCTGCCACCTTTGCTCGTTCTTGAGCGCGGTTTGCCTGCACTGGGCTGAGGGTAATGCCTGTGGCGATCGCCCCATATTTTTCCGCCAGATGGAGAGCGCTACCGCCAATGCCGCAGCCCACATCCAGAATCTGGCTCGCCTGCTCAACCCCACCCCAGCGCAGCAGTTCTTCAATTAAATCAACCTGGGCTTGATAACGAGACTTGCGATCGCTGCCATCGGCTCCGTAGTAGCCGTGATGCATATGCTCGCCCCAGATGTCTTCCCACAGGCCAGAAGAGGCATCGTAGAACTCTTGAATACGGCGTTGCAGAGTAGGGGCCATAAGTTACCTGATTCAAACACTCGACATTCACAGATTGTATCTGGAATGGCTCGTTAGGACAGGCATCAATGGGAGTAAAGCACTAATTTGTTGGGGTATCGGGAAACGGATCGGCAGCAGGCGTTGCTGGAACAACAGGCGCAACATCCAGAGGCGACACAGCAGGCAACGGACTGACCGGTGCTGGACGAACGTCAGAGGCAGGATCTGCCGGAGATACAGGAGCCAGATCGAGCGGTGGGACAACAGGCTGGGACGGATTGATCGGTTCTGTAGGAATTTCTGAAATCCGAATCACGTAAGGATGGTAGGTTCCAGGACGGTAGGAACCTACCCAAACATCATATGTGCCTGAAAACCACTGTCCGGCGATCGCCGGATTGAACCCATAAACATCATCACTGCACCAACTGCCTCCAGGCCCTCGTACCAGCAACGTCGTATCTTCAGGACTTTGAATTTCGAGGCTGAGGTAGTCGAAAAATCCAGTCAGAGTGATCTGGTGATCAGGATCGGTGTCCATAAAGCCTGAGCATGGCCCCGTGTTCGTTTCAGGACGCCCCGCCAACTCACTCGACTCCACAGGACCGCCGCTCAACCCGCGCACAGTCGTATCAGGAGACACAAGAGTTGGGGTCAGAATCACATCTTCAAACAACGGTGGCGCAGTGCCAAACCGATAGCTTTGAGCCTCACTCGCCGAAGCAGCCCAAAAGCTTACGGCTGTAGTCAACACGGTAGCCGCAGAAACCGATGAAAGAAAACAACCTCGACTAGGCATAGGGCTAGATAAAAAAATAAACAGAGAACGTGGGTGTGAAATCATTTGCAGACAGCCAGTGTCATCATCAGCGATGGCGCTGCCTACCGTCAATCTTTTGAGCGCAAAACCAAAACTTTTGAGCGCAAAACCAAAAACCAAGACTACAAGCGAAAGTCTTCTTGCCGCTGATATTCTCTGACTCAGGTGCAGCAAATCAGGTTCCAGAGAAATCTTATCCGTCCCTCAAGCTTTAGGATGCGGAGGTCGAGAGGCGATCCTCCGTAGTGTCAATATCTAGTAGTGTCAATATCTAGAGGCGATCGCCTCTAGCACGATTGCAAAAAGAAACAGTCCTACTC
>JGI12210J13797_10005230_pt1 | contig 23176 bp, 18 predicted proteins | sample ElkSlonscriptome_3_FD_13797 | JGI IMG/M metagenome (IMG submission 13797)
TGGCGGCGGAGACAACGTATCGGTGGCTTGGAGCACCAACTCCACGATTACACCAACCCAGGCCGATATCGTTCCTGGCAGCGTGCTCAGCGCTTACAGCGCCGGGGTGCCCAACGCGCCGACGGAGATCGCTAGTGACGGCTTTGAAAGCAACAGTTGGAGCGGTGGCACCGGTTGGGCCACCAGCGCCTGGACCACGTCAGCCAACGGAGGCAGCAAGCTACCGGAGATCCGGACATCTGACAATGGCTCGATCTTCCCATATGAAGGCGGCTATTTCGGGCGCGTGCGCGATGTCGCTTACGCCAGTCGAAGCGTGGACCTGGCCGGCAAAACCAACGCCTCAGCCAGCTTCGTCTGGTCGGTGCTGGGTCTGGATGCCAGCGGCGAGAAGGTCGTCTTTGAAGTCAACGACGGCACCGGCTGGAGTGAAGCCGCCAGCCTGCCCCAAGGCACCACCAACTACGTGTGGCAACCAGAAACGGTGGATCTTTCTCCTTATAGTATGGTCGATGGGTTTCAGGTGCGCTTCCGTGTGATCGGCAGTGACGGCGATGACGGCTGTTACTTCGACTCCGTCAGCATCAGCGCCACCGGCAATTGATTGAACTCGTTTTTTACATGTTCTTCCGAGTCGCCTCCATGGTTTAACGTGCGTGTTGCCTGCAGGTTGATCTCATGACTGATACGCTTCCCCAATTTCATCCGGGATCTCTCACGGCTCTACGCCGTCAATTCTTGGAGCAAGGTTTTTTGATGGTAGAAGAATTTTTGTCTCCGGACGAATTAGCTTTGCTCAATGACGAGATCACCCGGCATTACGCTCCGCTCGAATTGAGTGCCTCGCCAAATGGCAAGACCCGGGCAGACGGATTGCCGGATACCGAATGTGAAGTGATTTTCTGGAATCCCGTGGAGGAAAAGGTGCAGGCCTTTCTTGATCTGATGACGAAACCGGAACTGGTCGGTTTGACCGCGTCCATCCTTGGCAACGCCTATGAAGAGAGCCAAGGATCGTTAGTCATGTATTCCGCGCTGGGTGGAAAAGGTCAGGCTTGGCATCAGGACTGTCCGTTCGATGCTGAGAACTATAATGTGAACCGGCTGTTTTACGTGAATGATTTGCGGGAAGAAGACGGCGCGATTGTGGTGGTGCCTGGGTCTCATCGCACGGGGCGGATCCCAGCCGGTGGCGCTCAGGAACCGATTGAGGGCGAAGTGATGTTGACACCGAAGGCGGGGAGTCTGGTGCTCGTGCATGGCTGCTGTTTCCATCGCGTCACGCCGAACGTATCCAAACGACCGCGGGTATCGGTCAATTTCCGAGTTTTCCCAGCCGGCAGCGATTCATCGGTCTGCAAGGTCGGGGTTTACCGGAATGTCTCGATCGACTTCCGAAATAAGGTCGTTGCTCAGGAGTGATCGCTCATGACAAGTCGATCGATTCACCCGGTTGAGGGATGATCACTTTCATGTGAGGCGCTGCGGTCTGTAGTTGTTGTTGGAACCAATTGATGGCTGGTTGGTCGCCATGAACAAGGAGGACCTGACGGGGGTTTAGGCTCACGATATAATTGAGCAGACTTTCCCGTGTGGCATGCGCGCTGAAGTTGAAGTTTTGTTCGTCACAACGTTTGGGGATGTCGGGATGCTCGGGATCGAGCTCGACCGTGCCTCCCCGCGGGACGGCTCGCAAACGGCCGGCCGGTGATTGCGGGTCGCTGTATCCCACGAAAAAAATAGAATGCCGTTCCTGTTGAAGAAATCGGCGAGCCAGCACATTCGATAAAGTGTTTTCTGTCATCATCCCGCTGGAAATGGCGTAGAGACAATGTTCACGGATGGGGGCGTTGCCGACTGTGCGGCCTGACAGCACGCGCGGAGCGACTTTAGGGAGAACCTGAAAGCCGGGCAACTGGCGCGGTTGCTGGTTGGCGTAGCGATCGTAAATGGTGGAGATCTTGGTGCTCAATCCACCGATGTAGATATCGAGTTCGCGGGGCAGCCATTGCTGAGCCCGAAAATCATGCACCATGGCTAGGACTTCCTGAGTTTTTCCGAGCGCGAAGACCGGCACGAGCACGCTGCCGCGTTCCAGACCGGCTGCGAGCGCCTCGGCAAACCGGCGTTCCTCACTTTTGCGTGTCCAACCTTCCGGGGTGGGGTTATCGCCCCGGGTCGTTTCAATAATGAGGGTATCGATGCCGTCCCGCGGCAATTGCGCGGCGGACATGATGGTTTGATCATCGAAATTGACGTCACTGGTGTAAAGCAGGCGCTTGCCATCGGCGAAAAATTCGATACTGACCGCCCCGAGGATGTGGCCGGCGTGATGAAAGCGGAAGCCCGGCGTATTGAGTTCATCGACCGGCAGATTTTCTCCTTCTAGCGTGTAAGGGTGCTCGAGAGGGAATGAGATCCAGGAATGTTCCTGGTGATCGGTCTCACGATGGGTGAAAAGCGGGTAGTTGGGTAAATCGTGCGCCTCTTTCTTGCGCCCCATCACATTGACCGAATTGTGCAAAATGGCATCAGCGAGCGAGGCGGTGGGTTCGGTCATGAAGACGCGGCTATTCGGCAAACGTCGAGTGGTGACCGGGAGGGAACCGACATGATCGAGGTGAGCGTGGGAGAGAAAGATGGTTTCGACATGATGCCCGTCGAGGAGATCGAGGCGGGGTAGGGCAGAATCGCCTTCTTCTTTGGGGTGCATGCCGGAATCGATGACGACACTTTTGCCGCCAATTTCGAGTAGGTAAGCATTGGCCCCGATTTCGATGTTTCGGGTCAGATTAACGAAGCGCATGAGCGTGGGGCCGGTCCGCGGTGGGAACGGGATCTGCCAATAGGCGCCGAAAGCGGTGGTTTGTAAAGCGAAAGGGGCTGAGCTCTTGAAAAGGGTGATCGCGAACTTTCTTCCCTCGACACTTGCCCGGGAGCCGAGTGCGAGACATAGATTGGGGCTCGCGTTATTCATCACCATGACTCTTTCCCAGACCACGACCTTTGCCCCGGGCCGCGTTGAGATGCTCGGCAACCACACTGATTACAACGAAGGATATGTGCTGGCCGCCGCCATCGATCGCGGTGTGACCGCTCACGCCACAGCGCTTGATATTCCTGAGGTGCGCCTTCGTTCCGATGGGCTTTGGGGCGAAGTGGTGGTGCCGATGCAGCTGGCCAAACCGCTCGAGGGTGATGTGCGCTGGGCGAATTATCCTCTGGGAGTGATCCAGCAGTTTCTCGGTCAGGGCGCTCCCTTGCAGGGAGTGGCCATTGATTTCACCAGCGACATGCCGATTGGTGCCGGATTATCAAGCAGCGCCGCGATCGAACTCTCCACGGCGATGGCTCTCCAGGCTTTGCTCGGCACCGAATACGACGCGATGAAGCTGGCGCGCCTCTGCAAAGCGGCGGAAAATGAATTCGTAGGGGTGAATTGCGGCCTGCTCGATCAAGCGACCAGTGCTTTCGGACAGCAAGACCACTTGGTCCTGCTCGATTGCCGGGTAGAAAGCGTCGCCACTTATCCGTTCAGCGAAAAGCTTCGACTCGTGGTGACTAACTCGGGTGTTTCCCATGCCTTGGTGGGCGGTGAATATAATGAACGCCGCTCCCAATGCCAGGAAGCGGCGCGGCTACTAGGAAAGGCGGCTCTGCGCGACGTCTCGATGGAGGAATTAAAGGAGCATCGCGATCAATTACCGGATCTCGCTTATCGCCGGGCGAAACATGTGGTCGGCGAAAACGCTCGCGTGCTCGAGGCGAAGGCAGCCATGGAAGCGGGCGCACCGGAAAAGCTCGGCCCGCTGATGTTCGCGTCTCACGAAAGTTCTAAAACCAACTTCGAAAACAGCACGCAGGAGCTCAATCTCCTGGTGGAGCTGGCGCGGGATACGCCAGGCGTTCTCGGGAGTCGGCTTTCTGGCGGTGGATTCGGTGGGGCGACCGTTTCTCTGGTGGAAGCTGAGGCGGCGGAATCGGTGGCGAGCGCTTTAGCTGATGCTTACCAGAAACGGACTGGAATTCGATCTGACGCCTTTGTGTTGCGGCCGGGCGCCGGGGCTCGGATGGTGAATTGAAACGCGAGAATCAGGGAGCGGTCAGCGCTTCTTTGATCTCGATTAGCACTTTTTCAAATGATTCCAGATTCGCTTCGGTCTTGATGAGGGAAATGCCGACTGGCATGGGAACGCCTGTGGCTGGATCAACGACGCTGGTGCCCATGTCGCTTTTGCCGACCTGTTGACCTTCATACATGACCAGCACCCGAGCGGTCGGATCTTTTTCAAAGAGGGCGGTCTGCAATGCCTGGAGCTTGGCCATGCCTGATTTGTCCAACTTGACCGCCACAGACTTCTCGCCGAAATTATCGGTGGCAACTTCCCAGCTTTTCACATCCGCACCGGTGATGGTGTATCGATTATGGTAAGCTATTTTGGCGCCATGCAAATCCTTGCCCAGAAGGGAACCGGTTGGTGGCAGTGTATCACATAGATTCAGTTCCAGAGCAGCCAGGGGTTGCCACGCTGAAGCGAAAACGAAGACGGCTATGATGAATAGTTTCATGCTGAAACCATAGACAGAAGCGACGCTGAAACCAAGAGAAAGCCTACCGCGACCGGCAACCTCCTCGGGGATGGTCAGTTGCTGACACATTTTTCAGGGGCTCACCCCGGCCAATCCTCGAGCGGCAGCCCGTTCTTCCCTGGCAGATAGAAATCCAGCGCTTGGGAAGCCTCACCGAGCAGTTGGCGCTGAAATCGGTCTGCTCCAGCCAGCACCGACTCCGGTTGGGTGATAAAATCGATGGGACGCAAATAACGCCAGCAATAGCCGAAATAGATATTCTTGCGGGCGATGTCGGAGTAATTCGGGCCGACAGCATGAAGCACCCGGTTTTCAAAAACGACGGCGTCGCCCGGCTTCAATTTGACCTCGATCGCGCCGTGCGGATCGTCCCGGGTCAGTTTCGGCGGAGGCCCGCCGTAACGATGACTGCCGGGCACCACCCGCAAGGCCCCGGCATCCGGGATCGTGGTGTCGGTTAGAAAATAACCGATCTTCGTGTATAACCACGGCTCCATCCCATGCACCGGCCGGGGGCGGGGATTGGGGCCATCGCGGTGCCAGTCGATTTGCTTGAAGGAACGAACAGTGCCAGCAGGCGAAGGTGGCCGGATGAAAAGATGACTCGTCGTCAGCCCAATGGCCGGTCCCATCAAATCGAGCAAATGTGGAAACGCTGAATGATGCGTCATTAAGTCGATAATACTCGGGGAAAATCCGACCGCATTGCGCAGTTCCAGCGCTTCTCCAGGCTGCCGCGTCCCTTTCACATGCTCACGAATGGTCTGGTCAGCCTCATCGGCGACGGCGAGGTAATGGTTTACCTCTTCGGGAGTGAGCGCGCTTGGAATGATGAAAAAGCCATTACGCTCGAACTCCGCCCTCTGTTCGGCGGTCAAAGCGTGGCAGCCGGGCAGGGGCGAGGCGTCGGAAAGAGTCGCGGCGGGTTCGTTGAACATAGCGTGAACTTGGGGGAGAAATCGCAACCCCGCCTTGAATTCTCCAAAAAGAAATCTTAAAAAATCAAAGATTCCATGAGCGCCGATCCCACCGATTTTTCCAAGCTGCTCGATCGGGTAGGCTTTTGCACGGGGAGCGTGGTCAATATGGAAGATTTGCGCGGTATCACGCTGAGATTGCCTGAATTACGTTTGCGCGCTGAGCAATATTACCATCACGGTTCATTTTGTTTATTTGCCAAGTATCACAATCGCAACGTGGCGTGTGCGGCGAATAAGGAAAAATCAAAGCAGCGGGCGAACCGACAGAGCAAGCCATTCTGGGGATGTTGTCCCTATGGAGTTTGGGATCTGGCCATGCCGGTTCGTTGGCGTGAGGAGACGATTGCCATCTTCTATTTAGGTTCGTTTATCGGCGACCGACCGCTCAAGGCGGTGCGAGGCCATTCCTATCAAGGGCCACCGCTTCCCCCAATCACGGTGGGGCAACGTCGCGAGTTGTTGCGGTATGGCCGGATGCTGGCCGACTATCTTTCTTTGCAGATCGAGGTGTCGAATGAGCGGGAGGCACTCTTCACTGGTCTGCATACCGCCGATTTCTACCGCGATGCGACGCATCAATTCATCGCCTCGCATTATCACGAGCCGGTGAATCTTCAATCGTACGCGGAACAGCTTCGGTTACATCCGAATTATCTGGGGCAACAAGTGGTGGCCGCCTGTGGCCGGAGGTTCAGCGAACTTTTGCGCGATTACCGGTTGGAACGGGCTCAAATTTTGTTGCGTTCGAGCCGACATTCCATCACCCGGATTGCCTTTGAATGTGGATTTCAAGATGCCAACTATTTCAGCACCATCTTTCGCCGTCAGGCGGGGCAATCGCCACGGCGTTACCGCAACGATTACGTCAAAAGTAAGGGGAGCTTTGGGCAACCTTGAGACAGGCTATCTAACCCAGGCCCGCTAGGCGCAAAGAGCCGGTGCGTCCCTATTGGACGGGCTCTGCATGATTCTTTTGAAGACTGGAGGGGATCAATTGGAAGCCGCCAGTGGCAGCAGCTTATCAAATGCCACGACCGCGTCTTCAGAGAAATAAACCGTTGTTGGCTCTTTACCTTCGGTCATATAAAAAAATTGCACGCCGCCAGAACCTGCCTCGGAGGCGATTCGGAGGAGACCGCCATGATCCACATGCCCGATCTCGTAAAGGACCTTGGCATCCTTGGTCCTGCGCGCTTGATCGAAGGTCTTGGATAAACCGGCGAGCACTTCGCCAACCGTTTTCGTTTTGCCGGTCCGAACGACGGCCGTTCTGATGATCTTGCCGGAATCGGTGGGTTCATGCCATTTTAGAGTCACGGTGCCATAGTTTTGGTTCAACGGTTTATCCGCGGCGATTTCGTATGGCAGACCGGCGAGGGTATCCGACGCAGCCGGAAGGGGTTGTGCGAAAAGTGGAGCGGCACTGAGAGCCAGCAGCAGAAGGGTGGGGATCAAATATCGATAGTTCATAAGCTTGGGTTTTCCTGAGGTTTTCGAATGCGACCATTTTTAGCGCTTCATTTTCGAAAAAATTAGTGTATAAGCCTTCTTCATCATGAAGATGCATGGAAAACAAGGTCGATTTCTTTGTGTGATCGCCACAATGATGGCGATGCAGGGCCACGAACGCCCTCTGGAGGCAGCAGAAAAAGAGCTGACGGAGGAGGAACTCGATTTTGGTGTGCGACTCCAGGTTTACCTCGATCGCGCCACTTTTGCGCCGGGCAAAATCGATGGCAGAACCGGCGCCGTTACCATGCGAGCTCTGCAGAACCTGATCACGGCGCGTGGCTGGAACAACGGTTTGGGGGAAACCTTCGTTGGTGAGTTTACCGGCCTCGACCCGCTCTATGTCACGTATGAGATCAAGCAAGACGATCGGAAGTGGATCGGCTCCGTGCCTTCATCACGCTCCGCTCAATCGCGTCGTAGCCGTTTGCCTTACACCTCGCTGGCTGAATTTGTCGCGGAACGTTTCCACACTTCTGAGGTGCTTTTGAAAGAGCTGAACCCGGATGTCAATATCTACGGGCTCAAACCCGGCGATCAGTTGCGCGTGCCCAATGTGGTGCCATTCGAAATCGAAAAACTTTCGCCTCACATCGAGAATCAACCACCTCACCCACCCATGCTGATGCTGCAGAATCGGGTGATGGTCTCATTAGATGACAACACGGCCCGGGTTTACGATGCAGACGATCGGTTGCTCGCCAGCTTCCCGATCACCTCGGGTTCCTCCATGCGCGGCATGCGGACGCCGCGGGGCAAGTGGAAAGTGGCTAATGTCGTCGTCTATCCCAATTTCCGTTATGATCGCAGCATGCTCAAGACCGGTAAGCGCAGCAAAAACTATGTCATGTTGCCGCCGGGACCGAACAATCCGGTTGGAGTAGCCTGGATGGGCCTGAATCGGTCAGGGATCGGGCTGCACGGCACCAATAATCCACGCACCATCAGTCGGGCGGTCTCTCACGGCTGCATGCGGCTGTCTAATTGGGATGCCGTCCGGCTCATGCAATATGTCCAACCGGAAACCCCGGTGACGATCGAGTAAGTATTAAAAGGCCCGGCAATCGATCGCCCAATCGCCGGCCCGAACGCGACCGGTCTCAGGATTCGGGCTTATTCCTTTTCCAAGGCTGCTAATTTCGCTTCGAGTGCTTTTACCCGGTCGACCAGTTTCGGTAATCGAGCGAAATGGGCCAGACGTTCTTTCATTTCCCGAAGCGACGTGGCCACAGGTGACCCCCACATCGTCTGGCCATCGGGCACATCTTTGCTGATCCCGCTTTTGGCCGCGACGATGACTTGGTTGCCAATCTTGACGTGGCCGACGACACCGACTTGACCGGCTATCACGCTGTATTGGCCGACGCTGGCGCTGCCTGCGATCCCGGTGAGGGCTACGACGATGCTGTGTTTGCCGATCACCACATTGTGCGCGATCTGAACGAGATTATCAATTTTGGCCCCTTCTTGAATCCATGTCCGACCGAAGCGCGCCCGATCGATAGTGGTGTTGGCGCCAATTTCCACATCGTCGTCGATTTGAACAATACCGACCTGATCAATCTTTTGATGACGTCCATCCACCAATTCATACCCGAACCCGTCGCTCCCAATGACGACGCCCGGTTGGAGTGCGCAACGATTGCCGATTTGGCAATGTTCCCGAATCACGACGTTGGGATACAGTTTGCAACCGGCCCCGATTCTGACAGAACGCCCCACATGGCATCCGGACATCAAGATACTGCCTGCCCCAACCTCTGCATGATCGGAAATCACGACGGCTGGACCGATGCTGACTCCGTCGCCGAGTTGAGCTGAAGGACTCACCACAGCGGTGGGATGAATGCCGGGTTCCGGCTCTGGATCCGTCGGCCGGAAGAGCTCGATCACTTTAGCGAAGCTGGCAGAAGGGTTCTCCACCGGAATGGCGAGCGCTTCGATCGATTCCTGAAAATCATTCGGCACCAGAATAGCCGTGGCTTTCGATTTGCGGCATTGCTGGGCATATTTCCGGTTGGCAAAGAAAGAAAGCTCACCTGAGCCGGCTGCTTCAAGTGAATGAATACCATGGATCACGGTCGCCTCGTGCTGCTCGGGAATGAAGATTCCCACGGCATCGGCGATTTCACGCAAGGTCAATGAAGGCATATCGGCAAAAAAATGACCGGCTCAGAACTCGAGGCTCTCAGCCGGTCATGATGGGGTTTGATTAATAAATGGAAGCGGCGGGATTATTCGCCAGCCTTGGCGTTCAGCTCATCGATGATGGATTGGCTGAAATCCATGTCGTCTTTTGAGAAAAGGACGATCGGGACGAGGTTCGAGCTGAGACCTGATTTGTCCATCACGATGTCGTAATCGGCTTCTTTCACCTTGTCCTGAACCACTTCGATGATTTTATCGACGATCGTTTTCCGCATGCGCTGCATTTGATCTTGCAGCTGTTTTTCCCGTTGTTGACGGAATTCCTGAAGTTTGCGCTCCATTTCGCGGGTTTCGGTGATTCGTTTGTCCCGTTCGGCCGCTTTCTCAGCGCGCGCTTGCTCGCTGAGGGCTTTGTTCTCAACTTCCTGGTTAAGTTTGTTGATGGCTTCAACGTTCGATTTGAACGTCTCCATCTTTTCATCGAGTTCTTTACGGGCGGACTCCTGCGCTTCCTGAATTTTGGACTGCGCGTCTTGGGTCTCGCTGTATTTCTCGAAAATCATGTTCATGTCGACAAAACCGATTTTCTGAGCGGAGGCGCTCCCGAAAGCGGTGCAAGTGGCGATGCCGGCGATGATGAGGAATTTAGTGGGTGCTATCATAAGTCGTATAAGAGTGTGGAAGGATTTCGTGATTTGTAAAGGATCTCTGAGTATCAAGTCGTTGGACGGGGTAACCCGTCGGGATGTTCAAAACTGGTAGCCAACATTGAAGTTGAACTTACCGCTACCACCATTCCATCGATCGTGGTTGAGCGGGTAGCCGTAATCGATTCGTATGGGGCCGATCGGCAAATCGAGTCGCAGACCGATCCCGACGTCGTCGTTGTATCCGGAAGTGCTGAAGTCGTAAGAGCCCCGCTGCACGAAGCCGCCATCATAAAAGACCGCGCCGCGGATCCGCTCGATGATTGGGAAAGTCATCTCGATGGTCATGCGCATCATGGTTTTACCCCCGATCGGTTCGCCGAAGATGTCTTTGGGACCGACATCGCGAAAATCAAAACCACGCAGATCATTGGCGCCCCCGAGATAAATCCGATCGTAAACCGGAACGAACGAACCATTGTCCCAGTTATCCACCGTGGCCAGCTCGCCGTTGAGGATGAGGATAACGTCCCACGGCAAATTGAAATATTGAGTGCCTTCCAACCGCATGCCGTAGATGTCGACATCGCCGCCCAGGAACCCGCCAGCGACGAAGGGAGAGAACTGAATCAGGGAGCCGCTCCGGGTCAATTCAAGACTATCCCGGGTGTCGTAGAGATAGCTGGCGGTCATGGCGCTACGCACGCGGTTGCCAGCGGAAGCCAGAATGACTGGTGAGGCGAAGAGTTGGATATCGTAGATGTCGATATTCTCGAGCCGGTATTCGAGGCCAACGGACATGAATTGGGCAATTGGGTAGCTGGCATTGATGGCGCCGCCGTAGTTGCGTTGCGAATAGAAATCACTGAAGAAATCCGCTTCTCGGAAATAAAGTTCACCTCCGAGGGAGATTTGATAGCCGAGGAACCACGGTTCGGTGAGGGAGACGATGAAATCGCTTCGTTCAGCGCCATATTGTGCGCGGGCCCGGAAGCGTTGACCTGCCCCGATGAAGGAGGGGTAATTGAAGAGGTCGAAGTTGGATTGAGTGAGTTCCGCAAACCCGATCAAGCTATCGATCGAGCTGAAGCCGAGACCAAAGTTGAACGATCCGGTTTTCTGTTCATCCACGTAAACGTTGAGATCTTTGGTGCCAGGAATGCCGGTGTCGGTCGGGACGGCTTCGACGCGGGAGAAATAGCCGAGCCCTTCGAGACGGGTCTTACTGGCATCGACCAGCACGGTATTGTAAACATCGCCTGGTTTCACCGCCAATTCGCGGCGTAACACTTTGTCCTTGGTCCGGGTGTTGCCCTCGATGTTGATGAACTCAATGGTCGACGGTTCCCCTTCCTGGAAATTGTAAACGACATCGACCAGGGCGGGGCCGGCCGAGAATCCTTCGGGTATGACCACGAAATCGACATAGCCAAGCACGCCATACATGTCGCGCATCGCTTTCAAATCTTCCCGCATCAGTTTAGGCGAATAGACTTCGCCTTCCACCATCCGCAAGCGAGTCCGGAGTTCTTCCTCGTTGAAGACGGTGTTATCGACGAATTTCAGGCTTTCCACCCGATATTGTGGCCCTTCTTCGATGACGAAGACGACATCAACTTTCTTGTCATTCACACGCTCAATCCGAATGTCGATGACCTGCGCTTCGATAAAGCCGCGGTTTTGAAATTCTTCACGAATCAAGCCGGCGTCATTTTCCAGTTGGGCATCGGTGAAGGTGCCGGTCTTGGTGAAGAAGGAAATGAGGGTCTTCGGTTTGGTGGTCAGCAGGGCGCGAAGCTCTTTTGCCGGGATGGAATCATTCCCTTCAAAGTCGATCCGGCGGACATCGGAGACCTGGCCTTCGAAAATCGCGTAAGTGATGGTGGCCGTACCACGAGTTTCATCGACGTCGACTTTATATTGCACATCGATTTCGGAGAAGCCTTTCGTATTGTAATAGGCGACGATCGCCTGCCGATCCAGCTCTAGCTGTTCATCGTTGAGCGCCTGGCCCGGTTCCATTTGCATCTCTTTTCGGAGGCGGCGTGTGGAGAATTTCTTGTTTCCCTCGAGAATGATATCACCGATGACCGGCTTGGTCTGGACGATGACGGTGACTTTCACTCCGCCCGCGACATTTTCTTTGAAGATACGGGCATTATTGATGTCGCCGGAGAGGTAAAGGTTGCGAATGTCTTCCTCGACTCGGACATCGGAGTAAGGTTGGCCGATGGTGGTGCCGATGTTGGCGAGGATCCGCTCCTCACTGACGGTGGCAGGGCCTTCGAAACGGACGTCGACATCTTTGACGATCGGTCCCTGTTGCGCTAGCCCCGTGGCGGGGGCCAACAGGTTTATGGTTAGGGCGGTCATAGCCGCCAACATCACTCGCCCGAAAAATGGAATATTGATCATATAGTCTTGGAAGATTGCCACGCTGGCGTGACCGGATTGAGACAATTGGGGCGTATCCTTCTGAGACCGTCGCGCCGACGTCAAGCGGCAAAACAATTTTTAAAGCGGATTTCATCCATTCCCCTCATCAGAGAAATCCCCGCTCTCGGAAAACCGGGCGTGATCATCAGGATGGCAAAGTCGCTGGGCCCGGCTCGGGAAAGCGTTCGGCGAAGAGCGCCCGATGCCGGTTGAGCGCTGCCTGCTGATCGCTGTCATGGGCGAAGTTGCGGGTTTCGCCCGGGTCTTTTTTCAGATCGTAAAGCTGTTCCGCCCGTTCGCCATGATGATGCATCACGTATTTATAGCGCTCGGTGACGACCATTCGTCCGACCTGACTTTCGCCAATAAGCGCCTCGCGCCGGACCGCGTCGGGTTCCGCTTCGGCCAGCGAACGAAACGAGGCGCCTTTTAGGTTGGCCGGCTTTTCGATCCCGGCATAGTCGCAGAGGGTGGGAATTAGATCGAGCCCGTTGGAAACTAAAGCGCTCTCGATATGACCCGCTGGCGTCTTGCCAGGATGCCGCACCAGTAAGGGCACGGCCGACGCTTCCTCGTAAGCGCAATCTTTATGCTCCATGCGGTGTGAGGCGTCATGGTCGCCGTGATCGCTGGTGAAGATGACCACGGTATTGTCTGCTTGCCCGGATTCGTGCAACGCCTCCAGAACCTGGCCAATCTGTGCGTCGACTCGTTCAGTCAACCGGGCATAAGCCCAACGGTGCATTCGCCATTGCCGATCCGTGTATTGGGCCCGGGCTTTGGCGCGGAATTCGCGCAACTGCACCAAATCCTGGATCGCTTCCGGTTCATCCTCTTGCGGTTCATAATTTGCAGGGAGCGGCGGGCAGACTTGGTCGAAAAATGTCTCTTCACTCATCCCTTCCGGCAATTGCAGAGCTTCGTCCAGTGCTGCCAGTTCTTTCACACCTTTTTCCACCAACCGATGATCCATGTCGCTGGTCGCAAAATCGCGGATGGCCATGTAACAAATATCGTGCGGATTAATGAACGAAGTCACCAGACAGAACGGTTGATCCTGGTCCGCCCGCTCGCGCAGGTAATCCGCCGATACTTGAGCCAGCCCTTCACGTTCGTCCGCGGTGATGTTCTCGAAACCGAGCCCTTCAGGCCGAATTCGAAGCGGGATGTGAACTTTGCCGCCATAAGCCGTTTCGTATCCTGCCTCGCGCAGTTTCCAGCCGATCCCCTCACGCTCGAACGTTTCCGCCGTCAGTTCCGTCACTGGTTTTTGGTTGCCCCACATGCCGATCACGCTTGGCATCTGCCCGGTGAAGAGGGTGAACCGTGAAGGAACACAGACTGGATTCGCGCAGTAAGCTCGCGTGAACCGGGTGCCGCCCGCGGCGAGACTGTCCATCGCGGGGGTTTTCACCCATGGATTGCCGGCACAGCTCATCATCTGGCTGTGTTGCTGGTCGGTCAGGATGACCAGGAGATTCGGCTGTCGGCCGGTCGGAGTTGAAGAAGCTGATGCGCGCATACCTCACTATTTTCCGATGATGCCACCCGCGAGAGCAATCTTCTTTTATGAATAACCGGGATTCCCCCAGCGCACATCCCTGAGTGTTGACGGCGGATCGGGGTCAATAGGATCCTTCTACATACCACGGCGCTGATGCCTGAAGGTCGCTCAGGTTTACCAGATTGGCCGCCTCGCACAGATGCCGGAACATGGGACTCTTTTGAAACGGCGCCGGCTCGGTGGGGTAAGCCGGGTTCAACTCGTCGGTGTATCGTTTCAGTTGTGCTTGCAAATCGGCCACGGCTTCCTGGTTTTGCGGCCAGTCGATGACATTCATATGTTCATCTGGATCCGTCCACCAATCATAGAGCTGATCGGCATCCCAATAATGCGGATGAGTCAGTTGGCAGCGGGAGATGCCTGGTTTGCCTTGGAGGTTCAGGGCAGGGGATTTGCCGGTTCGCATGGCGTCCAGATGTTCCTCCTCATAGCGCACGGTCAGATATTTCCATTTGGGCGTGCGAATGCCGCGTTGCATCCCGAATTCAAAATAGAGGGCTTCACGGAGCTGCTGTTGACGCCCTTCCAGCGCCGGACGAACGGAGAGCCCGTCCATCTGGTAATCGGCGGGTGCGTTGATTCCACAAAGATCGAGGAGGGTCGGGCAAAAATCGATATTTTGGATCAGGACATGGGAGCAATGACCGGAGTTCTGTTGACTCGGCAATTTCCAGATTTGCGGCACGTTAGTTCCGTTACTGTGACATGACCATTTACCTTCGACACCATGGTCGGCGGAATACACGATGATCGTGTTGTCGTAGAGGCCGAGGTCTTTCAATTTCTGAATCAGAACGCCAAACGCATCGTCGATCCAGAGCATGCCGACGGTCCTATGCGAGGCGGGGAGCCCTTCCGCTTCCAATCGATCGATGATGCTTTGCCGACTCGGCTGCACATCAGGCGCTTCATCCAACACGCCGCCGTAACACGTTTTGGGATCAAGATCGAGAATGCTGCGGCCATGGTCAGGGCCATGAATGACGTTCGTCGATAAGGTCAGATAAAACGGGTCGTCGCCTTGCGAAAAATCCTGCAGAATATCGAGGGCCGCCCCGGTTTGCCATTCCTGGTTATGAATCCACGAAGCTCGTTGCTTGGTGTAATCAATGTTACCCCAGGTCAACGCTCTGGCTTCATCCCATCCCATTTGCTGCATCGCTTGGGTGAACCGTTGTTGATTCTTTTTCATCACGGCATCGACTTCCGGATCGTGTGGATCACCCTCGTTCGGCCAGCGCTCAGCGCCTACCCCGCCCATCCCTCCGCCGAAATGCACTTTGCCGACGAAGCCCGTGCGGTAACCGTGCGACTTCAGAAGGGTCGGCAGATAGGTCTCTCCCGGGTGGACTTTGGCATTGAACCCAACTTTGATGATCTCCTTGGCCGGGTCCAATCCATCCCCTTGATAATCGATGCCGCGCGACGCGTATTTTCCTGTCTGATAACTGTAACGGCTCGGGGTACAAACCGGGGTCGGGACATGCGCTTCGGTGAAACGAATGCCGTCGGCTGCGAGCGCATCGAGGTTAGGCGTTAAAACCTGACCACCGTAACAGCCCAGATATTGGGTGGCTGTATCGTCGGAAATCAGGAAAAGAATATTCGGTTTCTGGGAAGTGCGGGAAGCCATGTTGAGGATCGTGTTCGGATTAACGTTTGCGAACGAGCGTTAATCCGTCGCCGATGGGTAGCATGGAGAGATCGACCCGCTCGTCACTGAGTAGCTGGTTGTTCAAGTCGCGGAGAGCGGAGGTGTCGGCATCATCGATGGTCGAGTCGGCGACACTCCCTTTCCACAACACATTGTCGAAGAGAATCAGTCCGCCCGGGCGCAACGTTTGCAAGCCAAGCTCATAATAATCGAGGTAAGCTTCTTTGTCCGCATCGATGAAAATGAGGTCAAATGAAGCTCCCGCTGCGACGATTGTTTGTAGAGAAGCCGTGGCGTTCCCCAGACGTAGATCGATTTTCGCAGCAACGCCGGCTAGTTCCCAATAGCGTCGGGCGATGGCGGTCCATTCTTCGCTCAAATCGAGCGCCGTCAGAGATCCTTCCTTCGGCAACGCCCGGGCCATGCAGAGGCTACTGTAACCGGTGTAAGTTCCGATTTCCAGAATGCGCCGAGCTCCCGAAATCTGAACGAGCAAGGCCATAAAGGCTCCCTGCTCAGGGGAGATCTGCATTCTGGCCAGACGATCCCGCGCTGTTTCTTCGCGAAGCGCTTTGAGCAAATCGTCATCGCGGAAGGCATGCGCCTGGTAATAGGCATAGAGTTGGTCGTCAAGATGGAGGGTGCTGGCTGACATGGCGATACGCTTTTTGCGTTAAACAATCTCTTCGATCACCGGATTTTCCAAGGTGCCGATGCCTTCGATCTCGACTTCCACCGTGTCGCCCGGTTGCAGCCAGACCGGCGGTTGACGGGCCATGCCGACGCCGGACGGCGTGCCCGTGAGGATGACGGTGCCTGGTTGCAACGTGGCGCTGCCGCTCAGGAACTCGATGATCCTGGGGATGTCAAAAATGAGGTCGTCGGTGTTGGCGTCCTGCACGAGTTCCCCATTGAGACGGGTCCGGATCGGGAGGTTGTGCGGATTCGGGATCTCGTCCTTCGTGACAATTGCTGGTCCGAGTGGACAGAAGGTATCGAAGGTCTTGCCCCGGCACCACTGCCCGCCGCCGCCATTCTTTTGCCAATCGCGGGCGCTAACATCGTTGGCGCACGTGTAGCCGAAGACGTAATCGAGCGCTTGATCGCGGCTGACATTCTTGCAGGAACGACCAATGACCACCGCCAGTTCGCATTCGTAATCGACTTGATCACTGCGCAAGGCGCGAGGCAATACGATCGACCCAAAAGGATCCTGCACAACAGACGGCATTTTCATGAAAAGAATGGGGTTATCCGGCAGCGCCGAGCCAGTCTCTTCGGCGTGACGACGGTAATTCAGCCCGATGCAGAGAATGGCGGGTGGTATGACCGGCGCCAGCAATTGCATGACGGCCACGGATTCAGCCTCGGTTTCGAGCCCTTCAAAGGGTGCATGCAGGAGTGGCTGGGCGGATTGTAGATCGTCACTGGCTATTCCGTGACGAATGAGGCCGGTGGAATCGAGGAATCGGATGATTTTCATGAGCAGAGATTAGAGGTTCAGCTTGTCAGCCGTGTGGTGGGAATCAAGCCTTTGGCTTCGGCTTCCGCTTCGTCCCAAGGCATGGCATCCCATTCGCCCCAGCCAGGAGCCTCGTATCGCTGGGGCACTTCCCCGCGGATAACGAAGTCGTCAGTCGCTTTCATCCACGCCTGCAACCGATTGGCCAGATCTTGTTTGATGGCGGCAAATTCTGGTTGAGCCGCGACATTGAAATGTTCGTAAGGATCGCGAGCGACCAGGTAGAGTTCTTCGGCGGGACGTGGATGTGATTTGCGCGGCATTTCCCACGGTTCAGAAGGATCGCCAATACCGGTGGCTGATTCGAATTCCCATGGTAGCGGCGCTCGTGGTTTCACTCCGGGATCGAACCACCGAATGTAATGGTAGGTGCCGGTGCGAATGGCGCGCACGGGATCGAAACGATCGACATAGGTCGGCAGGCTGAAAGGATCGCCAGGAGGTGCTTGTATTCGCGTTTCGCCATGAAAATTGCGTTCGGTGAAGATGGCCGAATGCGGCTCCCAATCGTTTCCTTCCAACAAGGGAAGAAACGATTTGCCGCCTAACCCCTCGGGAATTTCAGCGCCTGCGGCTTCCAGAAAAGTCGGAAGAAAGTCGAGGTTGGAGAGAAGCGCGGATTCGCGGCGTGCTGCATGTTGACCCTCAGGCATGCGGACGAGACAGGCGATTTCGGTGCCCGCATCGTAAAGGGTGCCTTTGCCTCGCCCGTGATTGATACCGTGATCGGTCGTAAAAACGACCAGCGTATCACGATCATGGCCGAGTTCCTTGAGGCCGTTGATCAAACGACCCCAATGCTCGTCCAGGTACCGGATAGCCGATTGAAACTGCCCGAATTTCTCTCGCATCAACGGCGTATCCGGCACAGCGGGTGGCAGATAGACTTTCTCGGGAGGTGTGACCCCGCCAAAACGTTCTTCGGCTTTGCCCCAGGTGCTCGGGTGCGGTTCCTGCGTGCCGATGTTGAGATAAAAGGGGCGGGAACGATCACGTTGAGCCAGGTAAGCCAGGGCTTTTTCAACGCCACGCCGCGCTTGGCCATCATTCCAATGAGATTGCAGATCGACTTGATAAGGATTGGTCCGGGGATGCCGTTCATGTTGCATGCCGGAATGGATGGTCTCATAGCCCGCTTCATTCAGGTAATCCGTGATGGTGCGAACCGATTGAGGCAGGGGCCATCCCATGTGGGCGAGACCGATGCCGCCGCTCTGATGGGCTGGCAGCCCGGTCATGGCGCAATTACGCGAAGGCGTGCAGGCGGCCGAGGCGCAATGCATCTGTTCCAAAACAATGGATTGCTGCGCGAACCGGTCGAGGTTCGGCGCCGGAACCGGCACATGATACATCGGCAGATGACGACCGATATCGTGGCAGACAAAGTAGAGAATATTGGGGCGTTGCATGGTCGGAGGGTGGTGCGAGATGGCGTGGGCTCCGAACATTTTGCGCAGGGAGCCGAGGCTGCTGCAATTCAAAGGAGAAAAAACCGAGCGGCAAATCAACGGCGGAACTCTGGCTGGTATGCAATGAGCTTCTTTTAAGTGGCCGAACCCATCTTCATGCTAATGAACTTACTTCCTAAGCGACTTAAAAGAGTTCTTGCCGCGTCCATTCTGCTGTTCAGCTGGTCCGTCCTCGCCGCCCAGACTCTCGACCAACTCGTTCTCGTTGATGCCAGTAACAACAGCGACCTGCGCACTCTCACGGACGGCGATACCGTGAATCTTGCCCTCGACGGCAACAGCCTCAATATCCGGGCTGATGTGATTGGCTCGCCGGGTTCGGTTAAATTCATTCTCACAGGTGCGGAAAGTGACTCGCAAACGGAAGGCGTGGCGCCCTACGCATTGAAAGGGGACAGTTCGGGAGATTATAATAGTTGGACGCCTTCCTTGGGCAATTACAGCCTGGTCGTGGAGCTCTACGCTGGCAGCAACGCCTCGGGAACGTTGCTCGATTCCGGCACCTTCGCTTTCACGGTGATCGATCAGATCGATACCAACCCTCGTTTGCTGACGGTGGTCAGCGGAAGTGGCTCGGGTAGTTATGTGCCCGGCACGATCGTCGAGATCGCTGCGGACGCTCCGCCAGGCGGACAAATCTTCGATCAATGGACGGGCGATACGGGCGATGTGGATAATGTGCTCGCTGAGACCACCACCTTCACCATGCCAGCGGCCGATGCGTCGGTGACAGCGACCTATCAGGAGCCGCCCGTCGATGGACAGGTCACGGTCCATGGCGACCTGATGCAATGGCATGAAGTCATTCTCGACGTCACCGGCCCGGTCTCAGCGGAAGATGCCACACCCAACCCGTTCCTTGAATACCGGTTTAATATCCTTTTTACCGGGCCGAGCAGTCAGACCTATCTCGTGCCAGGCTACTTCGCTGGCGACGGTCAGGGCTCCGACAGCGGCGCCGTGTGGCGGGCGCATTTTAACCCGGACGAAACCGGGCAATGGACTTACAGCGTCTCGTTCCGGCAAGGCCCGGAAATCGCCGTCGACCTCGATCCGGCAGCCGGGACACCCCTCACGGCTTACGACGGGTTGAATGGTAGCTTCGACGTGACGGTTTCTGACAAAAGTGGCGAGGATTTTCGGGCTCCCGAGAAAGGTATGCTGAAGAACCGCGGCCACCAATACCTTACTTACGGCGGCAGCGGCCGGCCGTTTCTCTACACGGCACCCGGCATCCCGGAGAACATCTTGGGTTATCGCGGCTTCACCAACACCACCGTGGGGGTCGGGCACGATTTCACCGTGCACGAAGCGGATTGGAACTCGGGGGACCCGGACTGGGGCAACGGTGCTGGACGAGCGCTCATCGGGGCCCTCAATTTTATCGCCGACGAAGGGGGCAACGGCCTCTACATGATGAGCAATACCATCGGTGGCGATGGCAAAGATGTTTTTATGCATCTTGATCCGAACAACTCCAAAGATCGTTATGATAATTTGAAATTGAATCAATGGGCGATCGCCCTGCAACACGCTCAGAATCGTGGGATCTTCCTCCATTGGCATCTAGCCGAGCATGAGAGTGGGAACAAAACTTACTACGGCTCCGCCGCGATCCCAACTTTGCGCAAACTTTACTTTCGAATGTTGGTCGCCCGGTTTGGTCATTTCAATGGACTGAAATGGAATCTCATGGAAGAGACCACCTGGCAGGATCAGGATCGACGGGCGATGGCTGCTTTCTTGAAAGCTATCGATCCCTATGATCATCCCCTGACTTTCCAACTCGGTGGTATCGGGCTCAACCATTCCGAATATGACCTGCACCTGGGGGAAACCGATTTCGATAGCTTCTCGTTTCAAGGCAGCAACAGTAACAATTCGATGTGGAATAAAATCCACAGTGCCATCGAAGCGAGCGCGGCGGCGGGAGCCCCATGGACCGCCGCCTGGGATGAACCGCAGAAGATCGAAAACGATCTCGGCGATGAGGTGAACGGTTATCCATTGGGTCGGTACGCTAAGATGTGGCCCTGCCTGATGGCCGGAGGCGATGGATTCATGTGGTACATCCAGAAAGATGGTGGCGGGCATGGGTTCGATCAGCGGATCGAGGACTTCAGCATCATGGGGCCGGCAATGAATTGGAGCCGTTATATTCGTGAGTTTCTGGAGCCGTTACCCTTGCTCGAGATGCAAGCCACGCGCGATGGCTTGAACGAAGGTCTCAACTCGGTGTCCGGTCCGGCTTACATGCTATATCAAGAAGGTGTGGTTTATGCCATTTACCGTGCCGAGGGGGGCTCCGGTATCACGTTGGATCTGTCGAATCAGATTGGTGAATTCGATGTGAAATGGTTCGACCCACGCAACGGCGGGTTCGTGACCGGAACGAAACTGACGGTGCAGGGCGGCTCACCTGTCGATCTCGGTTCCGCGCCCAGTGCGGTGAATGAAGACTGGGCGGTTCTCGTGCAACGCCCGAGGCGAGTGGCTTACATCTATGGTGATGTGGCCGATGATGGGTCTGTGCCCTCGGGGGCCGCAGATCCCTACCATCAAATGTTGCTGACGGATACCGGCAACTTGGGGGCTTCAATGTTCCAGGCATTGGTCGAAGCGGAAGGTTATCAGATCGATCAATTTTATGATCAGACCACGACGCTGGATGCCGCTTTTTTGGACCAGTTCGATGTCCTGGTTTTCGGGTTGCATCAGAAAATTTGGTCGAGCGCGGAGGTCGACGCGCTCGATGTCTGGATTCGGGCGGGGGGCGGCCTATTGATTTACAGCGATTCTGCGGCTGGCGGCGCGTTTAATATTGTCGGAGCAAACAACCCGGTCGGGCAGACCGTCGTGAATAATTTGATTGGCCAATACGGAATGGAAGTCACGGTCGATCAGGCGAATGGAGTCAAAGCATACCGGGCCGGTTCGACCGCCACGCATCCGATCGTCGATGGCCGGCCGGTCCTCGAAGGGGAAGGGGTTTCACCGGTGGCCGTCGATCCCGCCAGTGCTGTGGAGCGGCTGATTCCCTATGAAAACGATCCGGAATACAAAGTCAGCGGCGACCCCACCGTGAACAAACAACAGAATCTGACCATCCAAAACCCGCAATTCGCGGCGCTGGCGTTGGCTCGGCCAGGGGAAGGAAAAGTGATCGCCATGTTCGACCGCCAACCGATTTGGAACAACGGGCCCGGTTCCGATATCGAAGAGCAAGATAACACGGAGATTCTACGCCGAATTATTCTCTACCTAGCAGGCGATCTTGGTGAGGATCCCGGCACACCGGTTGATCAGGCACCCACCGCGGTCGCAGGAGCTAACCAGTCCGTCGAGGATACTGATAAGAATGGTCAAGCGACGGTGACCCTGAATGGCAGCGGTAGCACCGACGATAACGGCATCGATACCTACAGCTGGCAGATTGGAGGAACGCAGATCGCCACCGGCATTCAACCCATGGTCGACCTCGGTCTCGGCACCTATACGCTTACGCTCGTTGTGACCGATACGGCAGGGAATGTGGACAGTGATACGGTGCAGATCGTCGTCTACCAATCAATCGAAGGCGTGGTGCATGCCATCAATTCTGGAGGACCCGCCCTGACGAGTTCCATCGGGATCAACTTCAATGCTGATAGCCAGAATCTAAACCTCTTTAACGGAGGGAATATTTACGAAGATAACTCGGTCGCGATTGGCGGAACCGTCGATGATCTTCTTTTTCAATCGGAACGGTATGGCGGAAATTTCAGTTACGAACTTCCTGTGGCACCGGGTCGTTATCGGTTGAGCCTCTACTTTGCCGAAATCTTTTTCGATGCAAGTGGGGAACGTGTCTTTGGTATCGAGGTGGAAGAAACGCCATTGGCTAGCGGAATCGATCTGGTGGTAAATCCCGGAGCGGATACGGCCAGAATTATCACCAGCAATATCGATGTGACCGACAACGCCCTCTCGATCGCCTTCAGCGGCACCACGGATAATGCCAAAATTTCTGCTATTGTCGTGGAAGGACCGCTTGATGGATTTGGCTCCTGGCTAACGTTGGAACTGGGTGAAGATGCCTCCAATCCGACGCTTGCGGCGATTGATGCGGATCCGAATCTAGACGGAATTAGTAATCTGCTGGCTTACGCCGCCGATCTGCCAGCGCTTGGTGTCAATGCGGTGCCGGTGATCAGTGAACCGGTATGGGATCCTGGAGATCTGTTGGATCCCACCGATGATGCGTTCGTTTTCCTTTACCGGCGGGCGACGGGTGGAGCTGACGATGTGATCTATCGAGTTTTCGTCTCGTCAACGCTGGCAGAGGGAAGCTGGACGGAGGTGGATTTCGCGCAAGCCGAAAACAGCCTCACGATATTGCCCGATGATCCTGATGGCGATGGAAGCGCCCAGCTGATCGAAGCGCGCGTGGCGGTAAATGGTCAGGAAAAACTATTCGGTCGTTTGGAAGTGGAACAGGCGCCTTGAGGAGAGCGAATAGAAAGGTCAACCCCACTGTTTCATAAAAGCGGGAAGTGATTACGCCGCAAATTTTTATGCAGAGCAAGACGTTCAGGCGGGGGCGTATCTGTTGAGATACGTAACCGCCGGAACGACACAGCTCTGCGCAAAAAGATCAAGCTAGCACGACTGGTTTTAT
>JGI12210J13797_10582742_pt1 | contig 23125 bp, 20 predicted proteins | sample ElkSlonscriptome_3_FD_13797 | JGI IMG/M metagenome (IMG submission 13797)
AGCGATTCGATAGGCTTCGAAAACCTGTGCCGAGAAGGTACTAATCGCGACGAGATCACAGTCATACACATTATCAGGCTCACTACCGTCTCGCTCCGCTTCGTAGTATTGAAGTTCATGCCCCCCCGGAGTCGATGCGGCTAGGTAAAGTAGTCCCAGACTTGGAAGCGACGACAGCACTTTTCCTCGGTCCAAAACACCTGGCAACGTCAATCCGAGTTTGAGTAGTTTTTTGTCGTGGGCTCGCAGACCGCTAAGAGCTAAAAAGCCAATTTTCATGGAGGTCCGTTTCGTATGGTTTGGATGACGCCGACGAACAGAGCGACGACGGGGATGAAAAACAGGTGCCGAAACGGCTTCTTCCAAGCGGTCAAGAAACATACCATTGGCATCGTAAGTCCGCCGACGATAAATCCCCATGACGCGATCTGTGTTTGCAATGACTCAGTCGCTGGCACCGAAATGCTAAAGAGTACGTTCATCATCCCGAGCGCGGCTTGGGCGATATGCCCAAGGCGAAGCAAGCGGCGGCGAAATGATCCGTATCCATCGAGAAAATGATCGCGATGAAAGAACAGTCCAATGATCGCGCCGGTAGCGAAAGCGGATGCGATCAATGTCCAGCCAAAATACCAATTGAGAGTTATCAATGCGTTGCCCATGTTGAAGGATCTTCTCGTAGCCGAAAAGCGTCAAGAGTTTCGCAGTTCGTTGGGGTTCGTCGTGGGTGACGGAGCAGTGGATCGATAGGCGATCGCAAATAGAACAAGCATCAATAGATCAATCACAGCAAACGGTTTGAATAAAAACGGGCACCCCGTCGTGATCCAGTAGTATGCGACCATACCGACATAACTCATTTTCAGCAGCATTCCGAACGGTATCAAATTGCGATTGCTCACCGGTGCCTTCGCCACACAGAAGAACATGATCCCGAAAATGATTAGCATCAAGGAACCGAATTGGATGTATCCCCAATGATTCGGATGAGGGATGCCGGAGGCATCAAAAAGAGCTTTGCCCGCCAACAGAAACACTAAGCCAATCAGAAAGTCGTACGCCGCTGCGACACCGAAAATCATACGAATCATAAGCAATGACATGGATTTCCTCGATGCAAGTAAAGGGTCAAGAATAGGAGAGCCTGTCGAGCATCATACCATACGCAGAATGCCAGTGTCGCTCTGCTCTCCGAGCGGGAAGCGTCCACGGATTGGCTGAGGTCTGTTTGTGGAAGACGATGGCGCAATCCGCTCGGGAGAGCGGAGCGACGGTCGGGGAGCGTCAGAGTTCGGATGCAAACATGCGGACACCCGTTGCCAAGGCGCGCCGAATCCAACTGTCACCGGTCAATCCGCGATCGCATTTCGCAGCCAAGTCAGCATACCATCCGTCAAGTCGTCCGATCGTTTCATCGTCATGCACCACGACGGTCAACTCATAATTGAGGAAAAAGGATCTTACATCGAAGTTCGCAGAACCAACGATCGCGACCTCATTATCAACGATTCCAATTTTGGCATGAACCATACTATGTGGATAACGCAACACGGTTGCCCCGACGTCGATTAAGTCTCTGAAATAGTCAAGCCGAGCATAGTCAACAGGAGCTAAATCACTATGCTCAGGCACAAGCAATTGCACGTCCACACCACGTCGACATGCCAGTTCCAAGGATCGCATTGCCATGGGAGGTGGAACAAAATAAGGGGTGCAAATCCAAATTCGCTCTTTCGCATGATGGATCGCGAATTGCCAAAAATCATTCAAAATTTCATGTGGACCATCAGGTCCGATCGGCATCACGGTTAGCCGTGATGGCTGGTCCTCGTCGGTCGCATCTTGTTTTTCCAGCTTAGCGGGCGGTAAGGACTCGTCGGTAATAAAATTCCAATCGCTGCAAAATACGGACTGCAATTGTGCTGCTGCGGGGCCTTCAATCCACAAACTCAAATCGACCCAGGTCTCCTTGCCGTCTTGCTTGGTCATTTCTTCTTCGACGATGTTCGCACCGCCTAGAATCGCTCGGTCGCCGTCAGCCACCGCCAATTTTCGGTGGTTGCGAAAATTTAAGTAAGCCAAACGGCTGAGCTTAGAGATCGGCTTGAAGGTTTCCGCACGCCCACCCGCTTCGCGGAGTGTCTCAAGGCGGTCCTCGGACAAAAAGAACGATCCGAAACCATCACATAACACACGAACCTGTACTCCATCGCGAGCTTTCCGGCAGAGCAAATCAACGATCCGGTCACTGGTGACCTTCTCATCCAAAATGAACGTCATCACATAGATCGCTTCCTTAGCACTTTCGATCAAGCGAATGAAGGCATCGTGAACATCGGGCGGGTGGCTGAGAAGTTCAACGTGATTGCCAGTCGTCGGCCGATGCAGGTTCCGCCTTATCAGCAGTTGTTCGAAGACATCATCCGGTTCGTCCGTTGAGTCGGGCGATGCAGGCATGTCGACCGTATCACGACGCTGGTGTTCCGAGGAAACTTTGCGGCCGCCGAGCCAAAGGAATAAGATCAAACCGATCGGTGGCGAGAGCAGCGTTAACCCCAACCACCCAATGCGTCCGACGCTATGCCGCTGTTCATTGCGGATCATCGTCATCACCAGGATCGTCAAGAAGGCTCCCACGACACTACTGACGTATGCGACAATCCAAATCATGGCTGGCTATAACCTTCCGCCTCCAAGAACGTCTTACCGTCTTGACAACCCATTTGCCAAGTTTGTTCTAGTTCCGTACGGTTCGTAAAATCGAGTTTATCGGCAGGCGTTTCGTGCGAGACCTCTGCGTAGACTCGGCTGGGATGCTTCGGCTTGTTTCGGAATTGCCGAGTCAACATGATCAGCGTCCTGCCTTCGTCGGGCTCGGGCATTGGGGCCTTGCACGCCAACCCACCATCGACCACTTTTTTACCATTCCAACCTTGCAAGTTAAAGACGGGTGGAATAACCGCTGCGTTGCAAATCAAGTCCACCAATTTTCCATCGCCAGCGGCTTTTTTGGCGTCGACGAGTTCGCTCGTCAAACCGGCCCAGCGGGTGAACTTCAAATAAGGGGTTGAGCGAATTTTCAGGTCGGCGATATAGGCGGTTGTTAAGGGGATCGTCGACCATTTGGGCAACCGTGTTGACGGTGGATAGGCGAGTAGGATTTGAAAGTCTGGGCCTGCCGCAATGGCTTGCTCGGCGGATTCGTCAATCGTGCGTTCCACCACCTCGCGGTAAATCCTCTGGTGCGGCGTCAACCCATTTCCGTCCTTGTCACTAAGAGCGTTCAGATTGTAGTCCGTTCGATCAAATGCGTCTCCCATATTTTGAAGCAGCGATCGTCCGCGATCAGCAATAAAGCAGGCTGCCGACAGCGCGCCACCTGATACACCTGAGATGCGTTGGGGATCGAGTGAGAGTGGAAAACGTACCGCTTCCAAGAACCCGCCATACCAAAAGCAACGGATTCCACCGCCTGAAAAGACAAGTTGTTCGAAAGGTTGATGGTCAGCGATAAGATTGAATCCTTCTAAGACAAGTTTTCCAAAAGACACATTACGTCATAAAGAAGCAAATTAGGTGCCGTAAAACAGGAACATGATTTGCGTTGACTTCTATATGATTCGACTGACTACGACTTTAATCTACGATCAACAACTTGGACACGAATGACATGTACGAAAAATGGATCCACGTCTCTCTTGCTCAACTGGGCATGGTTCTCCTCTCTAGCTTTGTCGTTTACGCCGCAATTCTCCTCTATACTCGGATGATCGGGTTACGTAGCTTCTCAAAGATGTCGGCCGCTGATTTCGCGATGACCATTGCGGTTGGCTCTTTGTTCGGATCGACCATTTCGAGCCCAACCCCAACGTTGTGGATGGGATTGTTCGCCATTTTTTGCGTGTTTGGTGGTCAGTTGGTTTTGGCGAAGCTGCGGCGAAAGTCATCGGGATTTAACAAATTGATTGATAACCAACCCTTGCTATTGATGACTCGGTCCAAAATTTTGCACGAAAATCTAAAGCGAGCGAACTTGACCGAAGGCGATTTATATGGAAAGCTCCGCGAAGCCAATGCGTTTCATTTTGACCAAGTCATCGCGGTAATCTTTGAAACCACAGGCGATGTATCCGTCATTCATTCGACTCAGCAATCGCCCGCCATTTCTGAGGCCATCTTTAAAAACGTCATCGGTTCCGAACGCTTGGTTTAATGGTTAATTATTCAAGAGTTCAGATACCTACCTCGAAACATCCTCAATGAGATCGTTCACTCACTCCCTCATCCGAAGAGCCGTCTAATCTTGGTTCTCGCGGATGCAATCGATGATTCGTTCGGGATGAGGCAATCCTTTGGCAACTACTTCGAGGTCATCCTGACCGGAACTGGATACCCCAATACTACCCACTCCAAAAAGGCGCTCAACGAAGGACTGGTCGAGTTGAATGTTACGGACGTCGTCATGCTGTACTTCCGATGTATCTCGCGAGACAATCCCTTCGCGATAAATGGTCCGGTCATCCGTCACGGTCAATGTCGTGTAGCGACTCAGTAGTGTCCAATAGCCGACAATACCGGCAAGGACCAAAAGCGTGAGTACACACGCCCAAGTCAAAAGCGAAGCGGGACCAAGCACCATCGACTCACCCAAAGCAAGACCAGCAATGGACATCCCTAAGATTGCCATGACCAAAAGCGCAACAGCAGCAAATCCGACAATCGCTAACACAATGGACGCAATTGGGTGGGCACGAAAGACAACCGGGTGAACTTCGATAAAGGTCCGTTCCTTCGGTTCGGACGCCAAGCGATTTTCGCGAGCGTTCTTCTCGTCCACTTCGCGAACCGAAGAAACGACCGCGATCGGCATCTCGATCTCAAACGGCTTGTTGCAACTTGGGCAAACGACTGGCCCATCAATGTGTTCGATGGTGCTATCGACTTCGTGCTTACAATACGGGCATTTCGTGGTGAGAACTTGCATGGAGACGCTTCCGTTGTCGGAGGAATGAACGGTAGATCATGAAGAGCATTTCACGTGCCAGATCCTGGAAAGGAGTGAAGGAGCAATAGCCATTTTGAAGGATATTCTGAGTAGTGATGAGGTGGTTGGCGACGGTAAAGGGGACTTGGACGCTCATCCACCAAAGGTGTTCTTCGACGAGTACGGGTCGCACTATCTGAACTTGCGAGTCGACTTTTGGTACATGATGGATAAAGAGATAAAGAAGCGCTGCGAACTCAAAGAGATACCGAACGAGGTTGGTTCTCGTATTTGGAGCACTGTACGCTAGTAAACCGCGAGATTTTGGCGCGTTTTAACGACGCAGAGATCGATTTCGCGTTTCCTACGCAAACGATTCACATGCAGCCAGAAACTGCCGTGGCGTAAAGATGTGGCTCCCACCGCGTGCCATCGATTTTCGTAGTGGCACGCCAATTGCTCTTGAACATTGCTGTTGATCACCGATCATCGAATCACTTGCTCGGCCTTTCGAGTCCAAGTGAAAGAAACCACATGTCACTTGAAGGAAAAAGATGAAGACCACTCTATCGATGTTAATGCTTGCCCTGACATTCGCATTTGTCGGCTGCAACGACAGTGTTTATGATGAGCAGGCGGATGCCGTTCGCGAGAACAGTCAAGACGTCGCCGCGGATATCCGCGATGCATCTCAGCAACGTGCTGAAGAGATTCGCGACACCGCTGACGCAGCAGAAGATCGCTACGAATCCGCCCGTCCATCCCTCGATACCGATGCGATGGAAGACAATGCAGAAGCTCGTGCCGATGCGATTGAAGAACGAGGCGAAACGATGGCCGATCAGACCGAAGAGCTCGGTGAAGAAAAAGCAGACCAGCTTGAAGAATTGGACGACGATGGCGCGGTCATCGAAGTCGAATAAGCTCATCGACTAGAACGGAAGTCACTGCGTTAATTGCTTTCTGTAAACGGAACTTATTTCGTTGCCGGCTTTTTGCCGAACAACGGAATGATTTCCGTTTTTCGGCGTAGGCGGTCGAGCAACGCGACGATGCATGCCAACGCCAAAATCTTCGCGGGCCAGTCGCCAATTTTGACATAAAGACTCATACGGGTCTCTCTCATCGGTGCCGCGATGATCGACCCATTCGATCCCGTCGCTACCGAATCGATTACGCGACCGCAATGATCGATCCAGGCCGTCGGGCCGTTGTTGGCCGCCGACAAGATCGGACGTCTGGCTCCCACAGCGATCAATTGGGCACAGCGGCGATGATGGTCGATGATACTCGAATCGTCAAACCATCCATCATTCGTTACGGTGACGACAACGTCGGGTGTCTTTCCCTCGCCATGTAATTCGCGTATTTGGTTGATCGTGACTCGTTCGACAGCCGTTTCGATACAGATCGACGGTAGCACCACCGTATTGCCAACTTGCATCGGTACGGGGCCCTCGCCAGCGGTAATCATCAAGCCGTCGGGCACGAAGTCGCGAATCCAGGGGATGGAACGAATGATTGGTATGTATTCACCAAACATCACCAAATGATTCTTGGCGTACCAATCTTGAACGTTTCCCTTCGCACCTACATGCACGATGCCGCTATAGATATTGGTCTGTTTATGATAGTGGATCACCCCGCAGCCCACGATTAAGTGTGGCTTACCCTCGTTTCCGTTTTCCAACCCAAGCACGTTTTGAACGTCAGCGGTGCGAGAAAGAAAGTAATCGCGGAAACTGTCAATGGCCAGCGTGAATTCGGAAGCTGATCCTTCGAAAAGCTCGGGAACCATTGCATCGGATTCGGCAATCATCCAAGGATACCCGCCTGTGAACATCGACTCCGGCCAAACGACGACATCGATCGGTTCGGGCGTTTGCTCAAACGCTGTGATCGAATCACGAGCATATTGCTGGAAGATTTCTTGTTCTCGAATCGAGTTTTGTTGGTACTCGACAGGCTCGGATCGTTGGATCAATGCAAACGTTGCTAATCGCTCCGATCGTTGTTCGGGTGATGGCTCGGACAATCGATAACTACCATACCCGATCGTCGCCGCTAAAAGCCCGCTGGCGTACGCCGATGCGGTAACAACATGCCCGCGCCCGGGTGCGTCGCTAAACCACTTCGAGGAAAACGCAGGGCGAATCTTCGAAGCAATTAGAAAAACGACGACATTCACGGTGACGATGACAAAGCTAACTCCATAACTTCCAAATAGATCGGCGATTTGGATGGACACGGGAACATCGGCTAATGAGTGACCAAGCATTGCAGCGGAGATGCCCGTTGCAAAGTAGTTGCGAATCGTTTCGAGACCAACCCAAATGATTGGTGCGGAAGCAACGAGCGGAACGGATCGTCGGCGTAGCGTGCGGGTCAGGGCGATGAACAACGGCATATAGACAGCCAAGTAAGCCGACAACAGAAACCATCCGCCATACATCAGCGGATTGGCATGGCGGATGCCTTGTAAGGAAACCAGCCAAAAAAGCGTTGCAGCCAACCAGAAACCAAGATAGTCTCGGCGCGAGAACCGAGACCGAATTTCGACGAGAGCCAAAAACGGTACGAGGGCAACAAAACAGAGTGGCCAAACCGACAAGGGCGGCTGGGCGATCCAACGCAACGTAACCGCAACGAGGAAGAGTCCCAACAGATAGCGACGGGGAATGTTCATGCTACCGATGCCGCATCGCTTGACGTAGCCCACGTTCGGTATCCCGCTTTTTCAGCGTTTGGCGTTTATCGTAGAGCTTCTTACCCTTTGCCAGTCCCATCACGCATTTTGCAATCCCGCGTTCGTTGAAGTAAACACGTAGCGGAATCAGCGTCAACCCACGCTGGAGTGCTCCGCCGGCGAACTTGTCGTACTCGCGGGCGTGAACGAGCAATTTGCGGGGACGGCGTGGGTCGTGGTTCCACATTCCGGCGTTGTTGTAGTGAGCGATGTCGGCTCCGACCAGCCATAATTCGTTCTTGATGACTCGAATGTAGGCTTCATCGAGGGACAATTTGCCTTCTCGCATCGATTTGACCTCGCTGCCGATCAGCATCATTCCGCACTCGACCGAATCGATGACCTCGTAGCGGTGCCGCGCTTTTCGATTTTCCGAGACATTGATCAAGCCGGACTGGGTACTTTTCTTGCCGCCAGCCCCCTTTTTTGCCTTTTTGTTCTTTGCCATCTCTCTCGTTTGTTCTTTCTGACGCCAGCAGCGTGTTTTGGGTGTGCGTTTCGGCCAATTGTAGCGTGAATCGGCAATCTAGCGCAGACGGGCTACACGAGTTCATTACAATGGGACGGACGTATTGAATCAGCTTCCTCCATTTGCCAACTCACCTTTTATCCTATGGCTTTCCGATTACCTGTCGTTTCTGAGCCCGAAATGCCCGCTGGTGCCGATATTAGTGCATCAGGCCGGTTGCCTCGTTGGCTCAAGCGACCCGTTCCCCGTAGTAATTCCAACCATGAAACCTCTGGCTTGCTGCGTGAACTGAAGCTGGAAACGGTTTGCGAGAACGCGAAATGCCCAAATCGCATGGAATGTTATAGCCAGCAAACGGCGACTTTCATGATTTTGGGGAATACCTGCACCCGCCCCTGTGGTTTTTGTGCGGTCCATCGCGGCAAGCCACAATTGCCTGAAACCGACGAACCGACTCGAGTGGCCGAAGCGGCCGCCCGTTTGGGGCTCAAGCATGTCGTGATTACGAGTGTAACGCGAGACGATTTGCCGGACGGCGGTGCCGAGCATTTTTACCAGTGTATTGTCGCCGTCCGCGAAAAAACAGGAGCGACGACGGAGGTATTGACACCTGATTTCGTCCACTGCAAACCGTCGCTAAAGCGAGTCATCGACGCCGTGCCCAACGTGTTCAATCACAACATGGAAACGGTGCCTCGCTTGTACCGGCGAGTCCGAGGCCCGAAAAGCGATTACCGTTGGACGCTCGAAATGATGCGTCAAGTCAAACGATACAACCGGGGCGTTGCAACCAAGAGTGGCTTGATGTTGGGGTTGGGTGAAGAACGAGGCGAGTTACTCGACGCGCTAGCCGATCTGCGCGAGTACGATGTCGATTTTTTGACCCTTGGCCAGTACCTTCAACCAGGCGACAAGTATCTGCCGGTGGTCCGCTACATTCCGCCGGAAGAGTTTGAGGAGATTGGTGAGATCGCCCGCAGCATGGGCTTCAAGAAAGTCGCATCGGGCCCCTTCGTCCGCAGTAGCTATCACGCCCGAGACATGGCGGAAAGCGTCTAATAATCCGATAGTGACTTTGGCGGCAGGGCGACTCGCAATGCATTGACGACGGCGAACACATCGATCACTTCTTGCGTGATCGCACCGGCAACGGGCGGCAGGTAGCCCGCGGCAGCGACGAAGCACTTTGGACGGCATAGCCTTCGAGTGCTTCACCACCCGAAAGCATCAACACCACCAAGGTCCCCGCTAAGTATTCGCCGAGAATCGCTGCGGTGACGATCGAGATCCCGGCCAACAAATCAGAACCGAACTCGCCACGAACCCACTTTGTTAGCAAGTCGAAAACTAGCGGGATGCCGCCGAGAACCATCGCAACATAGAGCGGTGCATTGATCCAGTGTTGTGATTCGATGTTTGAAAAGCGAAGAACCAGATGAACAACGATCGCTGCCACTGCTAAGACGGCGATGAGTCATTGCGATCGACTTTGGGTCGGCATCATTGACATCCGAGGAAGGCAGAAGTTCGTTGGAATGTACTCTAGCGGGTAATTGTGTCAACCCGCAGAAAGTCACCCAAAGACACGCTTATTTGCGTTCACCCGTCAGCCGGTCAAAGGCGTCGGGTCTTAAGCTTTCTTCACCACGAAATTGATCGTCCGTATTGTCTTGCCACTGTTTCAGAGCGTTACGAAGTCGCTCTAAATCTTCGCGATGGCTTGGATCCGACGCCAAGTTGTGAAGACAATTTGGATCGGTTCGGACAGCGTACAAAAACTCGGCCGTGCCGCTCGGTTCCATACAACCTTTTTGCAACGGGTCGAGAAGTCCTTGATGGTGCAACTCTTTCATCACCGCAAACGTAGGACTCCTCACCGCGTCGGCGGGCGGCGTGCGTGGCAAGTGTGGAAGCCAATTACGCACGTAGCCGTATCGATCATCGAAAACGCTTCGTTCGAACGCGCGATAATCATGCCAATTGTGTTCCGCGAACGCAAAGTCTCGCACCGAAGTTGTTGGGTTGGCAAACAGTGGCTTCAAACTGACTCCTTGAAACGATTCCGGTCGCTGAACTCCCGCCAAATCCAAAATCGTGGGTGCCAAGTCGATCGAACTCACCAATGAATTGCATCGAGAGCCCGCTTGGATCTGTGAAGCAAATCGGATAATCAGCGGCATCCCGACGCCGGGGTAATCGATACGTGTTTTGCAATGCGGAAACGGACGGCCGTTGTCACTGAGGACAAAGATCACTGTGTTATCCGCAACGCCTTGGGCCACTAGCTCATCGAGAGTGATTCCGATATGCCTGTCAAATCGCCCGATTTCGTCATAGTAATCGGCAAGGTCGTCACGGACGGCTTGATGGTCGGGTAAAAACGGCGGAACAACTGCATCCTCGGCTGAATGAGGCTTCTCGATGGCTCCGGGTGGGTAAGGTCGATGAGGGTCAAGAGCGGCTGCCCACAAAAAGAATGGCTTGTCTTTAGGCCGCTTGCGAAGCATTTCCACCCATGCTTCGCCCATCTTTTCAGGACCTATCTGCCTTCGATAATCGACTTGGTCTACCACCGCTTCGCCCAAATGCCATTTGCCCACAGCAGCCGTCCAGTAGCCAGATTCCGACAGTGGTTTCGTCATCATGACTTGGTTTGCAGGTAGTGGCTGATGCAATTCTCCGGCACCCGTCGCGTGCGGATACCTTGATGTCATGATCGAGGAGCGACTTGGACTGCATGACGAAATGGTTAACACGGCGTAGTCAAAAGTCATTCCTTCGGACGCCAAGCGATCGATGTGAGGAGTGCGTATCGAAGGGTGCCCGTAAGCACCGCAGTCATCCCAACTCAGGTCGTCAGCTATGAAGACAATAAAATTCGGACGCCGAGCATCCCGGTGCGGGCTCGGCTCGACTGCGGCGACCAAGCTACTACCGATCAGTGAACCGATCAGCACTCCGATCACCGACGCCGTTGCGTTGATTGAAATGACCGTAGGAGCGAGGAAACGCTTGGGTGAGGCATTGAAATGGCTAGGATTAGACATGGATCGATGATCTTTCATCATACTGGGGCTATTATACTGGGGCTATTCACGTAATGTCGCTCAACTTTACGAGGCTGTGGAGTGATTGTAGCGGAAGTCGTCAAGACTTTCGCAGCGGCATGCAGTCCGCCGAAAACTCGAAAGTCTTGACGACTTCCGCTACTACACTGCGTAGCTTGACGTAGTAAATGTGTTAGGATGACAGCAGCCCACAGCCTCCTTCCTCCCTCCTTCAAGATCATCTCATGAAATCAGTTTTTTTCTCTGTTGGAATCCTGCTCGTTTGTTTCTGCAACAGCGGCATCGAAGCGGTTGCCAAGCAGCCGAATATCTTATTCATTTTTTCCGATGACCATGCTTTGCAAGCGATCGGTGCGTATGGATCGAAGATCAACCAAACGCCAAACTTGGATCGAATCGCGAAGGCAGGAGCGGTATTCCATCAATCATTTTGCGCCAATTCGATTTGTGGACCTTCGCGCGCATGTATCTTGACAGGAAAGCACAGCTATCTCAATGGATTTCTTCGCAACAGCGACCGCTTCGATGGATCACAAACGACGTTTCCGAAACTGCTTCAACAGGTCGGTTACCAAACCGCAATCATTGGAAAATGGCACCTCGCGACGAACCCGGTCGGTTTTGACCATTGGGAAATCTTGCCTGGCCAAGGAAGCTACTACAATCCAGATTTCATCCAAATGGATCAAACTCGCAAGTCCTATCGCGGTTATGTAACCGACATCATCACCGATCGAACGTTACAGTGGCTAAAGGAACAGCGGGATCCCGAAAAGCCCTTTGTGTTGATGTGCCAGCACAAAGCACCGCATCGTAATTGGTCACCGCCATCGCGTTACTTTTCGTTGTTCAAAGACGTCGACATCCCAGAGCCCGATACGTTGTTCGATGACTACGCCGGTCGGAGCAAACTTCTAGAACAAAACGAGATGACGCTGAAGGACCACTTCTTTTGGGGGTGGGATGCAAAACTAAATGGCAAGAATCAGTTTCCCGAGTATTTCTTATCAGGGCTCGCAAACGGTGAATACCTGCGAATGAACAGCGAGCAAAAGGCTGAATGGGATGCCGCCTACCACCCGGAAAACCAAGCGTTCATCGAGCGAGTGAACGCTGGCAAAATGAACGACAAAGACGTCTTGCGGTGGAAGTACCAACGATACATCAAAGACTATTTGCGATGCATTCAAGCCGTCGACGACAGCGTTGGTAATCTGCTTGACTACTTGGATGAAACGAAGTTAGCGGACGACACGATCGTCATCTACAGCTCCGATCAAGGCTTCTATTTGGGCGAACACGGCTGGTACGACAAGCGTTGGATGTTCGAGGAATCACTTAAGATGCCGTTCCTGATTCGTTGGCCAGGAGTCGTTGAGCCAGGGATCGCGTCGACAGCAATGATTCAAAACATTGATTATGCCCCGACGTTTCTAGAGGTCGCCGGTGCCCCGGTGCCGGAGGAGATTCAAGGACGTAGCTTGGTTCCAATTCTAAAGAACCAAGGAAAGGCGACTGACGATTGGCGGGATGCAATCTACTACGCCTACTATGAAAACGGTGCCGCTCACAATGTTCCGATTCATGATGGAATTCGGACCGAACGCTATAAATTGATATTCTTTCCCCGCACTCGGGAATGGAACCTATTTGATTTGCAAAAGGATCCAAAGGAACTCAGGAGCGTTCACAAAGAGCTTGCCTACTCTGAAGTTTTTTCGGGCCTCAAGAAACAGTACCATCAAACGCATCAGTTTTATCAAGTGAATACGGCTGCGATCCCTGCGTCGCGATTGGATGAACCCAACTGGCGTGCACGTGATGCTGCAATCACCCGGAAAGCCCGAGAAGGGAACGCCGATTTGGCATTCATCGGCGATTCCATCACGCAAGGCTGGGAAGGAGCCGGTGCTTCGATCTGGAAAGAATTCTACGGCGATCGCAATGCGATCAATTTAGGGATCGGCGGCGATCGAACCGAACATGTGATTTGGCGTTTACAACACGGCAATCTTGGCAAGATTCAACCGAAAGTTGCTGTCGTCATGATTGGAACCAACAACACGGGACAATTGCAGCAAGACCCGACGGAAGTTGCTGGGGGGGTCAAACGAATCCTCGATCTATTAAAAGAGCGCCGGCCTGATACCAAGGTACTTCTGCTGGGCGTTTTCCCGCGAGGAAAATATCCGTCGGACGTTCTGCGAAAGAACAACGAGGAAATCAACAACCAAATGGAACGCTATGCCGATGGCGAGCACATTCACTATATGGACATCGGCTCCGTTTTCCTCGAAGCCGATGGAACGATCCGTGACGAAGTGATGCCCGACTACTTGCATCCTAGTAGCGAGGGCTATGCACGATGGGCGAAAGCGATTGAACCGAAACTTCGAGCCTTAGGGGGTTGGAGTCCTTAGCGAAAATTAAGGCGGCGAAAAAAAATCACCTTCGCATTTGACTTCCTTGGGACCTGAAGTGGTTTGCAATGGACGCATGGAGACCGCCCTTAATGATGCAATGTTACGCGGCGGCTTGTTGCTCTTTGGCGATCGGCAATCGGATGACGAATGCGGTTCCTCGTCCGACCGTGCTCTCCACTCGAATGCGGCCATGATGAGCATCGATGATCTCTTTGCAGGCCGCCAAGCCCAAACCGGTGCCACCCTTTCCCGATTCATCGGGTCCACTCTTGGTCGTATAGAACGCGTCGAAGATATGCGGCAATTTGTCTTTCGGGATGCCTGCACCGCTGTCGCGGACACTCAACTCGACCCATTCCTTGTCTTTCGATTCGCTCAGTCGGATACGAATCGTTCCACCCTCTGGCATCGCTTGCCGCGAATTGATTAGCAGGTTCAAAACCACCCGTTGAATTTGATTGCCACTGGCGATCGCTGCGGGCGTTTGATCGGCAAAGTCGGTCTCCACCGCGATCCGGTATTTACGAAGTTCTCGTTCTAAGAGGACTAACGAATCGGTGATGATTGATCGTAGGTCGGTCGGCTCGAGCGATTCACTACGGTTGCGGGCCTGGGCCAGAATCGTGCCTGTGATTTTTGCCGCTCGCTCGGTTGCCGATAAAATCTTGTCGAGTGCCTTATCGCGGCTGGCGTCATCCCGGTTGCGAATCCCCAACTTGGCGTAGTTCAAAATCGTCATCAAGACATTGTTGAACTCATGCGTTGCGGTACCCATCAATTCTCCCAAAGTTGCCAACGATTGCATTTTTCGAAGTTCAGCACGTAAGTATTGAATTTCGGCTTGGACGTCACTGGGGGGCGTTGGAGCTGATTGCGGTGACATAGGTTTTTCGTTGAAAGAACAAAGAAATGCATTAGGAACTAATCCGCCTGAGACTACTTGATCTATCGTCGAATTCGTTTCATCTGCTACACCCAAGATAATCGTTCCCGCATAGTTTGCCATACTGCCGAATGAGTGAATTTGTAGGGCGTTCTTTGGCAAGTTGTGACAATTGAACAGTTTTGCTACCCCAGAACGTGAGGGATATTGTGGCCACACGATCGAATCGGTCACCCGAGAATTGCACTTCCGATAAAAACGAAGAGAATGTGGTCGAGCGACTTCGGCGACGCTCGCTCGAAGTCAGAAAGCTTGGGTTTCAATTGCGGACGGAGTATCTCGATGGCGAGCAGCCGACTTGGTGCATGATCGGCAAGCAAAAGACCATTTTTGTTGACCTATCTCAAACCGCAGCGGAACAGCTTCGCCAATTGGAAGAGGCGTTTGCCGAGTACGGGCGTACGGCTACATCGATCTCCGGAACCACGCCGCCAGATAATCACCGATCAGAAAAAACGATCCGTCAAGCTGCATAGACACGTCATTTTGCCTACACTAGATGAGGTATTGCTGGACTGTGAATTTTTTTGCAGAAATTGCGTAGAGAATTCCGGCCGCTAAGTGAAGGCGGACGAACGTCTTGCCGACTTCCGCTACGAAGCGACAAATAACGACCCTATACAAGGCTTGAACCTAGGTGTTTTCTCGTCGAATGAAGCTATCGGCCGCTCAGGGGTTCTGTTACCGCTTTGGAACGGGAATCAAAGCGGGCGCGGACCTATTGATGCTGCTCAAGAGCGAAGCGGGCTACGGGTCGCCACGACAACGCAGCGCGATGATGGCACTACACGATGGTGCCAAGGATGGGCAACTGCTTAGCAAATCGATGAAGGCGGAGCATCCGTTCTTTCCACCGTTGATGATTGCAATGACTCGCGTCGGAGAAGCGACCGGCCGGCTTGAACGGTCGCTCTTGGCACTGGCAAATCTGTATCAACATCGGCTAACGCTCAAGCGAAAGTTCTTAACCTCACTGGCCTGGCCTGGCCTGCAAGCGTTTGGTGGATTGATGGCCGTCTCGCTGCTGATTTGGCTGCTCGGCGTGCTCACCCCTCCCACCGATGGCGAGATGTTCGACGTGCTTGGGTTTGGATTGCGGGGTACGTCGGGAGTCCTCAAATTATGGGCCTATGTTGGGATTTTTCTGGCGATCATCGGCGGTATGATTTGGGCGTTCTTTCGAAATCTGGGGGGGGTCCAAAATATTATCCCCATTCTTTACTTAATCCCAGTCATGGGACCGGCCCTGCGAACGATTACTCTATCGCGATTTTGTTGGACATTGTCGTTGGCGTTGGATGCCGGTTTGGATCCGATTCGTTCGATCGACTTGGCTCTTGATAGCACCGACAGCGACTATTACCGAGGCGGTTCGGATTTGGCACGCGAGGCGATACTTGGGGGGGCAACGTTATCCGGCGCGCTCAAAGCGACCGATTTGTTCCCCGAGGAATTTTTGACCCAGGTGGAAATCTCTGAGATTTCGGGAACCGATGCCGAATCGATCGACCGGCTGGCGGCCGAGTATGACGAGAAAGCCAAATCGGCCGTCGGTGCGATATCGGCTATCGCAACGGGACTGATTTGGTTGTCAGTCGTCGTGGTTTTGGTCTTCCTGATTCTGCGAATGGCGATGCGAATCTTTGGTGGTTATTCGGCGCTCCTCGAGCCGATTTAGGTTCTTGGCCTTTTTGGAAGCTACCAACTTGATGGGATGGAAAAAGATGGAAGGAAAAAAATGCGAGCCCGGATCGGCCGGGTGTTGAACAGGTTTCACTGTACATTTTTCGGCCAATTCATGCATGATAACGCAAACAAAACGCGGCTTGGCGCTCTTTCGATCGATCGATCGAAAACACACCAAGTCGCGTATTCGCCGCGCCGGGCAGTTACAGAGGAGAGAAACCGTTTAAGCTTAGAACATTAAACCCGTCATAAACGAGATACCGTCAAAGCTGAGCGTGCTGTGTGAATCGACCGGACCGCCGACGTCAAACCAAGTCTGCGTTTCGTAAGCGGAACGCAAAATCAAATCGCAACGCGAGGTGATCGGCAATTGATACTGGACACCCAGTTGAAGCTCGAAGTTGGTAATCACTTCGCTTTGATCCGCTCGGTCGGTAAGCGTTGCGTAGGTATCGGGCGTAACGACATCGTCACCATTGCCTGGAATCCCATCGGGACCCGCATCATTGTCCCAGTTACCATAATATCCGTTGTAGATCGACTGCTGCGTATCAGCGAGCAACAGCGATCCGCGTACTCCACCGAAGGCAGAGAAGCGAGACTTACCGAGCGGGCGGAAGGCTTGCAACGAAACTGTTGGGCCGACGCCTTCGACACTTAAATCATTCGAAACCACAGCCAATAACTCATTGTCCGAGTCTCGACGTGCCTCAGCGTGCATGAGTTGATCGATATTGGCGAACCGAACACCGACTCCACCAAGGAAGTTCCAGCCTCGAGCACAGAAGGCTTGTGTCATCTCCAAGTCATAAACCTGCAGTTCCAATTCATGTTGAGCCGTCAGCGTTTGGCTGACGCCGGCATCGAATTCCGCCGTTGCCGCTCGGAACAAGTTGCCCGATGCTCCTTGGACGTTGACGAAAATGGGCTCGAACACCGCGTAGGATGTTGCCGAGTATGGTCCAGCGTCGGCGTCGAAGTTCCAGAAACCGAATCGGAGCCCGAAACCACTGCACTGGTCTTGCCAACCAAGGTACGCACGCGGACTGAATTCGTAATCGTAATCGTAGGTTTGCAATGTGTTACCCGATGGCGGGTCGATCACAAAGGCAACATTGTTGTCGAAATGTGGCCGAATGAACAGAAAGTCAAAACCGCCATAGATTCCAAGCGGTTGTGGGGCCGGGGCACATGTCACCGGAGCGCAAGCAACCGGTTGTCCGAAATTTCCATTGGTATACCCCGCACCAACGTAGGACGATCCTCCTAAGTAGCCGCCTCCTACCGCAGGTCCTGTGCAAACCGGTCCCCCGTTGATAATTCCTTCGCTATAGGCACCGCCGTAGACCGGACCACCATATTGGGGACCATGATCGACAACATGGTTCCCAGCGCTTCCTTGATTGGATGACCAAGATGAAGGGCCTTGCCAATTGCCGCCGCTTGGTAACGGGCCGACGTAGCCTTCGCTTACCGCTCCACTTGCTGGCCCTGACCATTGAGTGGCTCCAGCATTCCTATTGGGACCCGCATCGGACGACGATTGGACCGAAGCGGATGATTGCTCCTGATTCGCTCGTCCTTGGTTCGCCGCCTCGGTCTTTTGCTGTGCCGCTTGGGTGGGAGCCTGCATCGGCCCGGTGGCACGGCTTTGGCCTAAGTATTGGCCGGGTGCTTGGATGTAACCTTGATTCGGATGAGGACCTTGGCCGTAGTACTGGCTCGTTTGGCCGTAAACGGGTTGTGAATAGTACTGATTCGCTCCCTGGTTTCCGTATTGACCGCCACCATAGGAAGCAGCTCCTTGGTAGGGAGCACCGTGGTATTGGGCAGAGCCTGGGTACTGAGAACCGGGGCCGCAATTGCACGGTGCTTGGCCGAGCACGGCGTTTTGGCTCGTCATCGCCAAAAGAGCTGCGAGCGACCAAGAACCGACCTTAAATCGACGGCTTAAAAAACGAAATCCGCGTTTTGGTTTGATTGTTGGCTGAATGCCGCAATCAGCCTCTTTGTAGGCGATTGGCATGGTTTCTATTCCTTGAAAAACGGTTTGGCGATACCTCTCCATAGGTAAATCTGTTTGAATTCATCGGAAGCACAGACAAACCAAAACGAGATTCGTTTCATTGGGCAGTTAAACCATTACGATCGTCTTATTTTGACAACGAAGCGGCAATGAGTTATTTGGCTGATAGACGCCGGCTATTGAAATGTTGTGAAGGCGTTGCCTGAGTCGATAAACCACATATCCCAGCGAAACGGTCTAGCGGCCGGGCGTTGTTCTGAAGAAACGAACCTTTGAAAACTGCTATAGCACTCGACGACCCAAATGAGCTACGGTGCGGATTGAACCGTCGCAGCTGTGATGCGACGAACCCATCTCGCTTCATTTTGCCCATTACCGGCTCGCTTTTCGTGCCGAATCATGGAGGAAAGCCGTGCAAACCGTTAAAACTGCTGCCATCGTCGTTCTACTGATGACAGTCATGTACGCTGCCTACACTTCGCTGACGACACCACCCGATTCGTTACCACCTGAGATTTCGGAATTGGTCATTGACGAAGGAGGTTTCGATATCGAAAGTGGGCTACCCGATTCACTGGCTACACTCGACGTCGACACGGGCACTCCCCAACCGACGACGTTCGCTAACTCGGCAGACGCCCCCACATTCGGTGCATCCTTTGACGATACCGCGGTTTCGTCGCCTGAGTCGTATTCGTTCGACGATGGTGTTTCGGCGCAGCTTTCGGATGCCGAGAAAGGTTCCGACCTAACGGTACGCCAACCAGGCGAGGAGGAAAACCGACAACGAACATCCGTTCAAGCGAGCTTGGCTTCCGCGACCAGTCGTAGTGGATCGACGCCAAGGGGTACTTCGACGCCCGTCGATTATCCGTCGACCGGCATGTCGTTCGAATTGCCAAGCCCCGAATCAACCGTAGGTCCAAATGGAGAAGCCAGCGGCACCGATTCAGCGATGATGGCGAATGAGCCGACTGTTGATATCGAAGAAGAACGATCGTCCGTTGAGCTGTCGAACACCAATGGCTCGTCATCGGCTGAACTGGCTTCCGCTCAACCGAATCGTGGGCTGGCCAATGCGATTCAAACGGCGGATGCACAATACGCATCGGATCAACGCAAAGAAGCCCTGACGACACTCAGTCTGTTTTACAACACACCGAACCTGAGCCAAACCGAACGAGCCGAGATGCTCGGTCGGCTCGACGCCTTGGCTGCGGAAGTCGTTTATTCCAAGCAACACTTACTCGAGCAACCTTACCGTGTCGGTCATCACGAAACGCTGATGCAAATTGCAGTTCGCTACGAAGTACCTTGGCAACTACTTGCCAACATCAACGCGATCGAGGATCCGATCACCGTGCTGCCCGGAACCGAGTTGAAAGTCGTTCGCGGCCCGTTTCGTGCCGAAGTCAATCTAACGACACAAGAGTTAACGTTGTTCTTGGGCGACCTGTATGCCGGACGATTTCCGATTGCCGTCGGCACCGATCCAGCACCCAAAGCGGGAACCTTTACGGTCCAAGACAAGCAAGCCGAACGAACGTTCTACGATGCGAACGGTTCCTCCGTTCCTGCGGGCGACCCGAACAACCCCTACGGAACGCTGTGGCTCGATCTCGGTAGCCAATTATGCATCCACGGCAGTCCCTATGCGACGAAGCCGAGTCCGCACGGTTGTATCAGCGTTGCATCGGACTATGCCGACGACTTATACGGCATTTTGACGCAAGGTTCATCCGTCACGATCCGCCGATAAGTCGTTGAGGGTCTTGTCGGTTCAGCGGATATTCGCAATAAATGGCGATGCTGATTCCATCACCGACTTCATCGAGACCTTCATGAAATACGACCGCAGTGCATTAATCGATCTCCTTCGCAGCGAAGCATTAAGCCGAGGCGATTTCACGCTGGCAAGTGGCAAGAAAGCGAGCTATTACCTCGACTGCCGTAAAATCACACTGCATCCCCAAGGAGCCAATTTGATCGGTTCGGGAATGCTGGGAGTGATTCAAGATTCTGGAACCGCGTTGCCTGACGCGGTCGGTGGGATGGCGATTGGGGCAGACCCCATTACCGCATCGATCGTGACGATCGCAGGCCAACAAAATTTGCCGATCAAGGGATTCATGGTCCGCAAAGAAGCCAAGGGTCACGGGACGGGAAAACAGGTCGAGGGCCCCGTCGAGCCCGGACAATCGGTCGTCATTGTCGAAGACGTCATCACCAGCGGTGGAAGTGCGATTAAAGCCGCCGAAGCTGCCGAAGCGTTTGGGTTAAAGGTACTCTACGTGATCGGAATTATCGATCGTCTCGCAGGCGGCGCCGAAGCGTTCGCGGCAAAGGGTCTCGAGTTAAAAGTTTTAACGACGATTCGGGATTTCGGGATTGAACCGGAATAACCCGCAATGGTTGGCGGATTGGTTTGATGCACGTATTTCGCCGTAATCACGAGCGAAAACGGGGCTTGCAGCGAAGGTTTCTATAGCCTAACGGCCTTGTAGGCCGATAAGATTGATTAAGGTGCATTGATGCACCTCCCACCTAGCATTTCCCGCCTAAGCTAACCACCATGAATTGTCAATCCAAAACCCATTCGTTGAAAAAACGAACATGGCGAATCCTCTCGTCAATCCTATCCCTTTCGATGCTCCTTGCCTGCTCGAGTGGCTGCCGTTCTACGATCGGAGAGATGCCGAATTGGGCAAAACCGGGGCTTCACTTGGGTAAACTTCATGATAGCCCCCTCAAGATCCCGCCATCCTCGTACGCATTCTTGCCGTGGACGAAAGGGAAAGCGTCCCCATTGGAGCCAATAAAATCGGACGAGCATTTTGTCGCCACCCCAGTGAAAGCGAACTCGCGTTCCGAGAACAGGAACTCCTAAAACGACTTCCGCTGTCATGTCGCTCCGCTGTCCGGGCGGAGCGATAATCCAGGTCAAGTTTGGTAATCGTCTGACGCCAATTGCAGCGATTACGCGAACGGGTTGTAATCGCCTGGAACGGGGACCGGATATTTGCCGTCCGCATCAGGGGTTGCGGATGGGGGCACAGGTGAATCGATCGTGTAGTCATCAATTCCAGGTGCCAAGTCGCGTCCTTTCTCCAACAGTTCGTCCCACTTCAGCACCTTTCCGCTGTAGCAAGCTTCGCGTCCGAGGATGGCGCAGAAGGTCGAATGGGCACCGTATTCGCCCTCGTTATAAATATCACCACGCGCGAGCGCCTCGATCAAGTCGTGCTGCTCTTGTTGGTGGCCGCCAAGCTTCTTACCCGAGAACTTCCACGCGTTCTCACCATCGATCCAACCAGCAGGATTGGAGGTCCCTTTTGATCCAAGAGCAAATTCGGAAACGTTCGTCCATCCTCCCGTGAGATGACGACCTTGGCTGTGCATCTTGGTGCCATCCGCGAAGGTGTACTCGCAAAACGTGTGATCGAAAATTTGCGACTTGGTCGGATCACCGTCCATTCGCTCGGCGCGTCCGCCCATCCCATTGCACTCGACTGGATAGGAACCTTTGACCCAACAGGCGACGTCGATATTGTGGATGTGTTGTTCGACAATCTGGTCGCCACAGACCCAATTGAAGTGATACCAATTGTTGCACTGGAACTCCATTTCAGATTGGTTTTCTTGGCGGTTGCGATACCAGATGCCGCCACCGTTCCAATAAACCTGTTGAGCAATCACATCGCCGATCGCACCATCATGAATTCGCTTGACGGTTTCGATGTATTGAGGCTCGTGGCGTCGTTGCAGCCCGATGCCCACCATCAAATTCTTTCGCTTCGACTCTTCGACCGCTGCCAAGAAACGGCGGACCCCTGGTGCGTCGGTCGCCACCGGCTTTTCCGAGAAGATGTGCTTGCCCTTCTCAACGGCATATTCGAACTGCTGAGGCTTAAAGCCAGGGGGGGTCGCGATGACGACTAAGTCACAATCGACGTCGATCGCCTTTTTGTAGGCATCGAGTCCTGAGAACGTTTGTTCAGGCGAAACAGCCACCTTATCGCCATGTCGCCGGGCAAGTCCGCTCACCATACGATCGGCGTTGCCTTGAAAGGCATCAGCGACGGCAACCATTTTCACGTTGCCTTTCGTATTCATAATGTTATCGGCTGCGCCACTACCGCGTCCGCCGCAGCCGACCACGACAAACTTGATCTGGTCACTACCGCCTGCATGAGCCGTTTGGGCGATCGAGGGTTGCACCACGTTGGTCGCGATACCAACGCCTGCCGCAACCGCAGAACCTTGCTTCAAGAAATGGCGCCGCGTTGGCTTCGTCGTGGACTGGGACGCCCTAGGCTGGGGGGTCGAAGCATCGGCTGCGGACGACCGGAAAGATGAACGATTCTGCATCGGTGAGTTCCTTATGAGGAAATATTTGGAGGGAAGGTCTAAGTGAGCTTAACAACCGTGGATCTAGTATAAACACTCTCGCACGGCGTGTCCTGCCGCCTTTATCTAATCTCGCAAAGTTTTTAATCCAGTATTAGCCTGAAAAAGGCGCGTAACGACTGGATCTCGAATCCACCATGCAACCACGTGGACGACCTGCAACGCCCAACCATCCCAGTAACGTGGTTCGTCCCATTTGGTTTTTCGCTGAGGATTCTGAAACGGATTTTGAAACGCAGAGTCGCAGAGGGGACACTTGGAAACGATCCAAAACTCTGGGTTCTCTGCGCCTCTGCGTTTACCAGTTCCGCGACGTTTACCAGTTCCGCGACATTTACCAGTTCCGCGACGTTTACCAGTTCCGCGACGTTTA
>JGI12210J13797_10119821_pt1 | contig 23110 bp, 19 predicted proteins | sample ElkSlonscriptome_3_FD_13797 | JGI IMG/M metagenome (IMG submission 13797)
GTCATTTTTGTGCAGAAGCGTGTGGGACTGAATGGCAGAGAATTCCGTTTTTTTAAATATCGGACCATGGTTCGAAATGCTGATGAGCTACGTGATGCGCTGATTGAAGAGGCCGGCGCTCAGAATGAGGTCACCTTTAAAATGAAGGATGATCCCCGGATATTGAAATGTGGTCGTTTCCTGCGTCGCTCCAGTCTGGATGAAATTCCTCAGTTTCTGAATGTGCTGACCGGAGATCTTTCCCTGGTAGGGCCGCGCCCGCCGATGGCGGATGAGGTGCGGCAGTACACGCTGAACGAACGCAAACGTCTTCATGTTAAACCTGGCCTGACTTGTCTCTGGCAGATTGGCGGTCGTGCGGATGTTTCTTTCGATGAACAGGTCGGTCTGGACATGCAGTACATTCAGAGTCAGAGCTTGTTAAAAGATATAATGATCATGCTGAAAACCATTCCTGCGGTCCTGTTCGGTCGCGGCGCATATTAGGAGAACATTATGCTAGTTAACTGTTTAAAGAAAAATGGAATCGGAATTGTACAGGTGAACAAAGCCCTTACGGCGGCGACCGTGGAAGCATTCCGCGATCAACTCGTGAGCTGGCAGGAGGCCGAAGCGGATGTGAAGAATTATATCCTCGACCTCGATGCGGTCGATTTCATGGATTCGGCTGGCCTGGGCAGCTTGATTGCGGTGCTGAAGCGCATTTCGGAGCGGGGGGGGGATATGAAAATTGCCAATCTGCAGAAAAAGCCGCGTATGGTTTTTGAGATCACGCGCGCTTATAAGGTCTTCGAAATCTATGAATCGATTGAAGAAGCCATGAACGGTTTTGACTAAGAACGGCTACGATGATTGCAGTAATCAATACCTCTATCAACTGCCCGTGGGCGGCGGACCTTGGCGATATGCCGTGGGCTCTGTTGCCTGTGGCCAATCGGCCGTTGATTGATTACTGGCTGGAAACCTGCACCGAGTGCGGTATTTACTCCGTTCAATTAATCTTGGGCGAAGGAGCCGAAGAAGTTGAAAAATATGTCGGCTCCGGCGACCGCTGGAATGTAGTGGTTGAATATGTATTCGCGCGGCGTTCGGAAACACCCATTGAATATTTAAAGTCGATTTCCAAACTTTGGAAAAATGGCCTTTTTTATATTGGAGGCCCATTATTCCTGCGTCGCCGACAGGCCTTTCGCACGGCGCTCTATTCGCATTTGTCCACCTGTTGCCACGACCATGAGGATGTGCCGTATTTTATCTATGGACGGAATCAGGACGAGATTGAACCGCTGATGAAGGGCGAGCTCTGTCCGAATCGCGGATTGGAAGAAATTCACATCCATCCTTATGTGATCGATACCATCGGCGATTATTTTGACCTGAATATGAAAATGGTGGAGGGCGAGTTTGTGCGCTATGTGACGGCAGGCTTTGCAACATCGGACCGAAGTTCTGTTGGGTTCAATGTGCGCACACCGCCTTCGAGCTTTCTGCGTGCTCCGATTATCGTAGGCGACGACTGTCGGTTTGGGGCCATGACTACAGTGGGTCCCCATGCACTGATTGCCAATCATGTCATTGTGGATGCATTCTCTGAACTGACAAACTGTCTGATCCTTTGCGACACCTACATTGGACGTAACCTTGAAATCCGCGATAAAATTGTGTCTGGAAATCGGGTCATCGATCCGTCCGATGGAACGGCCATTGAAATCGAGGATTCCTGGCTGATTGCACACAACCGACCGGAATTGCGGACGAATGATGTTATACGGTATATCATCCTCTGGTTTGTGTCGCTGGTCATTGCACTTTTGCAGTTTTTCCCATTTTGCATCCTGTTGCCATTGGTGCTGATTTCTCGAATTGCCGTCTTCAAAAAGAAACGGTATCACGATCCGCACCGGGGCTACATCGAGCTTCCGGTTTTTAAGAAACGAAAGAACCGGAAGTCTGTGCTCTATCGCTTGTTTCGCAGCCTTTCGCTGGATCGATTCCCGCTTATTCTGCTGGTGTTGCGCGGTCGTCTGTTTCTTTGCGGACAGCCGCCGTTGCGCCATCCACAGGACGATGAAATTGTGATGCAACTTAAACAATACTATCCCGGGGTGTTCTGCTACCGCGACTATAACCGCGATTCAGATCTGTTGACCGATGCGCTTTGGTATGCACACATTCGCTCACTGTTTGAAGACCTGAAAATCCTCGTCAAAGCGGTGGTCTGCCGCTTCCTGACCGCCGGCCGAAAAGGGCCTGAGGATTAACAGGATGGAACGTTCCAAACATTGGAAAATAAACGAGGTGGATGAAGAGCAGGCTCGGAACCTGAGTCTGAAAGTTGGATTGCCAAAAGCGATGGCCGGGTTGCTCGTGCAACGCGGTTTCCAAACCCCGGAAGAAATTGAATCGTTCTTACATCCCCGACTGGCGGATTTGACCGATCCCTTTTTATTGCCGGATATGGACCGGGCGGTTTCCAGACTTTGGAAAGCGATTGAAGGCCATGAGACGATCACCGTTTTCGGCGATTACGATGTCGACGGTGTAACCTCGGCTGCGCTCATGACCCGGGTATTGAGGCAACTGGGCGCCGAGGTCCGACCTTTCATTCCAGATCGTTTGGACGAAGGTTATGGCCTGTCCGAGGATGCACTGCAACGCTGCATTCAGGAACACGGGTCAACGGTTGTTGTTTCGGTGGATTGCGGCGTAAATTCCGTCAGCTCCGTTCAGCAGGCGCAGGAACAAGGTGTGGACATCATCGTTACCGATCACCATGAACCCGGCGAGCAGACGGCCCCAGCCTACGCGCTTATTAATCCAAAGCTTGGAGAGTTACAATCTCTGGAAATTCTTTCTGGCGTGGGTGTTGCTTTTAAACTGGCCCACGGATTGATTAAGCAGGGGCGGGTTGAAAAACGCACGTCATCCTTTCATATCGATCTGCGCGACTATCTCGACATCGCGGCACTGGGCACGGTGGGCGACATTGTTCCGTTACGGGATGAAAATCGGATTCTGGTGCGCCATGGTTTGGCCCAGCTGGCGAAGACGCAATGGCCGGGGCTCGATGCCTTGAAGTCGGTCGCCGGAGTGAAAGGCGAAATTGAAACCTTTCATCTCGGCTTTCAGTTGGGGCCGCGCATTAATGCGTCGGGCCGGATTGGTCAGCCGATGGAAGCGTTGGAAATGTTAACCACGTCCAGTAATACCACAGCACATCGCATTGCCCGGGAACTGGACGATACCAACGCCGAACGGCGGACGATTGAACGCGAAATGGCCGACGAGGCCTTTGCTGAAATTGACACCTATTTTGATCCGCAAAAAAACTATGGTCTGGTGGTGGCGCGCGAGGGATGGCATCCCGGGGTGGTCGGCATTGTGGCATCGCGCGTGTCCCGGCATTATAATCGCCCGGCGATCATTATGGGCATCGAAGAGGATGGGAGCGCCCGTGGATCGTGCCGCAGTATTGAGGAATACAACATGCTCGACGGTCTTTCCGCCTGCAAAGAGCTGCTCAATAAATTCGGCGGGCATAAAATGGCCGCAGGGCTGGAAGTTAAACCCGGCGAACTGGAACAATTTAAAGCACAGTTTAACGCGGCGGTTTTCCAATCGTTGGAAAAAACAGACCTCATTCCCGTTCAGCGTATTGATGCCATCGTTGTGCCCGATTCGCTGAATCGCGGTTTTTATAATCAGCTGAAAGAACTCCGGCCGTTCGGTCAGGATAATCAGGAACCCGTTTGGGCGATGTACGGGATGGTGGTTTCCGGCTCGCCCCGTATGGTCGGGGAAAAGCACCTCAAACTTTCGCTGGTTTCCGGGGGGCGGACATTTGAAGCCATTGCTTTTAATTATGCCTTGCAGGATCTGCCCGCAGGTAAACTTGATGTGGCTTTTGTCCTCAAAGAAAATACCTGGAGAGGAAACACCTCCCTGCAGCTGCAGGTCAAGGATATCCGCTCGGCGCAATAAACCGCTTTTGAGATTTGGTCTGATTAACTTGCCTGCGCCTTCCGCCTTTGACAGAATTAATCTCAATCCGCAAAGCGTAGAGCTTGTGAAGGGAGCATCGTGGAAGCGTTACAACAGATTTTTGATTCAATTCTGCATAATTCGGGGCATTTAAGCCCGTTTCTCGTAGTGGGTATTTTAATCTTGGCTGGCTTTGCCGGGGACTGGGTCGGCAAGTTTTTAAAGCTTCCGCACGTGACCGGCAATATTCTCGGAGGGATTGTGATTGGCCCAACCTGTCTGGGCATTATCGGAACGCATGAACAATTGCACGAGCTTCAGCCGATTGCCACCTTTGCCATGAGTCTGGTGGCGGTGAGTATCGGCGGGCATCTGTCGTATCGTCGCATTCATAATTCGCTGCGTCGCATCATTTCGATCTCAATGTTTGAAGTCACATTTTCCGTCGTCACGGTGATTGTTGCCAGCAAACTTTTCGGGATGGATTGGCCCACCACATTGCTGCTCGGCGGTATTGCCGCATCCACGGCCCCGGCAACCACGATTGCCCTGATCCGGGAATCCCGCGCCAAAGGACCGTTTGTGAAAACGCTGATCTCGGCCGTGGCGCTCAACAATATTCTTTGCATTCTGATTTTTGTGATGATGCGGACCTTTGTGTCGGCTTATTTTGAAAGCGGTGAAACCACCGGTAAAATCGATGATGCCCTGATCCTCTCTGGCTATCATTTCTTCGGTGCGCTGATTCTGGGTCTCAGCATGGGCTGGATTACCAAAGTTTTGGTCTCCAAACCGAAGTTCCATGACTTTACGACGATTCTGCTCGCCATCATGCTGCTGGATGGACTGGCCGCCTATCTGACACTGAGTCCGCTGCTGGTCTGCCTGTTCTTCGGGGTCTATCTGGGCAACAGCTCCGAAGTGGCAGAAAAACAGCTCAATACGCTGACGCCCCTGGAACCGACGCTGTATGTGATCTTCTTCACGCTCGCCGGTGTATCGCTGCACCTCGACGCCCTGCTGGCCGTCGGGCTGGTGGCCACGGTCTATATCGGTTCACGCATGCTGGGGAAAACGCTGGGCGCCGCCATTGGCGGTATGGTCGGCAAGTGTTCCAAGCGCATGTGGACGAACATGTCCTACGCCCTCTATCCGCAATCCGGCATTGCCATCGGTCTGGTAGTCCTGTTGAGCGACGATGCCTTTGTTCCTGATGATATAAAGCAGGCCGTGGGGGCTATTATTCTGGCCGGTGTCACGGTGGCGGAAATTATCGGGCCGTTCGCAACAAAAGCCGCCTTGGCCAAATCCGGAGAAGCCAACCGCGATCGGCAGCGTCTCGTCGAATTTCTGGCCGAGGAGTTTATTATCGTGAACCTCAAGGCACTCGATAAATGGGATGCCATCCGACAGATGGTGGCGTTTCTCATGAAAACGCATCGCGTGGAGCATATGACGCAAGAGGAAGTCTATCAGTCGGTCGTGGATCGCGAAAAAGAGATGTCGACCGCCATGGGGCAGAATATTGCCATTCCGCATGGCCACATCGAGAAAGGGCCGGCCATTCAGGGCGTCATGGCCATCTGCCGCGAAGGGTTGGAATTTGATGCACCCGATGACGAACCCGTCAAGCTGATCATGCTCATCATCACGCCTAAGGATAAAAAGGACATGCACCTCAAAGTCCTCTCCAGTCTCTCATCCATGATCTCCGACGGGGCCATCCGTGACCGCCTCATTGCGGCCATGAATCCGGAAGATGCCATGGAAGTCATCGAATCCAAAGAGGCCCGCGACTATAACTATTTTCTCGATTAACGTATGATGACTTGCGGGAATTTTGGATGTCTTGTAACCCGATACAAAAAAATTATTCATCAACGTAGATGTGTCATTAACCGTAACACCGAATGTTTAACGGAATCGAACCTTACACGGACTACATCCTGGGTGTTTCCAACTGCTGGCAGGTGAAGCAGGGCTCCGAAAAGGGCTGAAAATATGACTCTGTAAATTTTCGTGATCTATTTGTAGCCAACTTTATGGATGACCCGCAATGCGTATAAGCTTTGCATGGTTGATGGGCGTTTCCGCGGTAGGCTCGAGTCATGGGGTCGGATTATTTTTTCTCACTGAAGTTTGATCAACCTTTCAGATGGGATGGTAAATGGTTTTATATGAGGATATGCAGGTATAGAGACCACGACATGTGCCGCGGATTGTTTCGAGCTTGGACTGGAGGCTGTGATAAATAATAGAGGGTGTAATCAAGGTGGGTTTCCAAGGATTGGAAAGAAGCGTTGCGGGTTTTGAGGTTAAATCTATAATGGCTTCATTTAAGAAGGGACCTGTGATGAAGATCGAATGGATACTCGCGTTTTGTTTATGTGCGATTTCAGTTTGGGCCGATGGGCCCAAGCAGGTTTTGATTGTGGCGGGCAAGGCGAGTCACGGGCCGAGCGAGCATAAATTTCCGGCGGGCGCGGAACTGCTGGCGAAAGCGCTGCATGATTCCGGTCAAAACCTTAAGGTTTCTGTGCTGGCCGAACAATGGCCTGAAGCCGAGGCGCTGGAAAATCTGGATGCGCTGGTGGTCTATTGCGACGGAAACGCCAAGCATCTGGCCATCGGTCACGAGGCTGATCTGCTGCGGCTTTCGAATGACGGCGTGGGGCTGGTGTTTCTACACTATGCCATCGATGGTACCTCTGGCCTGCTGGATGAAACGCTGATGAAAACCGTGGGGGGGTATTATCACGACAAGGAATCCAATAATCCGCTTTGGACGGTCAAAGACCCGTTTTTGGCGGAACATCCGATTACGCGCGGGGTCGAGCCGTTTGAACTGAAGGATGAGTGGTATTTTAATATTAAACTGGGCGAGGTGAATCCCATCCTGATGGCCCGGCCACCGGAAGAAAAACGGGTGCATACCTTGGCCTGGACGTATGGGGAAAATGCGTTCGGGTTTACGGGCGGGCATTATCATCGCAGTTGGGGAGATCCGAACTATCGTAAGCTTGTACTCAATGCGATTGTTTGGTCGGCGGGCCTTCAGGTTCCAAGGACTGGAATCGAATCGACCGAACCGATCGTGACGAAAAACCAAACCATTTTGCATGCCATTGCTAAAGGTGATCCCATCGATGTAAAAAACCATCTGCTGCTCGGAGCCGACGTGAATCAAAAAAATAAGCAGGGCTGGACGCCGCTCCATTTTGCAACCGTGCGCGGTAAAACCCAATGCGCCGAAGTGCTCGTGGCTAAAGGCGCTAAGCTGGATGAACGCACGGGCACGCAGAAAACCGCGCTCCATTTTGCGGCCGACCGAGGGTTTCTGGAAATTACCCAACTGCTGGTCGAAAGCGGGGCGGATCTTTCGGCCGTAGATGACGAAGGGTGGACGCCGCTGCATTATGCTGCTGAAAAAGATAAAGTGGACGTGGCCCAATATCTGATGGAGCAGGGGGCGGAAGTCGATGCTCTCAGCCGTCGGGGCGGAACCCCGCTGATTGAAGCGGCCGCTTCTGCCAGCCCGAAAATGGTCAACGTACTGTTAGATCATGGAGCCGATAAAAGCATCGCTGCCGCCAACGGGAAAACCGCCCTTGATTATGCCATCGAACTCGGCAACGAACCCGCCGAACAGATTTTGAAATAATGTAGACGAAGCATCCTGCTTCGTTGTGCACCAAAGTTTGCTGAAATGACGGCAACGAAGCAGGATGCTTCGTCTACATTTCTTTAATAGCAGGCGGGGACGCTGTTTCGCCAGTAAGTGCCTGCTTCTGCTCCTCCTGTTCACATAAGCCGGTGCCGACTTCGCGGGCGACCCAGGAGATTAGTTTCATGTTATCCCGGAAATAGCTGCGGGTGAGGCCGATTTTGTGCGAGGTGCGGGTGAGCCAGCTATGGGGCCAGGCATGTACGTTTACGGTATAGACGATGCCCAGGTCCCCGATGTCGGTGATCTGAAGATGAATAATGACGTCATAGTAGCCGAACTTGCGTTTTCCGCTGGCCATGACGATGTAGTCGAAGAACCGATCGTCGGTCTGCTTTCTGTACAGCTCAACGATGTCGGTGCGATGGTCTTTTTCGTTGATGTAGTAGTAGCGGTTTTCACCATTTCCAATGACGGGGAAATCGACCTGCCCGTTTTCTGAGATCGATCGGACAAACTCCTCCTGGACGGCGCTAACGAGATCCGGATTCTGCAGGACGGTGCAGGCGGTTTTGAAGGGAACCGGCAAAACCTCTGAAGTGCCGAGCCGGATACATTTCCGATTCAGAATTTCCTTTGCTTCTTTATCTGAAACTAAGTCTGCCGTGTTTAGAGCAAAGCTGTTGATCCCCAGTAGAAGGATTATGATCTGTATCGCAAGCCGATTCATGGATGCAGGGTACAGGATGCAGGTGGCAGGTGGCAAGGTACGTGCGTCGTGACGAGTAAGGCGTGAAAGGTATTTTTATTCACGCCTCACGTTTCAATCGTCGGATCGCTAAATACCACCACCGTTTTTGAAGTTGAGGTGTAGACCACATTCTTTGTGATCGGTGCTTTCCCACCACCAGCGTCCGGCGCGCTCGTCCTCGCCTTCGCGGCAGGGGCGGGTGCAGGGGGCGCATCCGATGGAGAGGTATCCTTCGTCGTAGAGCCGATTGTGCGGCACTTTATGCTCTTCGGCATAAAACCAGAGATCTGCTTTGGACCAGTGAATCAAGGGGTTGATTTTAATCATGCCTTCGTGCACAGGATCGGTTTCGATAAATTCAAGCCCCCCGCGGTTTTCGCTCTGTTCCTGCCGACGGCCCGTAATCCAGGCGCCATAGCCTTCCAGTGCGCGACCCAGCGGTTCGACTTTACGAATGCCGCAGCACTCCTGTCGATTTTCGGTACTTTCTTTAAAGGAAAAGAGGCCTTTTTTAGTTTCGAGCTTTTCAACGTTTTCGTACTTCGGGAAAACCCATTCGACGTTGATGCCATATTTATGGCGAATGGCTTCGGCACATTCGTAGGTTTCTTCCGGCAGGCGACCGGTATCGATGGAAAAGACGCGCACCGGCTTGCCCACCTGGTGGAGCATGTCGAGCAGCACCAGCCCGCCCACCTGAAAACTGGTGGCCATGCAGATGTCATCCCCGAAATGGTCAATGGCCCGGGAGAGGACTTCGAGAGAGTTCTTCGGTTCTACGCCTTTAAATAATGTACTTAGATTATTCATATTTTTTAACCACCAAGACTCAAAGGGCACTAAGGAGTTACCTGTGTCTTCGAGTTCTTCGTGCCTTCGTGGTTTAAACTTTAGATTCCGCTGGAAAGAAATCCTTCCGGATTCTTGTGGAAATCGCGGCCGTCATAGATCGGAGGAACGATTTCGGTTCTGACACAGTAGTCGCCAAACCCTTCGCCTTTTTTACGCTCTTGGGCGTATTGTTCAATGAGCGGTTCGAGGGTTTCGAGAATTTCCTCTTCGCCGATATTTTCTTTATAGAGCTTCACGAGGCGGGTGCCTTTGCCATCGCCGCCGAGATAGAGATTATATTTTCCCGGTGCTTTTCCGACAAACGCAATTTCCGCCAAGAAGGGACGGGCACAACCATTCGGGCAGCCAGTCATACGAACCACGATCGGTTGATCGGACAGACCGTATTTGTCGACAATGCCTTCGAGTTTGGTGATCAGGTCCGGCAGATAACGTTCCGCCTCAGCCATGGCAAGCGTGCAGGTTGGCAGGGCCACACAGGCCATGCTGTTCTGGCGGAGCAGGCTCGCATCTTCGCGGAAGAGACCGTGCTCTTTGGCCAGTTTTTCGACCTTGGTTTTTTTGCTCTTGGCTACCTGAGCCACCACCAGATTCTGCGTGGCCGTCATGCGGAAATCGCCTTTGTGCAGATCGGCAATTTTGAGCAGACCCTGCAGCATTTGCGGTCCGCCATCTTCATGGTCTAGGATACGACCCTGCTCGATGAATAAGGTCAAATTCCAGGTGCCGTCGGCATTTTCCACCCAGCCGAAGCGGTCGGAGTGCATGGTGAATTCAAAGGGTTTTGCTTTTTTAAATTTTACACCCGTGCGCTCTTCCACATGCTTTTTAAATTCTTCAACGCCCATGTCGTCAATCGTGTATTTCAGACGAGCATGTTTGCGGTTGGTTCGGTCGCCGAAATCGCGCTGAGTGGTGACCACGCCTTCTGCAAAAGTGCAGATGTCCTTTTTATCCACAAAACCGAGGCTTTTCGCAATCTGCGGATAGGTGTCGGTTTCACCATGCGTGCTACCCATTCCGCCGCCGGCCAGCAGATTATATCCCAGCAGTTTGCCGTCTTTAATGATGGCGACATAGCTGAGGTCATTGCCGTTTACATCCACATCATTATGCGGCGGTACGGCGACGGCGATTTTAAATTTACGCGGCAGGTAGGTGTCGCCATAGATCGGTTCCTTTTCTTCTTCAAAGTTAACGATCTTTTCCTTATCCAACCAGATTTCATGATAGGCGGCCGTATTCGGTAGCAGGTGTTTGCTGATGGCTACGGCGTCTTCATAAATTTCTTTATGGAGATCCGATTCCACCGGGTTGGTGTTACACAGGACATTCCGGTTTACATCACCACAGGCGGCAATCGAATCAATCATGGCTTCGTTGATGCCTTGGATCAGCGGTTTCACATTGTGCTTTAGAATGCCGTGGTACTGGAAGGTCTGACGGGTGGTCAGTCGCAGACCGCCGCCGGTGAGGTTGCGGGCAATCTCGTCAATCGCTTTCCACTGTTTAGACGTAATTACACCGCCCGGTACGCGGGCGCGAAGCATGAAACTGTAGAGCGGTTCCAGTTTTTGGTGACGTCTTTCGTCGCGTAGATCGCGGTCGTCCTGCTGATAAAAGCCGTGAAATTTGGTCAGCTGCGTATCATCAGCGGGCAGGGCACCGGTGGTGCGATCCTGGAGGCCCTCTTCGATGGTTCCACGCAGATGCCGGCTTCGGGCTTTGATGTGTTCTACTTCGGTAAGCTGTTTTTCGTCGGACATTGGAAATCTCCTGATATTCTATTTCTTTGAAGGTTTTTTTAACCACGAAGGCACTAAGGAGAATGAGTTCTTTCTATCAGTCTTAGTGTATGTTGTGCCTTTGTGGTTCATCCTTAATATACGTCTTTCTGGTAGCGGCCGTCTTTGCGGAGCTGAACGAGGAAATCTTCGGCTTCCTCAATGGTGTAGCCGCCTTTTTCAGCCACGACATCCAGCAGGGCCTGATGAACATCGTGCGCCATGCGGGATTCATCGCCGCAGACATAAATATGGGCGCCGCGCTGAATCCAGTTCCAGATGTCCTGTCCTTGTTCCGTGATGCGATGCTGGACATAAATTTTGTGGTCCTGGTCGCGGGAGAAGGCGAGGTCGATTTTGGACAGCGCGCCGTCTTCGAGGAAGTCCTGCCATTCGGTCTGGTAGAGGAAGTCCTCGGTAAAGTGCGGGTTACCGAAGAAGAGCCAGCTGTCGCCGGAGGCATCCTGTGCTGCGCGTTCCTGCACGAATGCACGGAAGGGTGCAATGCCGGTGCCCGGACCGATCATAATGACCGGTTTGCTGGAATCTTCCGGCAGGCGGAAGTTGTCGTTATGCTCGACATAAATCAGGACATCTTCGCCTTCGTTGAGGCGGTGCCCGAGATAGCCGGACGCACCGCCGAGATGCGGGTAGCCGTGCGCTTCGTATTCCACGACACCCAGGGTCAGGTGTACTTCGTCTTCCACCTCGCTCTGGCTCGAAGCAATCGAGTAGAGGCGCGGGGTGAGTTTGCGCAACAGGCCAATGAAGGTTTCAGCAGCAAGCGCATCCGGGTATTGACGAACCACATCGATGATCTGGCGCGTATCTACATATTCCCGAAGCGAATCCGTTTCGGCCGCGATCTTCATCAGTTCGGCCTGTTCCGTGATCTGGGCATAGTCGGTCACAAAGGCCGGGTGCAGCAGCGTGAGCTCGTAGTTTTCCAGCAAAGCGTCGCGAACCGGTTTGGGTTCGTCGTGTACGTGTACGGTTTCGGTCGGCTCAATTTTAAGCAGGGTCAGGAGATCATCCACGAGTTCTTCGTCGTTTTTGAAGTAGATGCCCAGTGAATCGCCCGGCTGATAGGTGAGGCCGGAACCTTCCAGATCGATTTCGATGTGGCGGATATCCTTTTCGGAATTCCGGCCGGTGATTTTCTGGCAGGTGAGCAGACGGGTCTGCAACGGCTTTTTACGGCTGTAACTTACGCTTGGCACAACGGCGCCGCCGAATCCTCCGAGGGCCGGTGCAGCGACCGCACCGCCTGTTGGCATAATCGCCTTGAAGGCTTTAACGGCGGTCGGGATCCAGGCTTCAGCGCCATCGTCGAAATCGACGTCGAGGTCGACACGATCCAGAATGCGCTCGCCGCCGAGCTCCTGAAGGCGGGCATCAAAGTCCTTGCCGGTTTTGCAGTAAAACTCGTAGGAGCTGTCGCCGAGGCCGAGGACGGAAAATTTGAAATCTTCGAGTTTAGGTGCTTTGGTGGAGTTCATGTAGTCCACCAGATTGAGCGCGTCGTCCGGCGGATCGCCTTCGCCCTGTGTCGAGGTCACGACGGCCACATATTTTAGTTTCTTGAGATTCTTCTCTTTAAATTTGCCCATGGAAACCAGGTCAACCGCGAGGCCGGCTTCCTGTGCCGCGTCGCGAAGCTCCTCGGCCACCGACCGGGCGTGGCCGGTCTGCGAACCGTAAAGGATAGTCAGGACGTGGTCCGGATCACCGCTGCCAGCGGCGGCCCCTGCCGGAAGGGCGGCTCCGGCGCCCTGGGCGCTGAGTCCGGTGAAGTATCCGCCGACCCAGGCAAGCTGGGCAGGAGTAAGGGAGGCGGCCAGCGCATTCAGCTGACCGACCAGATTGGCATCAAGCCCTGTGTTTGATGTAGGTTGTATTGACATTTTTTTCTAAATCCTTGTTTCTATACCTTTGAACCGAGCAATTTTCGAGCTTGCGCAACCCTTTGGTTTTTGAAATTGATGGCGCGGATAATAGCCTGAAAGATGATCGGATCAATCATAAATTTAAATTAATGTACATAAATTAAGCGATTTATACACCTACACCATTATAAGTATATGCAAAACAGCTCTGTAAATATTGGTTATTCCACCTGCCCTAACGACACATTCATCTTCTGCAAGCTGGCAAATAATTCAGAAATTGTCACGCATTTGCATGATGTAGAGACGCTGAATGAATGGGCGTTCAAAGAAAAGCTCGATGTAACCAAACTCTCTTTTCATGCCTGGTTGCTGGTTCAGGAAAACTATGAACTGCTGAGCTGCGGTTCGGCGCTGGGCCGGGGATGCGGCCCCTTGGTGATCAGCCGGCAGGATGCCGGCGATACGTACCGCCGGCTTCCAGCCTGCACCGTCGCTGTGCCCGGAGAGTTCACCACGGCCCATCTTTTGCTGAAGCTGTGGCGCCCCGATATCACGAAAAAGATCTTTATGCCGTTCGACAAAATCATGGATGCGGTTGAGTCCGGAGAAGCCGATGCCGGTGTGATTATCCATGAAGGCCGCTTTGTCTATCAGGAGCAGGGGTTCCAATGTCTGGAAGATCTCGGCGACTGGTGGGAGAATAAAACCGGTCAGCCCATTCCGCTCGGCTGCATTGCGGCGCACAAAAGACTCGGGGCGGCAAAGATCAGCGAAATTGAACAGCAGCTTAAGGATTCGATCCAGCATGCCTTTGACGATCCGGATTCAACCAAAGACTACGTGAAAGAACATGCGCAGGAGCTGGCCGAAAACGTGACGACGGAACATATTAAAACCTACGTGAACAATTTTACCCTCGATCTCGGCGACGAAGGCCGGGCGGCTATTGAGGCGTTGCAGAACATGGCAAAGGAAGCGGGGATTATCCAATGATTGGAATTCATTTTGCAACGCCCATGGAGGCTCAGCCGTTTCTGGACCGTGGGGTGCCGGAAGGGTGCCTGGTTGAAATCTCGGAAGAAATGGGGCTCGAGGCCGCGCGATTGGCTACCGAAAAAATGGTGGAAAAGGGCTGCACGACCATTATTAATGCCGGGGTCTGCGGTGCGTTGAGCAATCGGCTCGAGCGCGGCGGAGTGTACCGGGTTTCCATGGTCAGCATGGAAGAGCTGAAGGCGGCGGTGAATGTCGGCGTGGGGATCGGACTCAAACGGTTGGTCAGCGTTCAGGAGCCGGTCTTTCAAGCGGAACGAAAAAAAGAACTCTCCAAATATGGTGAGCTGGTCGATATGGAAGGTTATGCCGTAGCGCGCGTCTGCGAGGAGCATGATATTCCCTGTATCCTGCTCAAGGGCGTAACGGACTTTGGCGATGTGAACGGTAAAGAGGATATTCAGAAACATATCGGACCGGTTTCGGAAACGGTGGCCGATGCGATTTTCCAATGTCTGGAAGGCCTTCAAGGAGAAGAAAAGGCCACGGAGCTGGAAGCTCCGTCTGCATTTTGGAAAAAGATCCATTCCTTCACCAAAGTGGAACACACGGTGTTCAGTTTGCCCCTGCTGTTTGCCGGCGCGTGGATCGGGGCGGGTGGAATGCCGGCGATCACGGCGCTGTTGTTGATTGCGTTGGCTGGTGTCGGGGCGCGTACGTTCGGCATGGCGGTGAACCGTATCTTCGATAAAAATATTGATGCCAAGAATCCGCGCACCCAAAACCGGGAACTGGCCAGTGGCACGTTGAGTATGGCGCAGGGGTGGGGCGTGGCGATGGTCGGGCTCGTTCTCTATTTTATCGCCTGTTTCCTGTTGGGTGATCTGGTGCTTAAACTTTCGCTCTTTCCGCTGATTCCATTAGCCGTCTATTCGCTACTGAAACGGTTTACCCCGCTTTGCCATTATGGCATTGGTGTGTGTCTGGCGGTGGCACCCATGGCGGCTTATATTGCGGTGACCAACTCGGTCGACTTTCCACCTGCACTGATCCTGCTGGCCCTGTTTGCCTTCTTCTGGATCAGCGGTTTCGATATTATTTATGCGTTGCTGGATATTGATTTTGACCGGGAAAATGGCGTGCGTTCTGTACCGGCGGCACTCGGCGCATGCGGCGCCCAGCTGGTTGCGGCGTTTACGCACATGATCTCTTTTGCCCTGCTGGTGTTGCTCTGGATGACCGTTGGAGGGTCGGCTTCGTTTGTGGCGTTGCTCGTCGCCTGTGCGGCATTCGGCGCGGCATACTTGCCAAGCATACCGATTCCCGTTAGATTTTTCCCCATCTCAGCCATTGCCGGGATTGCCGGAGCGCTGGTTGTGCTGTTAGGAGTCGGATAAATAATGAAACTCGTTGTTGCCATGACAGGGGCTTCCGGAGCGCTGGCTACGAAGCTGTTGATTGAAAAGTCGCAGTGGCCGGTGACGCTGGTGGCCAGCCGTATGGGTCGTTATGTCTATGAAGAAGAGGCCGGGCCGTTTGAAGAACTCGAAGCCATGGCTTCTGAAGTCTGGAAAGACGGCGACCTGAGTGCGTCGATTGCCTCCGGCTCGGTTCCAACCATTGGAATGGTGATTATGCCGTGCTCCGCGAACACCCTCGGAAAAGTGGCATCCGGCATTGCCGATTCACTGGTGACCCGCGCGGCGCATTGCCAGCTGAAGGAAGGGCGCAAAGTGGTGCTCTGTATTCGCGAGGCGCCGTGGACCTTGATTAATACCCAGAATGCCGCGCGCGTTGCGGAGGCGGGCGGGACCATTATGCCGATGTCGCCGCCGTATTATATGTCGAAGGATCAGGATCCGAATTCGGTATCGATGGTGGATATGCTGGGCTATTACTGCGACCACGTGCTTTCGCTGTTCGGGCAGGCCGCACCAAAAACCTGGGAAGATATCCGATGAATGCTCCCGAGCGCGATACGCTGATTTCGGCCGAAGAAAATCGGGAGATGTTTGACCGCATTGCGAAAAACTATGATGTGGCGAATCGCGCGATTTCCATGGGGATGGATCAGGGTTGGCGAAAAAAAACGGTGCAACTGCTGAAGCCGTTTCGCGGCGGGCGTTATTTGGATATCGGAACCGGAACCGGTGATCTTGTTTTTGAAATTGTGGATCAGTCGGCGAACGTGGTCATCGACGGTATTGACCCTTCGATTCAGATGCTGGAAGTCGCCAAGGATAAGGCGGAGAAGCGGAAACTCGGAGATGCCGTTTCTTTTTTCCCGGCGGATGCCCTCGACCTGCCGATGGAGAGCGATACCTATGACGGTATTGTCTCCGGATTCTGTTTCCGGAATATTGAGCGTCGTCAGAAGGCGCTGGAGGAGATGCGTCGCGTCCTGAAGCCGGGGGGGATGCTGGTGATTCTTGAGGCGACCTATCCCAATAATGCCCTGGTGCGACTGGGATATAAAATGTACACGCCGCTGGTTCCCATGATTGGAAAATTTCTGGGCGGCGGCAGTGCATATAAATATCTGATGGATTCGATTGAAGATTTCCCGCGGCCGGATACCGTGACCGATATGTTCAGTGCGGCGGGTTATTCGAAGGTGCAGTGTAAACCCATGACGATGGGAACGGTTTGTATTTTTTCAGGTAAGAAGTAGTGATGAAAGACGAATTTATTTTTGCAGGTGCGCCGTATAGTAATTCAGCGCCGCTGGTCGATAAGCTGACTGAAGTGGATGCCCGGGTAAGGGTGATAAATGATCATCCGGCCTGTCTGGTGCGCGATCTGAATTCCGGAAAATGTGACGTGGCGCTGATTCCTGTTGCGCATTTTTTTGCCCACCCCGAACTTAAAATGATCAAAGGTCTTGGTGTTGCGGCGGATGGTCCGGTTCAGAGCGTGCTGCTGAAGTGCAACAAAAAGATGGGTCAGATTAAAACGATTGCAAAAGATCCCGCCTCGGCCACGTCCAACGCATTGGCAGAGCTGCTGATGACGAAGTATTTCAAGCAGGATGTGGAGATGCACGATTTCCAATCCTTGGAAAAACCGGATGCCACCGTGGTGATCGGCGACCGCGCGCTTTGTGCGGAACCGGCACCGGAAGGAGATATGGATCTGGCGGAGGCCTGGCTGAAATGGACGAAGCTTCCGTTCGTTTTTGCCATTTGGGCGGTACGCAAGGGTTTCGAACACTATGACGAAGTGTCTGATATTGCGCATAAATCATTTGCGGCGGGGTTTCTGGATATGGAAGCGATTGCCGAGGGGTATGCGAATAAGCTGGGCGGATCCCAGGAATTTTGGATCGACTATCTCGACAATTCCATCCACTACAAGCTGGATTCACGTGACATGGAAGGCATGAACCGATTCCGGAAGCTACTGGGCTTTTAGGTATCGGACTGCTGGCTAAAACTTTTTCAGTTTTAGGGTGCAAAACCCTGAAATGGAACTAAGGTATCCCGCGTCAACTATGGCTGTTAAATTACACATTTTATTTTGTACCGTCTTTGCTGTCGCTTTTCAGGCAGTTGCCGCTCTGGTTATCCCTGAGGGCGATGTGTATAACGACCCCGATTATATGATCATCAGTGAGGCTGAGAACGGGAATCAACTTTCAGTCGGAGGAACACTCAATGTAAACGGACTCCTTGTGGGAAATAACAGCTATTTCTCCGAGGCGGAGGTTGAGGGTGAGGTCAATGCCGGTTCGGTTTACGTGGGAGGCGGCTCACGTGGTTGCAAGTTGTTGGTGAAAAACGGCGGCGTCATGCGCGCAGACTCTCTACGACTGTATGGAGATGCGACGACCGGCATCCCATACTCTGAACTGCGCAACTCTATTTCAGTGACTGGGTCCGGCTCATTACTGGATATTTCAGGTCATTTGAATATCTGGTCGCCCGATGCCCCCGGAGAGGTAGGGCAATACGGTATTCCACGGGAGATACCGGCCTATTTACAAGTTGGCAGCGGTGCTGAAGTGAGCGTTGATACCGTGTCAGTCGAAAACGGAAGCTGGATCGCGGTTCGTGAGGGGGGCAGGTTTACGGTCAGATCGGATCTTGATGTGTCTGAGGAGCGCATGAGTCTGATGATTGGCAGTACGCTCACCGTTGAAGGGCATCTCCGTGGACTGACGAGTATTGAAAAAGGTCGGAGGGTCAATGCATCATCCGTTTTGGGAAACATGAATGTTCGCGGCCTTTTATCCGGAACCGGCACTGATCATATTTCTGTTGAAGGTGACCTGAGTATTTCTGAAGACGGTACACTTGAGCTGAGCGCCAGAGAGACGTTACACGTATCTGGAGATGTTCAACTCGGAGGCGTGTTAACGGTTTTGATGGATGATGATGCAACCGTTCATGAATTTGGCGATCGAGTACAGCTTTTTGAGATTGGTGGCAATGTGAGCGGCTCATTCAAACGCGTTGATTTGATTTCTTCTGGTACCTCTTTGCAATGGGATGCTTCAGAGTTGAGCGCTACAGGTGCGGTGTATGCCATTCCTGAGCCGTCTACGATTGCGCTTATGGGACTGGCGGGCGCGATGCTCTTTTCCGTCAGAAAGCATACAGCTCATCATTAGGTCTGAACTTTTTTAAGTAGTTTATTTGTCCTATTTGAAGTGGAAGTAATTGAACTTCACAAGGTAGTTGTTGGAATAAGCATCAATACCTCCAGCGATTTTATCCAAACGCTCCGCAAATCCATCAAATTCTGATTTAAGAAATCCGGTCATGCCTTTCTGCTTGGAAGTGAAAAGTCGAAGAGTGCGGGCACGGTCGGTGCAGACTTTCGACAGGTCATCGGCACTGCTGATCAGGTCGTTCCGAATTTTGCGGTTAATACGGTCCAGCTCATCCTGCGTGCAGCTGCCTTGGTCGAGCATACCTTCGATTTTATTCACCATGGCATTATGGTCGCGCGACCACATCCGAATGCCGTGAATAGGATGGCTGTCTGCCTCGATGCGGTTTGAGGGTTTCATAAACCAGGTGGAAATAATGTCGGCAAGGGATTCGATCAGTTCTTCGGTTTCACGATATTCGTTGCCGTAGTCATCGTTATATTTTTTCCAGTTTACGGTTCCCCACCGCTCATCAGTCAGGCGATAGCAAAAGCGGTGGATTTCGGTTTTATCCTTCTTGTTGGTTTTCCACTTCACATAGCTGGCAATACCGATGACTTCCTGATCGAGGTTAAGAATCGGGCTTCCGCTGTTTCCTGAAACAAAATCAGCACTAACCTCAATTTTATCCGATCCAATGCTGGTGACTTTTCCATACAGTTCCGTGGCCACTCCACCGCCTTCGCTGTTGCCGAAAACGGCGATCGGTCCATCCATGGTGGGCGTGCTTGAAATCGTCAGCGCATTATCCATCGGTTTCAGCGGGAGCCGCGCAATATCACGCGTGGCGGCGAGCTCCACACCTCTGGGTTTTAGGGTGCGGCCGGAGGCCGTTTTAAAGCGGATTTTATCCGCACCGAGAATCACATGCTGATTGGTGAATAGGTAGGTCTTGCCATCCATATTTGCAATGAATCCGCTGCCGGATGAACGGCCGCGGTCGCTGGTGCAGCTGACGATGACGATCGACTGGTCGACCTCATTAAAGCCATAGGTAAATTCCGCTTTAACTTCTTTTTCCTCAGCAAGTCGTTTCTTGAGCGCAGAGTCTTCCTTCTCTTTTTTGGATTTCTTTTTCGCTGCCGATGCCGGCAGGGCGGCGAGCGTGAGCGAAAGCAGTACGGTGAGTATTGAGCAGTGTTTCATATGCGCTGTTCCTTTTCCAAAAATTAATACGTAGATGAGCCGTAGCGGTTGATGACGTCGGCGAGGTGCTCCAGCGTGGCTCCGAGCGAGTCTAATTCATCGACCAGAAAATCGGTCAGGCCGCGCTGCTCTGAGAGCATAACCATTTCCCGCGACTGCCCTTCGCATAAGGTGACGAGTTTCTCGGCGCTTTCCGAATACGCGGCATAAAACTCGCGGCGCCCTCTTCCAATATCCACGGCCTGGGACACGATTTCGTTATGCGTCTCGATCCAGTCGGCTAAGGTTTTGTCCGGCCGCCCGTCAAAGCGAACGGTATCGAGTGGGCCATCTGCCCAGCTGTTGAGCACCTGAACCATATCGTCGATCATGAGTCGGCTCTCCTGATAGGCCATGCCGAAAGTGGCGTTGAATTTTTTCCAATTCACGGGTTGCCACTTCACGTGGTGCAGGCGGTGACAGAAGCGACGCGTACGGCCTTCAAAACGGGTGCCTTTTTTCATGATATGGCCGCGGGAATCTCGGGTGTAGCTGGCCATGGCAATAACTTCCCGGTTTTTATTTAGAACCGGAGCCCCGCTATTTTCTTCGTCGAATTCCGCTGTGACTTCGATGATGTCTGCTCCAACGCCATTGATTTTGCCATGGATCTCGTGCTTGGCTCCACCTTCGCCATTGTTGCCAAATACCGCCACTGCATCGCCCATGGCCGGGTCGCTGTTGGCCCGGAGGCCATCCCCTTCGCTCAGCGCCAAGCGGGCGATATCGCTGGTGGTGGAGAGCTCAATTTTCCGGGGTTTAATGCTGCGACCCGCCGGCGAAACAAATTTCAGGCGATCCATTCCGAGGATGGAATGCTGATTGGTGATCAGATAGGGCTGGTCATCCATCATCAGGATAAAACCGCATGCACTCGATTTTCGGCCCTTCACGGAGGCTTCGATCACGGCGAGATGATCCTTGATATCCTCATAGGTGAAATCAATCCCCGTATCCGAATCTGAATCCGACTCTTCATCACTAAATGCCTGCTGGTTTAGTGCGGACAGGAGGGCCCCGGCGGAGGTCATTTTCAGGTAGTGCAAGCGGTTCATGTTCATTCGGTAGCCTCCGGCATCTCGTAGTATTCAATCGTCCGGCTGGTAAATTTATCGTAGTTCTTGGTTTCGTCCTCTTCAGTAACCATGATTTTCAGCAGCCGCTGCGTCCAGTTTTTATGATCATCCGAACTGAGGTATTCATATGTATTTTCAGTCTTTTTCTTTTCCTGCTTGTACACAATAACGGATTTTTTCAGGCGGCCCTGATCATCGTATTTTGAATAGGTGGTATAGTCGATGCGGCCATCGTCATCATAACGGGTGTAGGATTTGATCTGATTGTTTGCATCGCGGGCATATGTTGACAGGGGAACATTTTTTTTGCCTTTGCGCTTAATCGTGGCATTCAAGCGGAATTTGTCGTCGTTATAGGTCACGACCTCGATTTCGCCGGTAAGTTTGCATTTATAGGCCAATTGCCGGGTTTCGGGGCTCAGCACGATATCGTAATCAAACTTTTCCTTTTTCTTCACATCATCAACGATCTGCCGCGTCAGGCATCCGGCCTCGTTATAGGAATTGGTCACGAAAAGCGTCAGGTTGTCTTTGTAGTCCCACTTTTTCCTGTACAGCAGATTGCCGGAGGTATCGTATTCCGCCTCTTCCCGATATTTCCGGTCGGACATTTGATAGCTGTATTCGGTAGTGATTTTTTTAACCGGGCCCTGCAGCCGCGCAGCCACCAAAGACGGTTGCCGGATATCCAGGTGAGAGGGGTCCGCCTGAGCATAAAATGCGCATATCATTAAGCTGAAAAGGTACCAGTATCGTTTCATATCTACACCGCGATTACAGGTATCCGTTATACGTTTTCTTTATAATTGCGGAAAGAAAAAATCACGAACGATCTACAAATGAATAGGGTTTGGGCTCGCCCGAGCGGGGGGAATTCGATACGCCTTTAACCCTGTTTATGTTGATTGATTTAACCATCCTGATCGTCAGTGCCGCCGCAATTGTGGTCTCCGTCCGCTTTCTATTGGTTCCAGGTATTGGAAAAATCGGGGCCGCACTGAAGTTTTCGGCCAAGGTTCGTGGACAGATGATCGGCTATGCCACGAGCGTTCCTGAATTTACCGTGCTCACCGCCGGCGCACTCAACGGCGTTTTTAATGCGGGGATGTGGAATATTGCCTCTTCCAACATCATTAACTGGGTGCTTTTCCTAATTACGGTTTTTGTTCTGCGCCAGCAACTTGACCTGAAAAACCGGATGTTTGCCGACGAACTGGTTTTCGGCGTTTTATCTGTGGTGATTCCATTGCTGATGTTTGCCGTCGGGATCGGCACAGGGGTTGGAACCGCGATCGGTCTGCTGGCCTTCTTCGTTTTCTATAAAGTGATGGATAAGCGATTAAACAAAGCAGGAAAGGTCGCGCCGCTGCCGCCCGGAGCGGAAAATGGCACGGTACAAGGTGGCGGAATCATGCTGCTGATCGGCATTCTCGTGATTCTGGTTGCCGGTAATTTCCTTGGAGGCAGCGCGGGTTCTCTCATTAAGGAACTCAGTGTGCCCGCCTGGGCGGTGGGCTGGATTCTCGGCCTCGTCACTTCGGTCTGCGAGCTCGCGTCGTTCATTGAAATTTACCGCATTCATAAACCCAAAGATTCACCCACCCATATCAAAGACACGCAGGAAGCGCTGGATGCCCTTGTGGCCTCCAACATTGCCAACCTCGGGCTCATCCTTCCGTTGGGTATGATCATCTATCTGATCGTCCAATAGTTGGAAAAATAAAAGCCGGTCGAGGACCGGCTTTCAGTACATTTCCAATGATTGGAACTTTTTACGCAGGGTCCTGATGGCGGACAATATCCGCTTCCACCATGTAGATGACATCTTCAGCGATATTACAGGCGTGGTCGCCGATGCGTTCCAGCCGATGCGTGATGGCCAGCAGGGTCATCAGCGATTCAGCATGCTCCGGCTCTCGCTTAAGCGCTTCGGCAATTTCCTGTTTCATCTCCTGCTTCATGGAATTAATCGCTTCGTCATCGGTAATGACTTCGCGGGCGAGGTAGGTATCGATATTAATCAGGGCATCAAGCGACTTGCGGACAATGGATTTGGCCAGATAGGTCATCTGGTGCAGATCGAGCGGAACTTTTGGCGTCGGCGCCTCGTTGATATGAATACCATTTTTGGCAATATCCGATGCTAGGTCGCCGATACGCTCCAGATCGGAATTCATCTTCATGACGGCAATAATGAACCGCAGGTCAATCGCCACCGGTTGGTAAAGAGCGAGGGCTTTCAGGCATTCCTCTTCCACCTCAATTTCAAGATCGTCGATCTGCT
>JGI12210J13797_11069459_pt1 | contig 23110 bp, 17 predicted proteins | sample ElkSlonscriptome_3_FD_13797 | JGI IMG/M metagenome (IMG submission 13797)
GGCCATGTGATTGGCAATGATGAGGTGCCCCACGTGAATGGGATTGAAGGTGCCGAAGTAGAGTCCGACCTTTTTCATTTCGCTAAGAATATTTTCACTTTCTCTTCGGCTTCACGGCAAGCTACTTCCAATAAATCGTTGATCACGGTGGTATCAAATTTTGATTCATAGTTCAATTCCCGTTCTGCTTTAGAGAGGCGTTTTTGCAAACTTTCTTCCGTCTCAGTTCCACGCGATCGAAGACGATCTTGGAGCACATCAATGCCGGGGGGCTTAACGAAAATGGCCAAAGCGCGATCTCCAAAAATTTCTTTCAAATTGGTGCCGCCCTCTACGTCAACGTCAAATATGACGTGTTTTCCTTCGCTCCACAAGCGATTGATTTCGGATTTAAGCGTACCGTAAAATTGATCGGTGTAGACTTCTTCCCACTCTAAGAAATCCGAATCCTCAATCTTCTTTCTAAACTCTGCGGCCGAAATGAAATGGTAGTGGATCCCGGGTGTTTCCCCTTTTCTCGGCTCACGGGAGGTAGCCGATACTGAAAAAGCCAGATTGTCGAATTTCTTTAATAAGTGCCGCACAATCGTTGTTTTTCCTGCCCCTGATGGTGCGCAAACGATTAAGCTCTTTCCACTCTGCGTCATTATCTGATGTTCAGCAATTGCTCCTTAATTTTTTCCAATTCGTCCTTCATCTGAACAACCAACTGTTGAATGGGCACATAATTCGCTTTGGAGCCCATGGTATTGATTTCTCGGCCCATTTCTTGAGTAATGAAACCAAGTTTTTTTCCTGCCTCTGCTGATGCATTCAGTGTTTCCATGAAGTAATTGCAGTGGCTTTTCAGCCTGATTTCTTCTTCGGTAATGTCGAGTTTTTCCAGGTAGTAAACGATCTCTTGTTCCAGTCGGTTCTGATCGGCTTGCTCTTTCTGGATGAGCTCAGCAATGTTGTTTTTGATGCGATCTCGGACTTCCTTAATTCTTACTTCGAGATGTGGCTCTAGATCAGTAGTTAGCTTCTCAATGTTTTGCACGCGCTCAACAATATCTTCTTCCAACCGCTTTCCTTCCGTTAATCGGAAATCATTTAAAGCAGCGGCAGCATTTTTTACGGTAGCTTCGACTACGTTCCATTCTTCAGCTCCCAACTCGGGTCTTTCCGTTTTCAAAACTTCCGGAAATCCTAAGAGAGAGGTTAGCAAACCATCGGGTTCTTTCAATCCTGATTTCCGGCCAAGGTCTCTGATTTGCTCGAGGTATAGCTGAGCTACTTTGTGGTTGATGGTTACGTTGCGCTCTCCTTCGGGAGATTCTGTATAAACGGACAGGTCTACCTTACCTCTCCCGAGAACTTTCGAGACCATCGAACGGATGATCAGTTCTTTCTCGCGATAGAGCGACGGCATTTTCATTGAAAGGTCAAACTGCTTACTGTTCAGCGATTTGATCTCAACGATAATCTTTTTGTCGGCAAATTGGGCGGAGGCTTTGCCGAAGCCCGTCATGGATTGGAGCATAAGTCAACTTAGAGCAGCAAATGTAACCAATTCCAATCACGCCAATGCCTTCATTGCCTCGACCTGTTTCTTCGCGTTGCCGGCCACTACTTCTTTTGAAGTTTCAAAAACGGGTCTTTTCAGAAATGTATAATCCATGAGCAGATATTTCCTGTAATCTTGCTCCGTAAATTCTTTATCGTGCAATCCCAGTTCGCGGTATTTGCGCGCCCGTTTGCTGAAAATGGCCTCGTATGATCCTGCTTTTTTCGCCAATCGATCGACCTCCTCTTCGCTCAGAGGTTGAGATTTGATTTCTCTCAATTCGACTTTTGCACCGAGGTTAATCTCTGTCATGATTCGTTGGCAAGTATTACAGGTTTCGAGATAAAAGAACTTCTTCATGGTTTACGGATTACTTTGAGTTATTTTTGTGTTTCTGCAATACTAAAAGAAAGCTAGAGACTGCAATAAGTCCCAAATATACTTGGTCCCAAACGAAAAAGACATAGTAAACAAGTTGAACGTAAGGAAGATTATTCTTCCTGTTTTTTTGGGTTTGAGTGTCGCTGTTCTTTTGCTCTATTTCAATCTTACCGATTCGCGTTTTGAAGAAGTTCTCGATGACTCATGCGGATCCTACACATGGGTTGACGCCAATGAAAATGGAATTCCCGACTTTAGTAGCGAAGAGGAATTTGAGTTTGTGGGGGATTGCCAAGGCCAATACAACTTGCGAACCTATCGAGATACGCTCAGGGATATTAACTGGACCTGGGCCAGCACTTTTTGGATTATTATGGCCATTCTGGCAATGGCTATGCGAGACTTGGCTTACATGTATCGGATACGAGTTTTAACCGATAACTTGCTCTCGTGGATGCAAAGTTTCAGGGTCATTATGCTTTGGGAGTTTGCCTCTGCTCTCACCCCGAGTATCGTTGGCGGGAGCGGTGTGGCCATGTTTATCGTCCACCGAGAAGGAATCAAGTTGGGGCGGAGCACTGCCATTGTATTAGTTTCAGCATTGCTAGACGAGCTTTTTTATATTTTGACAGTGGTAGTGGTTCTGGTGGCGATCGGCACTGACAACCTCTTCCCTGTCAGCATGCAAAAGACGCTGTTTGGTACAACCTTCGGCACCCAAGGAATTTTTTGGATTGGCTATGGATTCATCGTCATATTGACAACATCTATACTTATCGCCGTTTTTACGTTACCGCGAGGTTTTAAATATTTGCTATTGCAAATATTCAGATTGCCCATATTGAGAAGATGGCGATACAGCGTAATTAACGTTGGCGATGACATTATCACAACCAGTGACGAACTAAAAGGTAAGCCGTTTAAATATTGGTTAAAAGCCTTTGGTGCGACTTATGTGTCTTGGACTGCCCGATACATTGTAGTGAACTTTATGATCTTGGCTTTTGCGTCTTCCGAGACGACGATGCTGAATGGCTTTTCCGATCAGATCCTCATTTATGCACGCCAATTAGTCATGTGGGTCATCATGTTGATTAGTCCGACGCCCGGCAGTTCAGGGGTGGCTGAATTTGCTTTTTCAGGTTTCCTTAAAGAATTCATTCCACTTGGACTTGTAGGAGCTTTGGCCCTCCTTTGGAGGCTCATTTCATATTATCCTTATTTGTTCATCGGAGCCATTGTATTACCCCGTTGGTTGCGGGCTACATCACCCAAACGAAAGAAAGCGCAACAATGAAATTTGGTACAAAAGCCATTCACGCTGCTGTAAAGCCGGATCCATCAACAGGAGCTATCATGACTCCGATATTCCAAACATCTACGTACGTTCAAGAAGAAGTTGGAAAAAACAAAGGTTACGAGTATTCGAGAACTCAGAATCCCACACGTGCGGCTTTGGAAAGTAATCTGGCCGCACTCGAAAATGCCGAGTACGGTGCCTGCTTTGCCAGCGGTCTTGCGGCAATTGATTGTCTGCTCAAAATGCTTAATCCCGGCGATGAGGTGATAAGTACCAATGATCTCTATGGGGGCACCTACCGCTTGTTCAACACGATTTTTGCGAAGTATGGGATAATATTCCATCATGTTGCGATGGATGATCCGGCAAATGTCGCCGCTGCGGTAAATGACAATACGAAGATGATTTGGATCGAAACCCCCACCAATCCAACGCTCAGCTTGGTAGATATAGAATCTGTTGCTGAAGCGGTAAAGGATTCAGGAGCAATGGTGGTGGTCGACAGTACTTTCTCTACCCCGTATTTACAGACGCCGCTCGACCTTGGAGCCCACGTCGTAATGCATTCCGTAACCAAGTATTTGGGAGGACATAGCGATGTTGTGATGGGTGCATTGGTGACAAATGATAAAGAGACCGCTTCAGCGATTTATCGCATCCAAAACTCTTCAGGAGCCGTCCCTGGACCACAAGATTGCTTTTTGGTGCTCAGAGGAGTAAAGACACTGCATTTGAGGATGCAGCGCCATTGCGAAAATGCCCTAGAGGTTGCGAAATACCTAAGTAGTCACCCCGTAGTCGATACAGTTTATTATCCCGGTCTGGAGTCTCACCCCGGCCATACAATTGCCGTAAAACAAATGAGTGGGTTCAGCGGAATGGTATCATTCACCCTGAAAAACGATGCCGTTAAGGCAGCGCACGACACCATGGCAAGATGTAAAATATTTAGCCTGGCAGAATCGCTTGGTGGTGTCGAGAGCTTAATTGGACATCCTGCTACCATGACTCATGCTGCCATTCCTCGTGATATTAGGATGCAATCAGGTATTGCGGATTCACTGATCAGGTTGAGCGTCGGTGTGGAAGATATTGATGACCTTATAGCCGATTTGGAGCAAGCCTTAAATTAGGTTTCCAAGCGTGAGATTCCCAACCGTTCATCTATGTAGGGGTAATGTTTGTTTCTGTGTATAATAACTGTCCAACTTGATGTCGGCTTCCCTACGCATTAAAAAACTGTAATGAGTATCTTCGCGAGGCTGAAATAATTACTGTAAAAATCCACCATGAGAATAGTACAACTTTTAGTTTTCACAGCGCTCACTTTTTTTGCTTCGAAACTATCTGCTCAAGAATCTGATTCTGCACACCAGGATCATTTTGAATGCGGATACAATGAAGCTACTGAAAGACTATTTGAAAAATTTCCAGAGCAGCGCGGCATTGCCGAAGTCGCAAGGAAACAGCTTGAAGCTGAAACCAAGGACTTCATAGAACATAAAGACACTGAGGACGATTTACTGATTATCCCTGTCGTATTTCACGTAGTGCATGCGGGAGGAGATGAAAATATTTCAGATCAGCAAATATATTCCGCCATCGATGCGCTCAATGAGGACTTCACCGCTTCAAATTCTGACATTGGTAGTGTAATTGATGAATTCGTCGACATAATCGGTGACGTTCAAATTGAATTTCGGCTAGCGAAAATTGATCCTCAAGGAAATTGTACCAACGGAATAACCCGACATTTCACCGAGCTCACGGATGAAGGTTATTTCGATATGAAAGACGAAGTGGGCATATGGGATAGGTCGAGCTACCTTAATATTTGGACCTGTCGTCAAATCGGCGATCCCGGACCGGGAGGAACGGTTTTGGGATATACTTTTCAGCCCAGTCAAGTAAGCGGTTCTTTTGGCACGAATTACGACGGCATTGTGATGGCATCCGAGCATGTTGGAAGTATCGGAACGTCAACGAGCAGCAGAAGGCATACTCTTTCTCATGAGATCGGTCATTGGATGAATTTAAGTCATACCTGGGGCGACAATAACAATGCGGGAGTTTCTTGTGGTAATGACGGAGTTGCCGATACACCAACAACCACCGGTTCGCCGAGTTTTTGTGATTTGGAAAACGTGACGTGTGGGTCGCTCGACAATGTTCAAAATTTCATGGACTACACTTTCTGCTTTAGAATGTTCACCGAAGGACAGTCAAATCGAATGAGAGCAGCAATGAACAGCAGTATCGCATCAAGAAATCAACTATACACTCCTGCCAATTTAGCAGACACGGGTGTTCTTGATCCGGATGAAATTTGCTTTGCTGAATTCACGCTAGACAAAAACCCCAAAATATGCCTGGGACAGGAGATTACTTTTCAAGATATCTCTTACAACGGCATTGAGAATTGGGAATGGACTTTTGAAGGCGGTTCTCCCGCTACTTCGACAGAAAGCAATCCAACGATTTTGTATGAAACACCGGGTGAGTATTCGGTTACACTAACGGTGAGCAATTCACAAGGTGAGCAAACAGTTTTCAAAAACGATTTGATAAACGTCTTGGGAGAGTCAGAATATGCCTTGCCTTTCGAGGAGGGGTTTGAGAATATGTCGGACATCGAAGAAAATGATGAATGGGTTGTGGTGAATCCCGATGGATCGGGAGTTCGTTGGCAAGTGACCGACCAGGCAGCCTTAACAGGGGACCAGTCCGTACATGTGCGCGGTAGAAGCAATCAAGATTTCCAAAAAGAAACACTAGAAAGTCCTACGTTTGATTTGTCCGAATTGGAAGATGGTGCGGTCTTTAGTTTTAAATATGCCCATGCCCGCAGAAACAGCAGCTCTGATGATTTCTTTCAAGTGAGAATTTCTAGAAACTGCGGAGAAAATTGGAACCTAAGAGAAACGAGAGATATAGATGAACTGCCTACCGTGAGTGGAAATGTGGGTGGCCAATTCGTTCCTAGTTCAGAGAATGATTGGGAAGAGGTAGTGATCGACAACATCAGTTCAATTTTCTTGACGAATCAATTTCGAGTGAGATTCGAGTTCACAAGCGTGAATGGGAATAATATCTTCATCGATGACATCAATATTTATGACCCGAACACATTGAGTGTCGATAATAGCGATGTGGTCAAAGAAATAACACTATTTCCTAATCCTGCATCAGAAAATGTAAGGCTTCGTTTGGATTTAAACGAGAACCAAAACATACGAATTGATGTTATTGATGCATCGGGAAGAATTGTCCAGTCGCCCTTTTCGGGTTTAATGACCTCAGGAGCTCAAAGCATACAGATTCAACTCGATAGATTTTTGACCCCCGGAATGTACTTCGTTAGATTAACGGGAGAAGAAGGAATCGCAGTGAGAAAACTCATAGTCAAATAGACATCGAGTGCTCTACCACCGCACTGTTCAACGTATAAAGCCTAATTTATGAAGATTTTTCTGACCGTTCTATCTTTGACCTTCAGCGTCTTAATGTTTTCTCAAAATACGGAGGAAAACATCGTAAAGTGCCATACTTACGAAATGCAGGACATGCTTTTCGAAACACATCCCGAGATTGAAGAAGCCGCCGAGATGCTGAGTGCGCAAATTCTACATCGCGCGAAATTGCTCGAAAAAACGGGATATAAAAAGGATAATGATCCGTACATCATACCCGTTGTTTTTCACATTATTCACGATTTTGGCCCTGAGAATATTTCAATGGAGCAAATTGAAAATGGGGTTCAGGTAATGACTGATGACTTTAACGCCAATAGTTTCGGAATCGAGAACGTGCAGGACTCATTTGCAGATATCGTTGGTGATATTGGAATTGAATTTCGTTTGGCGAAAATTGACCCTGAAGGAAATTGCACCAATGGCGTAGTAAGAACAGTGAGTCCGCTGACTAATTCAGGAGGAGAAAATCTAAAGGAAATTAGCCCGATTTGGGATCGATCCAAGTACATGAATATTTGGGTGTGCAGGGATATTGCCAGCGGTGCCGCAGGTTACACGTACTACCCTAGTTCATTGGACGGTGATTTTGGTGAAACCAATGACGGTATCGTCGTGAGATACGACTATGTAGGTAGCATCGGCGAGAGTAGTTTTGGCCGATCTCAAACGCTGACCCATGAGGTTGGTCACTGGATAGACTTGCCCCATCTTTGGGGAAGCACGAATGAACCAAGCTTAGAGTCAAACTGTGATACTGACGATGGAGTAGAAGATACACCTAATTCAGTAGGGTGGACATCCTGTAACCTCAACGGAGAATCTTGCGGAAGTTTAGACAACGTGGAGAATTTCATGGAGTACTCATTTTGTGGCAGGATGTTTACTGAAGGCCAAAAAATGAGAATGATTGCTTCGTTAACATCACCTATTGCTGAGAGGAATAATTTGTGGACGGACGAAAACTTAGAAGCGACGGGAGTTTTACTAGAACCTGAACTTTGTGATGCAGAGTTTATATCTGACAATTTTTCTGTTTGTGTTGGAGAGACCGTGAATTTTCAAGATCAATCTCATTCAGGTATAGCGGAGAGATTGTGGATTTTTGAAGGTGGATCACCTGCTGTGGCTGATGATGCTAATCCGAGCGTGGTCTATTCAACTCCGGGTGTTTACACCGTGAGTCTTGCGGTTGTAGATAGTTTGGGAAATCAACTTACTGAAGTGAAAGATGGATATTTGGAGGTGTTAGATACCGCAGCATTAAATCTTCCTTACAGTCAGAGCTTTGAATCTATAGAGGAATTTTCAGATATTGAAGACGGGTCATTATATACTGAGAATCTCTACGACGACAATGATTGGGAAATAAGTACAGATGTCGGTTTTGACGATAGTCAATCTGCCGTTTTTAGAGCAGGTGAAGCCGAAAGTAATACGATAGTTCGCTCTGCTTTTGTTTCCAAGACCTTTCAATTGAGTGATGTGGGTGACACACCTGTGCTTTCATTTAAAAGATCGGCCGCCAGAAGTTCAGAATCGAGCGAGGGAGAACTGTGGGTTTTTATTTCCAAGAATTGTGGAGAGTTCTGGAGCCCAAGAAGGATATATGATGATGGTGACGTGTATACGACAGAATCTATTTTTTCAGGACAATATACTCCCTCGGCAGAGGAGTGGGAAACGGCTGAAATAGATAACATAGTGTCTGTGTTCCAGAATGAGGAATTCCGATTTCGCTTTGAATATAGGGGTACGAATGGTGGTACGATTTACGTCGATGACATCAATCTAATTGATGGAGCGACGCTGAACACGGCGTATCAATCTGCACCCGAGGCAAGGTTTGCCATGTTCCCTAATCCGGCTAGCGATATGGTCACTTTGAAGTTTCCCGAAAATAGATCGGATATCGAGATGATTTTGCTTCGGGATTTATCGGGAAGAATCATTCAACAGTACAACCTTTCGGCAGAAGTTATGGGAGAATTCAGAATGGAGCTGAATAAACTATCACCCGGAATATACTTGGTTGAAGTTCGCGGGTCAAAAGGTTCTTCGGCGAAGAAACTGGCGATAAACTAGAAGTTAACCCTTGAGTTTGCGGCCCAAAAGTATCGCTACACAGCCTTGAGCCTTTATAGCGGCATCGTCTTGTTCGGGAACCTTTATTTTGAGTTCAAATGTTCTTGTTCCTTCTAGTCGGAAATCGAAAATCTCACTGAATTCTCGATCGGCGTTATCGTAAACCACCTCGCCATCTTTATCGAGTAGTTGAAAATTGACATCTCCTAATACCTCGTGGCTGCAAACCAGAAGCCGGTAGTCCACGTCGCTGAAAAATGTCATTTCCACTTCGGCCATATCGCCGGGGAAGAGTTTAACCGCATTAAAACTTTCACCTGGTATAAATCCTTCCATGGCTTCGCCACAGTTGTTTTTGACAAAACTTCGACACTGTCCCATTACGAGGGATGTTTGCACTGCTGCAAATAGAATTATGAGTAACTTTTTCATCTTGGGGAGGATAGAATTCCTTAATTATACTTTTACGTAGCCTTGGCGGATTTCAGAAACCGTTTTGGTCAGACGCTCTAAATCTTGTGCGGAGATTTCGATCTCTGTTTTACCACCGATTTGAGTCACTCCATCTTCGGCTTCGCTCACTGTGTTTTTTGATTCGTTTATCGAAACATCACTATACGCTTCAGAAATCTTTTTCAAATCGTCTAGAATAAAATCCAAACTTCCCGATCTATTGTAGCTAATGACTAAAGCTTCCAAATTTTTCAAGGAAATTTTTTGCTCCGCAATACGCTTCATAAGCTTAGGAGAAACTTCCTCGCTTGAATTAGCGATTTGAGTTCCCAGGTAGAGTCCTTCAATCCAACCGGCAGCAATAATCATAGCTGAGATGTGATCACGATCATTTTCCTTGAGGTAAGAATCGAGGTTGTAATAGGTATCAGAAATGATCGTTAGGAGTGAATCGCGATTATCCACATTCATCTCCATTCTTTCAATTACCTCGTCATTAAAAGCCTTACTCAAACCCAACTTGTCTGCTAGCTTTTTGGTGCAACTGAGGTATAAAATCGATTCTTGATTTTGATTGAAGATACTGGCGTAGCTGAGATCTGCGCCATACACTCCCAAATTTAAAGCTCGTTGTTGTGCTGAAGAGTATTCATTCACATTCCGCACTTTGTTCAGAAAATCCGGTTCGTAGCCCGCTCCCGATTTTTTCAAGATTGCGGCCATATCCAAAGGCGATGGCACTGAGTGAAGTATTTCTTTCACCTTAGTGACGCTCTCTTCAGATGGCTCAATCGAATCATCTACTGAGACTTCTGCGTTCGTAATACTTTCATCGTTCACTGCGCCATCATTGCATGACCAAAGTGATAATGAGAATAGGGCGATAATAATAGAGTATGATCTAATTTTCATCAGTTTAAGATAAGGGGTGTAAACAAATTTAGGCTTACAACCGTGAACATTGTTTCTAGAATCTTTGAACGATTAACAAAACACTGTTAAGGGTGTGTACCTATTTTGCGATTGAAAGGTTTCAAATGTTTAATGCGCTTCCAGCCAATTTTGGCCGGTGTCCATATCCACCTTCATCGGAACACTCAAACCCGTGAAAGCATTCATCATTTCTTGTTCTACTATTGGTCGTATTTTATCCAGTTCGCTTTGAAGTGCGTCAAATACCAATTCATCGTGCACTTGAAGAATCATTTGGGATTTAAATCCCTCTCTTTCAAACACAGTATTGATCTTAACCATTGCTACTTTTATCATATCTGCAGCTGACCCTTGAATAGGCGCATTGATGGCGTTCCGTTCGGCAAAACCCCTCACTGTTGGGTTTCGACCATTGATGTCTTTTAGATACCGACGACGTTTCAAAATCGTTTCCACGTACCCTTTTTCTCTTGCAAATTCGATGCTTTCGTCCATATATTCCTTGATTCCCGGATACTTTGCAAAGTAGTTTTTGATCAAATCAGAGGCCTCTGATCGACTGACATTGATGCGCTGAGACAATCCAAAAGCCGAAATTCCGTAGATGATTCCGAAGTTGACCACCTTGGCTTGGCTTCTCATCTCTCTTGTTACTTCCTCAATATCCACATCAAACACTTTCGCAGCGGTAGCAGCGTGAATGTCTTCTCCGTCATTAAATGCCCTTACCATTGCTTCATCCCCGCTCAGGTGAGCGATTAAGCGCAATTCTATTTGCGAATAGTCAGCCGCGAAAATCACGTGGTTGTCATCCGTGGGAATAAATGCTTCACGTGTTCGTCTTCCCAATTCCGTGCGAATCGGAATGTTTTGAAGGTTTGGATTCTGTGAGCTCAAACGTCCCGTAGCCGCCACTGCCTGCATATAAGTGGTGTGGATTCGTCCGTCTTTCGGGTTAATCAATTCGGGAAGCGCATCAACATAAGTACTCTTCAGCTTCACGACTTGTCGATATTCCAAGAGCTTGCTTACGATTGGCTGATCGTGCTCGTATTTTAAGAGTGTTTCCTCGTTTGTACTGTACTGTCCAGACTTTGTCTTTTTAGGTTTGGAATCAATTTCCAACTCGTCAAATAGGATGACACCGAGCTGCTTGGGGCTGCCAATATTGAACTCCCTTCCCGCTAATTTGTAGATTTCTTTCTCTAGTTCCACAATTATTCCCTCCAACTCCTTCGAGAAAGCGGACAACCCTTTATTGTCAATTTTTACACCCGAAAATTCCATTTTTGCCAATACGGCGACCAGTGGCATTTCCACCTCGTAGAGAAGATTCTTCAATTCATCGGATTCTTCGACTTTTTCTTTAAAAAGATTGTACAGTCTGAAAGTGATGTCAGCATCTTCATTGGCATATGGCGCTACTTCTTCTACGGGAATATCGCGCATGCTCTTTTGGTTTTTCCCCTTCTTACCAATTAAAGTTTCGATGGAAATAGGCCGATAACCCAGATAGGTCTCGGACAACTCGTCCATGTTGTGCTTCATATCTGGATTGATCAAATAGTGAGCAATCATGGTGTCGAAAATGGCCCCCACTACTTCCATGTCGTACCACTTCAGTACCGTGATATCGTATTTTAGATTATGGCCTATTTTTAATGTTCCTTCATTTTCGAAAAAGGGCTTAAATTCTTTCAAAATAAACTTGGCTCCCGCTTGATTCTCGGGTATCGGTACATAGTAAGCTTCGCCCTCCTTCCACGAAAATGACATTCCGACCAACTCGCAATTATTTGCATCGACCGAGGTTGTTTCCGTGTCGAAGCAAACCGCTTTTTGCTTCATCAGGTTTTTGAGGAAGGTAGCACGCTTATCTTTCGTTTCGATGAGGCTATAGCTTACCTTTTCGGGATCGAAAACATTCATGGAAGTGGTAGAGTTTTCTTCCACTACCTCGGACGCATCGGCTGCACCACCGGAAAAAAGATCCATCTGATCTCCCGACGAGACTGGCTTTCCTTCTGCGGAAGCCATCTTTTCTCCGAGAATTCGCTGTGACATCGTACGGAATTCGAGGTCGGCAAATATTTCACGTAGTGTATCCCGGTCGGGCTCCTCCAGAATGACTTCTTCTGCTACAAACTTTACCGGTACGTCGCATATAATGGTGGCCAATTCCTTTGAAAGCAGCGCTTGTTCTGAGTTTTCCTGAATGCGCTCTTTCAGCTTTCCTTTTAGTTTTTCAGAGTGCTCAATTACCCCCTCCACACTTCCGTATTCGGCGATGAGTTTCGTGGCAGTTTTTGGACCTACTCCGGGTACACCCGGAATGTTGTCAACGCTATCTCCTTGTAGACCAAGTATATCAATAACCTGTTCCGTTCGCTCAATTCCGAATTTTTCGCAAATTTCTTTCACTCCCCATATTTCACTCGGATTGCCTTGTCGGCCAGGCTTGAGCATTTTTGAATGCTCTGTTACCAATTGACCATAGTCCTTATCGGGAGTGACCATGAAAACATCAAAGCCTTCTTTCTCGGCTTGTCGAGCGATGGTTCCTACAACGTCATCCGCTTCGAATCCGGCCAGCTCTATAATCGGGATGCGGAAACCTTCGATAATTTTTCGAATGTATGGAATCGATAATTTGATGTCATCGGGTGTCTCTTCCCGGTTGGCTTTGTACTCGGGAAAGGTCTCGTTTCTAAAAACGTCTCCGGGAACGTCAAAGGCAACGGCGATGTGAGTCGGCTCGTAATTCTTGATAATGTCATTCAGCGTATTGGTGAAACCAAACATCGCCGAGGTATTCATCCCTTTGGAGTTTACCCGCGGATTGCGAATAAAAGCATAATAAGCTCTGTAAATCAATGCGTAGGCATCGAGAAGGTAAAGGGTGGGTCTTTTTTGGCTCATGAGAATAATTTGCAGACTTCGAATATAATCAAAGCCGCTCCTTAAGCCATACTTTATCCGATCTCGTAAGTAGTTCCTTCAGGAGAATCTTTCAATACGATTCCCAGCTTTGACAGCTCATTTCTGATTTGATCAGCCGTCGTGAAGTCTTTATTCAGCTTGGCTGAAAGACGTAGTTTGATCACTAAATCCATTAAGCCGTCTGCGACTTCACCACCGGCAGCTGCTTCATCGGATTCTTTTCGAAAACCCAGAACATTAAAAATATAACCGTCGAATAATGTTTTCAGCTTTTTCAAATCTGTATCAGAGATTTTCTCTTTTCCACTGTCGATGAGGTTCACCATTTTTACTCCTTCAAATAAATGTGAAAGCAGAATGGGCGTATTGAAGTCATCGTCCATCGAAGCTTTGCACTTTGCCTGCAAGTCGTCCATCTGTATTGAAGATGATTCGGAAGTACTTAATTCTTGAAGACGTGCATATCCATCCATTAGCCTTTTGAATCCCTTCTCTGCCCCTCGTAAAGCATCATTTGAAAAGTCAAGAGTGCTGGAGTAGTGACTTTGTAGCATGAAGAAGCGTACCGTCATGGGGGAGTATCCTTGCTCCAAGAGCTTATGATTTCCCGTAATGAGTTGTTCCGGTGTAAATCCGTTTCCCTCACTTTTTGACATTTTTCGCCCCAGCACTGTCAGCATATTACCGTGCATCCAAATACGTGGCCCCGCCTTTCCCGTGGCTCCAATATTCTGCGCGATTTCGCAATCGTGATGAGGAAACTTCAGATCCATTCCACCCCCGTGGATATCAAATTCTTCACCCAGATATTTTCTGCTCATGGCAGAGCATTCGAGGTGCCAGCCTGGAAAACCTTGACCCCAAGGTGATGGCCAATACATGATATGTCCTTTTTCTGCTTTCTTCCAAATGGCGAAGTCGAGCGGATCTCTTTTCTGATCTTGACCGTCTAGTGTTCGGGTGTTGTTCTGAAGGTCGTCAATGTTGCGACCTGAAAGTTTTCCGTAACCAAACTCTGCGTTAAACTTTCTAACATCGAAATAAACCGATCCGTCTACGACATACCCGAAATCTCGATCAACGATCTGTTTGATCATTTCAATTTGCTCGATAATATGCCCTGTTGCCGTGGGCTCAATGGAAGGAGGCAGGATATTGAAAATGCTCATCACATCGTGAAAGCCATAAGTGTATTTCTGTACGACTTCCATTGGCTCGATTTGCTCGAGTCGTGCCTTTTTTGCGATTTTATCTTCGCCTTGATCGGCGTCGTCTGATAGGTGGCCTACATCTGTAATATTGCGAACATAACGCACTTTATGCCCCAAATAAGAGAGGTATCTGAACACAATATCGAACGTGAGAAATGATCGCACATTTCCTAGATGCACATCACTGTAGACGGTAGGCCCACATACATAGAGACCTACATGTGGAGGATTGAGTGGCTCGAATTCTACTTTTTCCCTGGATAGGGTATTGAAGATTTTGAGTTTGGATTTCATACAAGGGGTAAATGGGTTGAACGTGGCGGCCAAAAATACTTAATTGTTGGCAGCTTCGAGATCTCCGTATCCTACGAACTTTCCTTCACGGTAAACTTCGACATTTTTAAGGTTTCCATCCAGGTCGTATCGATTCCATTTCCCGTTCCATAATCTCCCATCTTTAAATTCTCCGACCTGAGTTACCTGTTTTCTGTGATTATAAAGGGTGTTCTTTCCACTCCGTTTAAAAGCTTCTACTTGATCCTCTTTTTTCTGTTTAGAGCTGGAAATTTTCTCGAGCAATTCGGGCATGTCAGCTTCCGCATATTCATTTTTGGAAGGTGCATACGTTTTCACAGAGCCTTCATCGACAACCCCTTCATTGACCTTTTTCTCTGACTTAATCTGACCGTCAGGATAAAATGTTTTATAAATGCCATTGACCGTACCATCCGAAACTTCCACCGTCAATTGCAAATTGCCATTGTCGTAAAAGTAATTTTGTACTCCGTCTCTTTTTCCGGCTGAAGTGAAATTGAAGATTTGTGCAGGTTTTCCATTTTCATGATAACGTTTAAAAGCGCCTACGTTTTTATTTCCTTGCCAATTACCCGACTCTTCCAACTTCCCATCGGGATAGTAAATTTTGTATGGGCCTCTCGGTAAATTGTTTTGGAAAGTAATTTCGGACTGGAGAGATCCGGCGGGATAATATTTCTTCCAAATGCCGGTCTTTTTATTGTTTTCATACTTGCCCTCCTCTACCAATTGATTGTCTCGATAACCTTCTTCCGCGCTCATCGAGCCGGTGATTTTCCAATAGCCCTGTCTATTTCCTTTGTCATCAACTGTGTTAAGATCTTCACTTCCTTGGCAAACCAAAGTAGAACAGAGCACCACCATGACGGTGCTGACAAAGTGCAAACAAAAATTATGAATTTGGCGGCGCATAGCGATTCCTTTTCTACCCTCGCATACGCCCATTTTCAGAAAATGTTTCCGATGTCAGACTACTTCTCGAAGGTTGACCAGCATATCCTTCACCAAGTCTTCGAGGCCAAAATCAGGTTTCCAATCCCAGTCTTTACGGGCTAAACTGTCGTCAAGGGTTGATGGCCAACTCTTGGCAATTTTGTCCCGATAGTCGGGATTGTAAGAGATGGTGAAGTCGGGCATTTCTTTTTGAATTGCCTCGCTCAGTGTTTTTGGAGTGAAAGAAACTCCGCAGATATTGTAAGAGGTTCTCAAGGAAATATTTTCTTCCGGAGCTTCCATGATTTCCAGTATCGACTTGATCGCATCGGGCATATACATCATGGGTAGCTCGGCGTTTTCACTGAGAAAACATTCGTAGTGACCATTCTTGATGGCTTCGTGGAAGATGTGCACGGCGTAATCAGTTGTTCCGCCTCCGGGGGCACTTTTGTGTCCAACTATTCCAGGAAAACGGACACTTCTTATATCAATGCCATAACGCTTGTGGTAGTACTCACACCAGCTCTCACCTGCTACTTTGGTGATGCCATAAACCGTGGTTGGCTCCATGATGGTGCGCTGAGGAGTATTGTCTTTTGGCGTGTTCGGGCCAAAAACGGCGATTGAACTCGGCCAGAAAATCCGTTTGATTTGTCCATCTCTGGAAAGGTCGAGCACATTGCTCAAGCCATTCATATTCAAATCCCAACCCAATGCCGGATTTTGTTCGGCGGTAGCCGAAAGCAGGGCCGCCAGCAAATAAATTTCAGTGATCTTATTTTTCTTGACGACTTCGTAGAGTCTGTCTTTGTCTAGAATATTCAGGCGCTCAAATGGCCCTCCCATAAGAGCCTCGGGAGGAGTATCTCGAATGTCGGTGGCAATAACTTTATCAGCACCGTGAAGGTCCCGCAATTTGAGTGTCAGCTCCGTACCGATTTGGCCCGCAGCACCGATCACTAATATATTTGAAGACATCAAAAACTTGTTAGATTGAGCGTCGCAAATTTACACAATAGTTGGATGCAAATTTGTCGTTCAAAATTGCCGGTCTTGGCCTCTTCCGCTTTTCATTTGGTATATTTGTGAACCAACTACTAAACAGCACTATGCCTTTTTATCATCAACTCGGAAAGATTCCACATAAACGACACACGGTATTCAGAAAACCCAGTGGCGAGCTCTACTATGAGCAGCTTTTTGGCACCATCGGGTTCGATGGAATGTCATCCCTATTGTACCATATTCATCGGCCTACCCAGGTTAAGAATATGGGGGACACCATAAATGTTGCTCCGAAAATTGCCGTAGAAAAGAACCTTAAATCGTATCGGCTCAAGGGATTTCAAGTGCCAAGCGAAGATGACTTTCTCGAAAGCAGAAAGCCCGTTTTGGTAAACAGCGACTGCTACATCGAACTGGCTTCTCCAAAAAAGTCCATGACCGATTATTTCTACAAAAACGCCGATGCGGATGAGGTGATTTTCGTTCACCGCGGAAAAGGAACGCTTAAAACGTTTTTAGGTGATTTGAAATTCTCATACGGCGACTACCTTGTTATCCCACGCGGAATGATTTATCAGATCCACTTCGAAACGGAAGACAATAAATTATTCATCGTTCAGTCTTTCACCCCTGTGTATACGCCAAAGCGTTACCGCAATTATTTTGGTCAGCTTTTGGAGCATTCTCCTTTCTGTGAAAGAGATATTCGACGACCCGAGAACCTCAACCCGATTGACGAAAAAGGGAGCTTCCTCATGAAGATCAAGAAGGAAGATATGCTCTATCACTTTTCTTATGCCACTCACCCCTTCGATGTAGTCGGATGGGACGGGTATAACTATCCTTACGCGTTTTCCATTCACGATTTCGAACCGATTACTGGGCGAGTGCATCAGCCGCCACCCGTGCATCAGACTTTTGAGACTTCGGCTTTTGTTATTTGTTCCTTTTGCCCCAGAATTTACGACTACCATCCCGATGCGATTCCCGCTCCTTACAATCATTCCAATATCGATTCGGACGAGGTGCTCTACTACGTCGATGGCGACTTCATGAGCCGAAACGACATTGATGCGGGGCACATCAGCCTACACCCTGCTGGAATACCTCATGGGCCACACCCGGGTGCCGCTGAGCGGAGCATTGGTAAAAAGGACACCGAGGAGTTGGCGGTAATGGTCGATACTTTCAGACCGCTGAAACTGACCACTCACGCCATTGAAATTGCCGATGACACGTATTGGAAGTCTTGGCTCTCAAAAGAATAAAAAAAGCACAGGAATATTTCCTGTGCTTCGAATAAGAAAGGAAGTACCCGATTTATTTTTTCAAAAACTTACAGGTCGCTCGGGCGTCATCAAAAGAGATCAGAAAAATCCCGTTGGTCAATTCCGAAACATCGATGGGAGTATTATCAGTAAAAATTCCCTGAGCCACAACTTTTCCCGTAATATCCGTGATTCTGTATAAGTCACCACTGTTTACTTCACCGTTGATTTGTATAAAATCATCGGCAGGGGAGGGGAAAACGGAGTATTGAACTTCTTCCACATCTCGGGATGATAATGGCTGAGGAGTAAATCGATAAACTCTTCCATCAGATGGGGTTCCGTCGAGCGTAACAAATGCGATGAGAAATTCTTCATCCGAGGCGATGAATTCGGGGTTTTGCGGATCTCCTTCAAGGCTGTAACCCATCATAAATTCCTGTTCGGTTGCGGAAGCAGTTTCAATGAGAACCTGGGATCCGTCAGCAAATCCATAAACATCTTGATCTGTTACGGTATTCGATCCATGTCGAAATTCTATTGAATTGTCCGATTCGTAAAGCCAGATCTGAAAATTCACCTTATTGGGGAAGGGATCGTCAAAGAAAAAGCCACACTCGGTCCATTGCACCTTGCAGATGCGGTTTCCCTCTTCCCCGTCAATCGAGTAGCTTATCGTGGATTCCCCGGCATCAATCAAATCTTCCGTTTTACCAAAAGAAGCTGATGAACTGAGGTCACCAATGGTAAAATAAGCACCGACTCCAGTTTGAACAATTTCATTGTCAGTGGCATCTCCAACAGAAAAATCAAACCCTAACGAAATCGTGAATTCAGGATCGTCCCATCCTGCGGAAGCAGCAGCTTCAGGATCAGTTAACTCAACATATGGCGCTGTAAAAGTTTCAAAATCGTATTGCGCCAAAACGCAATTCGCAGAACTAAAAAGAAGAATGGCAAGTAAAGTTTTTTTCATGGTTTCATGTTTTTATTTCGGTGCGAAAGATATGCGCGAATCTCTGCGCCATCAATCACCAAATATCATGAGATTTAGTAGCGGTGCGATTTCTCAAACATTCAAGCCTCCTCTCCTGCATTTTGATGAAGTACGGTGACAAATTTTTACACTCGGCCTGTTCTGAGTAAAGTCAGAGCTGCATCGGTCGGAAACGGAGCCTTAAATTTTAAAAATCTGCAGCTTTGATTTGCTGGTTTTGCCTGAGAGTTGAAAACAACTGCTCACTCGGCTAGGCTAGTATTGCCCCCTGCATTCGCTAAAATATCGGGGGGACGAATTTCTTTTATTGCGCAACCTTGACTTTCTGTCAAGAGATCCTCCTATTGAGGATTGATTTACAATACAACCTGCAAAAATCTCGCAAGAACCTTGCATGTAATATAAATTGCAGGCGACCGGTACTTGATATTTTGGTTCGACTGAAAATAAAAAAGCACAGGAATGCTCCCTGTGCTCTAAAGAAATGAGATACCCGAATTATTTTTTCAAAAACTTACCTACCGCCCTTGAGTTAACGAAAGAGATTAAATAGATCCCGCCGGTTAACCCAGAAACATCGATGGGAGTATTCTCTGTAAAAACCCCCTGAGAAACAACTCTTCCCGAAATATCTGTGATTCTGAAAGATTCACCACTTTTGAATTTGCCGTCAATTTGTATAAAATCGGTTGCCGGTGAGGGAAAAACTGAGTATTCATCCTCTTCCACATTTTCCGATGATAATTGCTGCGGAGTAAATCGATAAACCCTTCCATTTTCGGGTGTTCCGTTGAGCCCCTCGAAAAAGGGATCATCTTCCGCGGTAACTTCTTGGAGAGTAGGAGAAGAAGGATCTCCGGATAGCACTACAGCGTAATTTACGTTCTCACCGTCGTCTGTGATACCGGTGAACAAACCGATGGTAGGCCCGCTTAATCCTTCATAAGCCAGAATTGCATTGGAAATATTGCTGACTCCAAACCTTATTTCTAGAGAAAAGTCGCTTTCATAAAACCAGATCTGGAAATTCGTTCGATTTGCGGCACTGCCGTTGTCTATCACTTCTGCATAAAAAGCCGCATTGGAATACTGAATTTTACAAATTCGATTTCCTTCCGACCCTGATACGCTATAGGTGATTTCCGAAGGTGCTTGACCCTCAATTTCCGCTCCGTCTATGATGTCTCCGAGATATCCGAATAGAGCGCCGTCATCAAAGGTACCTGCCAATAAATAAGCCCCCAATCCATCTTGCTGCACAGTATTCACTGTTATGCTGCCCATTGTCAAGTCAAAACCAAAAGGAGTCTCGAACAATGGATCATCCCAGCCTTCAGAGACACCGGATGGTACTATTCCGTTTTCAATAGGCATGTATTCCGAAGTAAAAGTGCTGAGTGTATACTGTGCGCTACAATAACTCACACTAATTAAGGCAATGGCAAAGAGTAAATTTTTTTTCATCGATTTTAGTTTTAAAAACAGTCTAAATCTATTTCTATTTTCAATAGGATTTTCACAATAAGTTCGAAAAAGTCATAAATAAACAGGACCTCATGATTTATTATCTTTGAAGTAAAATCTACTTTTCATGAGTACACCTACAATCGATAATCAAAACTTAAAGAAAGTGGTACCGGAAGCTGAGGATTTTCTTCCGCTAAATGGCACCGATTACGTAGAGCTTTACGTCGGAAACGCGAAGCAATCTGCCCACTATTACAAAACTGCGTTCGGATTCCAATCCGAAGCATACTCGGGCTTGGAGACGGGCCGAAAGGATCAGGTTTCTTATGTGTTGCGCCAAGATAAAATCAGGCTGGTGCTTACTACGCCGCTAACGCCCGATAGCCCCATCAACGAGCACATTCGCAAGCATGGCGATGGCGTAAAAGTCGTCGCTCTTTGGGTCGATGATGCAACCAAGTCTTGGGAAGAAACGACCAAGCGCGGGGCAAAATCTTTCATGGAGCCAGAGACCGTTGAGGATGAGCACGGAAAGGTGGTAAAGTCAGGTATACACACCTACGGAGAGACCATTCACATTTTTATTGAGCGAAAAAATTACCATGGGGTTTTCCTTCCCGGCTATAGAAAGTGGAAAAGCGATTACAACCCGGAACCTACCGGCCTCAAGTACATCGACCACATGGTGGGAAATGTAGGATGGGGTGAAATGAATAAATGGGTTGACTTTTACGCCAAAGTGATGGGCTTTGCGCAGTTGATTTCCTTCGACGATAAAGATATCAGCACCGAGTACACCGCCTTAATGAGTAAGGTAATGAGCAATGGCAATGGGCGCATCAAGTTTCCGATTAACGAGCCGGCCCAAGGGAAAAAGAAATCTCAGATTGAGGAGTACATCGACTTTTACGAAGGTGCAGGAGTGCAGCACATCGCCTTGGCCACAGACAATATTATTGAAACGGTTACTGCATTGCAGCGTCGGGGAGTAGACTTTTTGTACGTCCCCGAGACCTATTACGAAACCGTACTGGACAGAGTAGGCGAAATCGACGAAGATCTGGCACCACTCAAAAAATTGGGAATATTGATCGACCGCGATGATGAAGGCTACCTGTTGCAGATTTTCACCAAGCCGGTGGTTGACCGACCAACGATGTTCTTCGAAATCATTCAGCGTAAGGGAGCCAAAAGTTTTGGCAAAGGAAACTTCAAGGCACTTTTCGAAGCGATTGAGCGTGAACAAGAATCGCGAGGTACCCTTTAAGCTGATCACAGTCATATTCTTTTTGGCAATTTCCCTTTCCGGGATTGCTCAAAAAAGGTCTTTAGGCCTCCGCCTCGGATGGGGTGGAGGCCTTTCTTATGTTCAATCCATCACCGATGATCAGGATTTTGAAGTGATCCTCACTCCTCGATGGAGCGGATTGATCTTAACGGGTTTGTACGAAAGGAAAGTTCCGCTATCCTCCGATTCCTGGAATTGGTTTTACGGCGGAGGGCTTCACGGCGGATATCACCACCGAGACAACTTCATTGGAGAAGGATTCAACGGAGATCAACAATACATCAACGTGGGGTTCGATCTGATCGTGGGGATCAAATACCGATTTGAGGAGTTTCCACTTGAGTTTTGTGCCGATTATAAGCCTTCCGTTGAGCTTTTGGCAAAGCGCAATGTGCTGCTGGAAGAATTTGCGATTTCTTGCAGGTACCTTATTTTTCAAGATTGAGCTTTAAGCCCAATTCTTTCAGCTGGGCTTCATCCACCTTTGCAGGAGCATCGATCATCACATCTCTACCCGAGTTGTTTTTCGGGAAAGCGATGTAGTCTCTGATCGATTCCGATCCACCGAAAAGTGAGCAAAGTCGGTCGAAACCAAATGCGATACCACCATGCGGCGGAGCGCCGTATTCGAAGGCATTCATCAAAAAACCAAATTGAGCTTGAGCTTCTTCGGGAGTAAATCCGAGTAAATCGAATACTTGGGCCTGCTCATCTCTATCGTGAATTCTGATCGAGCCTCCGCCAATTTCCACGCCGTTGATCACCAAGTCGTAAGCATTGGCTCTTACCTCGCCCGTAGCTGATTTAAGTTTGTCCATGTCTTCGGGTTTTGGCGAAGTAAAGGGGTGATGCATGGCAAAGTAGCGCTGCTCTTCTTCATCCCATTCCATCAAAGGAAAGTCGACAACCCACAGAGGAGCAAAAACTTTTGAGTCGCGCAGACCAAGTTCATTGGCCATGTGGAGTCTCAATTCACCGATTTGCTTTTGGGTTTTGTTTAAATCTCCGCTCAAAACGAGTAGTAAGTCTCCGACTTTTCCGCCGCTGGCTTTACACCATTCTTCCAGGTCTTCCGAAGAGTAAAACTTGTCTACCGAAGATTTGAGAATTCCCTCTTCTTGGTACTTTACGTATACCAATCCCTTGGCTCCGATTTGCGGCCGTTTTACCCAATTGGTAAGGGCGTCGAGTTGTTTTCGACTCATCTCACTGCCGCCTTCTACGTTGATGGCTAAGATGGCTTCGGCGCTGTCAAATACATTGAAACCTTTGCCTTGAGCATGACCGGAAATATTGTTAATCTCCATTCCGAAACGGATATCGGGTTTGTCCGAACCGTACTTCGACATGGCCATGGCATAATCCATTCTTGGAAAATCTCCGAGCGTGACATTGAGAACCTCTTTGAAAAGATTCTTCGTCAATCCTTCGAATGTGTTCAGAATATCTTCTTGTTCCACAAAAGCCATTTCGCAGTCGATTTGAGTAAACTCGGGCTGTCGGTCTGCACGCAAA
>JGI12210J13797_10515683_pt1 | contig 23106 bp, 17 predicted proteins | sample ElkSlonscriptome_3_FD_13797 | JGI IMG/M metagenome (IMG submission 13797)
GACGACACGGTCGGGGAGTAGCTCAGCCTGGTAGAGCACTGTCTTCGGGAGGCAGGGGCCGGAGGTTCGAATCCTCTCTCCCCGACCAATTTACCACCATTCAAATCGTTGCGCGGTTTACGTCATGCGTTCCGCCGCCAAACCCAGCGCGATGGTCAGCGCGCCCAATCCGACCGACAATTGCACCCGAAGGCTAAGAAAATCGCGCGCCGCATACCCCAGTGCGCGATCGACAAGCGGCGAAAGCAGGATCAGCGCGCCCAGATAGAGCAGCGCCGGGCCGGGCCATTCCCAGCCGAACGTCCATGGCAGGAACAGCGCGACCGATAACAGGCTGGGCATGACCGCGATAAGATAGGCGCCGCTTCCCGCCGTGCGGCCGGGCGTGCTGTGCGCGATCGCCTGTCCCCACCATACCCCGCCAAGAAAACTGAAAATCGCCGCGCCATAGGCAAAGCCCCCGGCAAGCGCGTTATACGCGTATTCATTCCCGGTCAGGACCAGCGCAAGGCACAGCGCCTGGGGCAATAATCCGGCATAGCCAAGCCATCGCGCCGCCGGTGAAAGCGTGTTCGTACCATCCATGATGCGCCAATTCCTCCACCTGTCGCCGGTTCCCGAAGCGCGCTTGCAGCACGCGGTGAATTGCGGCAACCATTTCGATCATGGAGATGTTCGATCTAACGGGGCGGACCGCGGTGATTACCGGCGGTAACGGCGGACTTGGCCTGGCGATGGCGCGCGGGCTGGTAAAGGCGGGCGGCGATGTCGCGATCTGGGCGCGCAATGCCGAAAAGAACGCGGCTGCCATCGCCGAACTGGACGCGATCGGCGGCGGCCGGGCAATCGCGTTCGAATGCGACATCGTCGATGAACAGCAGATCGAGGACGCAATGGGAAAGACGCTCGACGCCTTCGCCCGCGTCGATGCGTGTTTTGCAAATGCGGGCCGCGCGGGGGCGGGCACGCGCATCCCGGACATGACGGCCGAGGGCTGGGACGCGGTCATGGCGGTCAACACGCGCGGACCCGCGCTGACCTATAAACACGTTACCCGCCACATGATCGAACGGGCGCAGGCCGGCGATGCGGGGGGCAAGCTGATCGGAACATCGTCCGGCCAATCGATCATGGGAGTGAACAAAAGCTCCGACTACGCGGCGTCGAAGGCCGCGTTGAACGGGCTGACGCGCGGGGCCGCATTCGAACTGGCCCGATTCGGAATTACCGCCAATGCGCTGTTGTTCGGATATTACGAAACCGACATCACCGCCAATGCCGATCCAAAATTCGGCGAATGGATTGCGCGGCGTATTCCGTTGCGGCGGCCGGGCGATCATTCCGGGCTGGAGGGGCTGGCAGTATTCCTCGCGTCGAACAGCAGCGATTACATCACCGGCCAATGCCTGCCCGTCGATGGCGGCCTAAGCATAAGTTGATCGCGGTCGTAGGCGGCAAAAACCTGTGCGTTTCAAGCAATCAAGCAATTGGTTCCGTTGAATATTGCGGAACCTAAATGCGAAGTCACGGGTTGATCAGTCATACTCGGCGCCGGTTCATACCGAACAGGCCGACAGATAATCGAACCAAGGAGGGCATGCCATGCTCGCTATTATTACACTGATCGCCACTATTCTGATTCCCCCGCTCGGCGTTGCGCTGAAAAAGGGGTTGAGCACGGATTTCTGGATCAACCTGCTGCTGACGCTGCTGTTCTTCATTCCCGGCCTGATCCACGCCATTTACGTGAACTACATCGCCGGTGGCACCCCTTCCCTGCGATAATGCGGCACACTATCTGACCATGTGACATGGTCGAGCGTAGCGGGCTCGGGTCAATTCCCGGGCCCGTTTCGTATGTATTGTCGACACGCGTTTTCTGGGGACATCATGGCCGACGATATTTTCAACGATCCCGATAAAAATACCCGCGACGATGCAGATTTCGGGCCGCGTGAGGCGCCGGGCGACAAATCGCGCCAACGGGCCGTGCCATCGGGCCGTATAGCCCGGTTCGGCACGTTCGGCCGGCTGGTGGGCGGCGTCGCAGGCGGCATGGCGGCAGAAGGCGCACGGCGCCTGAGAAGTGGGGAGCGGGTCAATCCGCGCGATCTTGTTCTGACGCCGGGCAACGTTCAACGCATGACCGACCGGTTGTCGCACCTGCGCGGCGCGGCGATGAAAATGGGGCAGATGATCAGCCTCGATGCGGGTGATTTCCTGCCGGACGAATTGTCGCGCATCCTCGCCACCCTGCGCGATCAGGCGAACTTCATGCCGACCCGGCAACTCGACAAGGTGCTGAAAGCCGAATGGGGACCGGACTGGCGCCGACAGTTCCGCTGGTTCAATCCGCGCCCGATTGCCGCCGCGTCCATCGGACAGGTGCACAAGGCATTGACCCGCGATGGCGAATTGCTGGCGATAAAGGTGCAATATCCCGGCGTTGCGAAAAGCATCGACAGCGATGTCGACAATGTCATGACGCTATTGAAGGTTGCCGGGTTCGCCCCGCCCGAACTCGAAGTCGACAAGCTGCTCGCCGCGGCGAAACAGCAATTGCACGAAGAGGCCGACTACACGCGAGAGGGCGAGCAGATGATGCTTTACCGAGAGCGCCTGGCCGATAACGACCATTTCGTCGTACCGCGCCTCCACGAAGGGCTGACGCGCGGATCGATCCTCGCCATGAGTTACGAGGAGGGCAGTTCAATCGAGGAGCTGGCCAACGAACCGGCGGAGCGGCGCGACGAAATCTATGCGCGGATGCTGCGATTGGTGACGCGTGAATTGTTCGAATTCGGATTCATGCAAACCGATCCCAATTTCGCCAATTTCACCTATCGCCGGGACACGGGTGAAATCGTGCTGCTGGATTTTGGCGCGTGTCGCCCGGTCGATCCAGCGGTCGCCAACGGTTATCGCGCGATGTTGATCGCCGGGTTGGAGGGAGACCGCGAGGAGGTTCTGAAAGCGACGATCGAGGCCGGTTTCATGATGCCGGTCGTGGCCGAAAAGCATCCCGATCGGGTGAACCGCATGATCGATATCGTGATCAACGAAATGCGCGAGGACAAGCCGTTCGATTTCGGCGACCGCGCTTTCATCCCGTTACTGCGCGAAGAAGGCTACGCGATCGCGCAGGACAAGGATACCTGGGCGTTCCCCCCGATCGAAACCCTGTTCGTTCAGCGCAAGGTGAGCGGCACGGCGTTGCTGGGCGCACGATTGAAGGCCAAGGCGAACGTCCGCCGCATCGTCGAGGAGGAACTGGAAAGGACCGAGCCGTTCCCGGTGCCCCAACCCTGAAATCTCTGGCGTGCCGACCCGCTCAACCCTGCGCCAGCTGCTCCGCGATCCAGCGGTCGATATGCTGTTCCAGTACCGATAGCGGAATCGATCCGTTTTCCAGAACCGCATCGTGAAATGCGCGCAGGTCGAATTCCTGGCCCAACGCATTCTCCGCCCGTTCACGCAGTTCGCGGATCTTCAATTCTCCGACCTTGTAGGCCAGCGCCTGCCCCGGCCATGTCATGTAGCGATTGACCTCGGCATCGACATTGCCCGGCGTCAGCGCAGTGTTGTCGAGCATGTAGTCGACCGCGCGCTGCTTGCTCCACCCCTTCGAATGCAGGCCGGTATCGACCACCAGCCGCGTTGCCCGCCACATTTCATACGACAGGCGGCCCATCTGTTTTGCCGGGGTGTCGTAGAGGCCCATTTCGATACCCAGCCGCTCCGAATACAGCCCCCACCCTTCGACGAAGGCGGTGAAGAACGTGCCGTTGGCACGCAGGGGATGAATGTCGAGTTCCTGCTGCAAGGCGATCTGGTGATGATGGCCCGGCACCGCTTCGTGCACGCCCAGCGCGGGCAATTCCCATAGCGGGCGCTGATCCAGCTCGGTCGTGTTGATCCGGTAAATGCCTGCCGCGCCCGTATCGAGGCTGCCGGGTTCGTAATAGGCGGTGGTGTTGCCCGGCGCATTGGCGGCGGGGATCGGTTCGACCGTGTAGGGTTGGCGTGGCAAAGTGCCGAACAATTGCGGCATGAACCCGTCGATTTCCTTCGCCAGCGCCGCGACATATTCGACGTATTCGTCCGCATCGGTCATGTAATATTGCGGGTCGGTGCGCAGGTGTTCGATGAAAGCCTCGCGGCTGTCGAACCCGGCACTTGCCGCGACGGATTCCATCTCGGCGCGGATCCGGGCGACTTCGGACAGGCCAAGCTGGTGGATTTCATCGGGCGTCATGTCGGTGGTGGTGAAGCTGCCGACGCGATAGGCGTAATAGTCGTCCCCGCCCGGCGTTGCCGATATTCCCGGCAATCCGGTGCGGCAATTGGGCGCATATTCCTCGACGTAGAAACCGAGGAATTCCTTGTAAGCGGGCAGGACGTCGTTTTCTATCGCGGTGCGCGCGGCGAGGCTCAATTCCTCCCACTGCGCCTCGGAGATCGAGGCTGGCCTATCCCCGGCAAACGGCTGCCAGAACGGGGACGTTGTGTAATCGTCGACCAGTTGCCGCTCGATCCGGTTCTCGAACCCTTCCATAGGCTCGCACGGCTGGGTCAAACCGCGTGACACGGCCTCGCGGCTGCGCTCGATCCCCTGTCGGTTGACGGCGGCAAACGCGCTCAGCCGATCAACATAGCTCCGGTAATCGGCGGCGGTGAAGAAGGGCGAGCGATAAGGCAGCGAAGCAAAGCCGGAGAACCAGCCGCCGCGATTGGTGAACAGGATATACCGCGTCTGGTCGAACGCGCTGGCCTCGATCCTGTCTTCGAGGCTGCTTTCAAGGATCGCGTAATCGACCTGCAGATCCTGCGGCAGCGCGCTTTCGTCGATCGCTTCCAGCCGGGCAAGGTATTCGCGCGCCTCACCGATTTGCCGGTCGTATTCAGACAGGGAAAGATCGCCCAGCGTCCCGTCGCCGCGCCGGTCGCCAACGCTCGTCGCCAAAGTCGGAGAGGCATCGAGCGTCGATTGCCAGATTTCTTCTCGCAAAGTTTCGTAATCCTCGACCGGCCCGGCGATGGCCGGGGCCGTCAGGGCGGTGGCAAGCGCGAGGGAAACGAGCGTGTGGCGCATCGATGGGTATCCTTTTTCGAACATTCAATCGTCGTTTGTTTACCGTCCCGGTGCTAGCACGCAAGCACCATGCCCGACCAGAACGCTGCGCCATCCCCCGCCTCGGATCCCCCTGATCCGGAAACTTTCGGTCCTGTTCGTGTGCCTTGGCAATATCTGCCGCTCACCAATGGCGGAGGGTGCGTTGCGCGACAGGGCGGCAAAGGCGGGGCTGGACCTGCGCGTGGATTCGGCCGGGACGGCGGATTACCACATCGGGTCCGCGCCCGATCCGCGGGCAATAGCCGCCGCCGCATCGAACGGCGTCGACATCGCGAAATTGGAAGCGAGGCAGTTGCAGCGCCAGGATTTCTGCGATTTCACACATATCTTCGGCCTCGACCGCGCAAACATGGAAGGGATACGCGCCCGCGCTCCCAATCAGTCCGGTGCGGCGATTGCCATGCTGATGGACGCAGTGCCGGGGGAAAGCGGCGAAAGCGTGATCGATCCCTATCACGGCGATGACGAAGGGTTCGATGCCTGCTGGGACACGATATCACTGGCGGTGGATGCGATCGTCCAACGACTGGCAAAAGAGGGAACTGCCGCCCGGTTCTAACCGCCGCGCAGCAATTGCACGCCCCAATCACGTTCGAACAGGTATAGCAGGACGCGCGCCGCCTCCCCCCGGTCCGATGTCAGCCCGCCATCGCGATCCATCAACAGGCGCGCATCGGCATGGGCGGCGGGCAGCAGGCGCTGCACCTGATCAAGGTCGGCGATCCGGAACGCCGCATCGCCAGATTGACGCGTGCCCAGCAATTCGCCCCCGCCGCGCAATTCAAGATCCTCCTCCGCGATGCGGAAACCGTCTTGCGTTTCACGCATCAGGGCGAGCCGTTTGCGCCCCGTTTCCGACAATTCCCCGCCGCGCAGCAACAGGCAAACCGATTTCTCGCTGCCGCGCCCCACGCGCCCCCGCAACTGGTGAAGCTGGGCAAGGCCGAAGCGTTCGGCCTGTTCGATCACCATCAATGTCGCGGCGGGGACGTCTACGCCGACTTCGATCACCGTGGTGGCGACCAGCAATTTCGCATCCCCCGCGGCGAAGCGTTCCATTGCCGCGTCCTTTACCTCCGGCTGCAATTGTCCGTGAACCATCACGACCGCATCGCCGAACCGTTCCTTCAACGCCGCATAGCGCGCTTCGGCGGCGGCGATGTCGGCGGTGTCGAACGCGCCGTTGCCCTCCCGCACCATCGGGCACACCCAATAGGCCTGTTGTCCGCCAGCCAGATGGCGTTCCACCCCGCCAACGACATCCTCCATCCGGTCCTGCGGGACAACGCGTGTGTCGATCGCCTGTCGGCCCGGAGGCAATTCGTCGAGGCGGCTGACATCCATTTCGCCATATTGCGCCAGCGTCAGTGAACGCGGGATCGGCGTCGCCGTCATGGCCAGCGTATGGGGCGCACGTTTGCCCTTCCCCGCCAGAGCCAGTCTTTGCGCGACGCCAAAGCGATGCTGTTCGTCGATCACGACGAGGCCGAGATCGCGGTAGGCAACGCTATCCTGAAACACCGCGTGCGTGCCGACCAGAATGTCGATCGACCCATCGAGCAGGCCCATCAGGATACCCTCACGCTCCCGCCGTTTCGCGCGCCCGGTCAAAAGCGCGATTTCGACCCCCGTGGGCCGGACCATCGCGCGCAGGGTCTCATAATGCTGACGGGCCAGAATTTCGGTCGGCGCCAGCATGGCGGCCTGTTTTCCCGCCTCCACCGCGATCAGCATCGCATTAAGAGCGACGACGGTCTTTCCCGCGCCGACATCGCCCTGCAACAGGCGCAGCATGGGCGATTCCTGCCGCAGGTCGCCTTCGATCTCTTCAATCGATCGCCGCTGCGCGCCCGTCATCTCGAACGGCAATTGCAACCGGTCGCGTAAGCCATGATCTCCTATCAGAGCCTGCCCCTTGCGGCGGCGACCCTCCGCCTTGACCAACAGCAGGGCCAGGCTGTTCGCCAGCAATTCGTCATAGGCCAGCCGATCGCGCGCGGCGGGGTTTTCGCCTTTATGGGCAAGGTGCAGAGCATCGCGCCATGCGGGCCAGCCTTCGCGTTCGAACTGCCCCGGTTCGATCCATTCGGGCAAATGCGGCAACCGTTCGAGCGATTGCACTACCAGGGATGCGACGCGTGGCTGCGTCAGGCCTTCGGACAGGGCATAGACCGGCTCAGTCAGGCGGCCCATGTTCGCATCGCTGTCGGTTTCGACGTGATCGGGATGCACGATCTGAAGCATGTCGCCATACCGATCGAGCCGCCCTGCCACCCACCGCTTTTCCCCCACCGGCAGCAATTTTTTTGCGCTGTAGGATGCGCGCCCGAAATAGGTCAGCGCGCAGATATTGCCCGCTTCGTCCTGAGCCAGGACGCGATACGGCCCGCGTCCGGGATTGAACGGCGCACGATGTTCGGTCGGGGTCAGCGCGACGATGACCTGTTCGCCCTGTGCCCCTTCGTCCAGATTGGCGATGGCATGACGCGTCACGAACCGGTCGGGCAGGTGGTAGGCGACGTCCTTCACCCGTTCGAGGCCAAGCCGGTCGAGCGGTTTCGCCATTTTCGGCCCGACGCCATCGAGGGCGCGCGTTTCGACGAATAAAGGGTTCAGGATATCGGGTCGCATTACTTCGACCCTATACCCGCTTGCGCCTGTCAGGCGAGTGGCTTACCGCCCACCCCATGACGGATATGCCCACATTCGACCAAAGGCTCGCTCGGGCCAAGTTTCGCAGCTGGCATCGCGGCACGCGCGAAGCGGATTTCATGATCGGTGGTTTTTTCGATCGGTATCACGGCGAATGGGGCGAAACCGAGATGACCTGGTTCGAAGACCTGCTGGCCGAAGATGACGTCGACATCATGGCGTGGGGCCTTGGCACTCAGCCGGTGCCGGACCGGTTTGCCGGACCGATGATCGACGCGATGAAAACGCTCGATTACGTCGATATTCCGCGATAGGGGCCGCGTTCCTTCTGGCGCGTAACGTCCGGATCGGGAACACCGCCGCGCCTGCGGCCTTTTGTCACAAGACGCATTCATGCCCGAATTCGATTCCATCCTGAAAGCGGACGCGCCGCTCACCCTGTCCTCGCTGCCGCGCGGGGCGCAGCCGTTGGTGATGGCTGATTTTGCCCGCGCAGCACGGCAACGTGCCGTGTTCGTCGCGCCAGACGATGGCGCGATGCACTCCATTGCCGAAGCGGCCCGGTTTTTCGCGCCCGAAATCGAGGTAATCGAATTTCCCGCCTGGGATTGCCTGCCCTACGACCGCGCCAGCCCGGCCCTGTCCATCAGCGCGCAGCGACTGTCGGCCCTGTTTCGATTGCAACGCCCCGCATCCGGATCGCAATTGCTGGTCACCACCGTCAACGCGGCGTTGCAACGGGTTCTGACGCCGTTTCGCATCCGTGAAAGCGTGCGCGAATTCAAACCGGGCACGACGATCGGGCATGAAAGCCTGTCCGCGCTCCTCACGCGTCAGGGTTATTCGCGCACCGATACCGTCGTCGATCATGGCGAGTTCGCGGTGCGCGGATCGATTGTCGACATCTTTCCCTCATCGCTCGATTCGGGCCTGCGGCTGGATTTCTTCGGCGACGAACTGGAAAGCCTGCGGCTGTTCGATCCCGCAACGCAGCGTTCGACCGGCACTCTCGATTCGCATCTGCTGTTGCCCGCGTCCGAGGCGCTGCTGGACGACGATACGATCAGGCGGTTCCGCACCCGTTACCGCGAACAATTCGGCGCGAGTGCGACTCAGGACCCGCTATACGAAGCCGTAAGCGAAGGCAGGCGGCTGGCCGGAATGGAACACTGGCTGCCCTTGTTCGAAGAAAAGCTGGCGACGATTTTCGACCACCTTGGCGACGACGACGTGGTGGTGATCGACAATGCCGCCATCGGCGCGGCAGAGGAGCGGCTGTCCGACATTAACGATTACCATGACCAGCGTGGCCGCATCGCGTCGGAGAAAAGCGGATCGTACCGCCCCCTCGCAACCGATGCGCTCTATTTGACAAAAGCCGAGTTCGACGCGGCGCTGGCGACCGCCCCCGCCCACCGCGCCAGCGTGTTCGCCGCCCCCGATGGCGAGGGATCGGTCGATTTCGGATTCAGGCCGGCGCGCGATTTCGCCCCCGAACGCGCGCGCGGTGACAATGTCTACACCGTCGCCGCCGATCATTTGCAAACCGTCGCCAAGGATGGCCGCAAGCCGATGCTGGCGGCGTATTCCATCGGCAGCCGGGCGCGTATTGCCTCGATCCTGGAGGAAGCGGGCGCGTCGATCACCCTGGTCGACAGCTGGCAGGAGGCGCAGGGGACGGCCCAAGGGCGGGTCAAGGGTGCAGCGAAGGCGAAGCCAGGCGGCACGATCGCGGCTATGGTCCTGCCGCTGGAGACCGGGTTTTCGAACGATGAGCTGACTCTCCTGACGGAACAGGACGTGCTTGGCGACAGGCTGGTCCGACGCAAGAAAAAGCGCAAGGATTCCGACGCCTTCCTCGCGGAATTGCAGGCACTCGCGCGGGGCGATCTTGTCGTCCACGTCGAACACGGCATTGGCAAATATCTCGGCCTCGACCCGATCCCGGTGGGCAAGAGCCAGCACGATTGCGTGACGCTCGAATATGCTGGCGGGGACAAGCTGTTCATCCCGGTCGAGAACATCGATGTCCTGTCGCGGTATGGTTCGGGCGAGGATGCGGTCCCGCTAGACCGGCTGGGCGGGGAGGCTTGGCAGAAACGGCGTTCCCGGCTGAAGGAACGGATCACCGCAATTGCGGGCGAATTGATGAAAGTCGCGGCCGAACGGTCGCTGAAAAAGGCGCCGGTATTCTCCGCCGACGATGCCAGTTACAACCAGTTCGTCGACCGTTTCCCGTGGGAGGAGACCGACGATCAGGACGCCGCCATCGCCGATGTCCTGCGCGATCTGGAAAGCGGCAGGCCGATGGACCGGCTGGTCTGCGGCGATGTCGGTTTCGGCAAGACCGAGGTGGCGATGCGGGCCGCATTCGTCGCGGCGATGAACGGACAGCAGGTCGCGGTGGTCGCGCCCACCACCCTGCTCGCGCGGCAGCATTACCAGAACTTCTCCGAACGGTTCGAAGGATTCCCGCTGAAAGTCGGACGGTTGTCCCGGCTCGTTTCGTCCAAGGAGGCCGCTGCCACGCGCGAAGGGCTGGCCGATGGCACGATCGATCTCGTCGTCGGCACCCATGCGATCCTTTCCAAATCGACCAACTTCAAGAATCTCGGCCTCGTCATCGTCGACGAGGAACAGCGGTTCGGCGTCACGCACAAGGAAAAGCTGAAACAGCTGCGGTCCGACGTTCACATGCTGACCCTGACGGCGACGCCGATCCCGCGCACGTTGCAGATGGCAATGTCGGGCCTGCGCGAACTGTCCACCATCCAGACCCCGCCGATCGACCGGTTGGCCGTGCGGACCTACGTGATGGAATGGGACGACATGGTCATGCGCGAGGCGCTGCTGCGCGAACATCATCGCGGCGGGCAAAGCTTCATCGTCGTGCCGCGCATTTCCGACATGGCCCCGCTGGAGGAATGGCTTGCCGAAAACGTGCCGGAAGTGAAGCCCGTATCGGCCCACGGCCAGATGGGCGCGGCCGAGATCGAGGAACGCATGAGCGCGTTCTACGAAGGCAAATACGAGGTGCTGCTATCGACCACGATCGTCGAATCCGGCCTCGATCTGCCAAGCGCGAACACCATCATCATTCACCGTGCCGACCGCTTCGGCCTCGCCCAGCTGTACCAGTTGCGCGGGCGCGTGGGCCGGGCCAAATTGCGCGCCTATGCCTATCTGACGCACGAAAAAAACGTCGCCCTGTCCGAAGTCGCCGAAAAACGGCTCAAGGTGTTGAGCGATCTCGATACCCTGGGCGCAGGATTCCAGCTCGCCAGCCACGATCTCGACATTCGCGGCGCGGGCAACCTGTTGGGCGATGAACAATCCGGCCACATCCGCGAAGTCGGTTTCGAATTGTACCAATCCATGCTGGAGGACGCGATCCTCGCCGCGAAGGCGGGTGAAATGGGACTGGAAAAGCCGCGCGACACGGTCAGCCCGCAAATCACGGTCGATGCCCCGATCATGATCCCCGACGACTACGTTCCCGATCTCGCCGTTCGCATGGCGCTTTATCGCCGCTTGAATCAGGCGCAGGACAAGGCGGAGATAGAAAGCCTTGCGGCGGAAATGATCGACCGGTTCGGCGAATTGCCGCAGCCGACGAAGAACCTCGTGCGCCTGATCGAAATCAAGCATCAGGCGATCGAGGCGAATATTGCCAAGATCGACGTCGGCGCGCGCGGCACGCTGGTAACGTTCCACAAGGACGATTTCCCCGATGGCCCCGGCCTGATCTCCTACGTCGACCGATTGAAAGACACGGCCAAATTGCGACCCGACATGAAGCTGGTCATCAACCGCGCGTGGGGCGACCCGCAGAGCCGTTTGAACGGCCTGTTCCAGCTTACGAAGGGGTTGTCGGGCATTGCGCGCAAATCGCGCAAGACGGCCAAGGGGCAGACCGGGTCGAAGGCGAAGGAAACCGCATAGGCCGCAATTGGGCGGCGTACGGGATCAACCGTGCCCCTGCCCCCGCGCCGTTTTCGACAGCGCGACAACGGCCTCGCTCGTCATGGGTTCGGCCCTCAGGAAACCCTGCCAGTAATCGCATCCCTCGGCCATGATGGCGGCGCGTTGCACGTCGCTTTCGATCCCCTCGGCATAGATATCCAGTTCCAGCGCGCGGCCAAGCGCGATGATCGCGCGCAGCACGGCCAGCGATTTCGCATCGCCCGGAACCCCGTCGAGCATGATCTTGTCGAGCTTCAACGCATCGAGCGGCAATTCGCGCAGGTAATGGAAATTGCAGAACCCCGCGCCGAAATCGTCGAGCGCGATGCCAAAGCCAAGCTCGCGCAGCGCGCCCAGCGCATTGCCCGCCTGTGCCAGATTGTGCAGCAGCAGGTCTTCGGTAATTTCAAGCATCAACCGCTGCGCAGGGATCGTGCCCCGACCGATGAGGGCGGCGAAATCGACGGCAAAGCGCGAGTCGCCCAATTCTTCGGGCGTGATGTTGAGCGACAGGTTGAGCGTCGCCGGCCAGTGCGCTGCATCGTCCAATGCGCGGGCGATCACATGGCGCGACAGCGCCGCGACGCGCCCGGCGCGTTCGGCGATGGCGAAAAGATCGCGCGCACCGATCGTACCGAGGACGGGATGACGCCACCGCGCCAACGCTTCCGCACCGACCACCGATCCATCGCGGCAGGAAAATTGCGGCTGGAACAGGACTTCGATCTCTCTGCGGTCGAGCGCTTTGGCGAGGTCATCTTCGAGCGGCGGGCCAGGCGACGTCCCTCCGCCGGACAATCCGCCCACAGGCTGCGTGCGTAAAGACGGCTGGTATGCCGTGCGCGCCGCACCGGGTTCTGATGAAGGAAGCTGCTTCATGACGGATCCGTCCTAGCCGACCGGATGGATTATGGCGAACCTGTTTGCAATCCGACCGATTTTGGAACATCACCGGCAGGGGATCAATCGAATGAACTACAGGCAGCCGCACGTTTCAATGGTGTCGGCGATGCCATCGTACCGAACCCGGAGCGCCGAGCGACCTCATGAAAACGTCAGACGCGGCCAACAACCAGAACCGATCGGGCAATGCTGATCTTGCCGCCGAAAAATACGAACAGGCGGAGGGCAACAATATGGCCCCATCGCCATCGAACGGTTCGTTTGCAAAGGTTGCCCTGGTCGCATCGGACACGCAGCGTTCGCAGGAAGCGTATGACATCCTGAATGGTCAGCGCGATTGGGCCGCGCCAGAGGAAGCGGACGCGCTCGTCGTTCTGGGCGGTGACGGGTTCATGCTGCAAACGCTGCATTCGATGCTCGATTCAGGCAGAATTGTCCCCGCATACGGGATCAATCGCGGTACGGTCGGGTTCCTGATGAACCGGTTCGACAAACGCGCCGCGATCCATGCCAGGCTGGCCAAGGCAAAGCGAATGCGGATCGCGCCATTAAGGATTTCCGCCACCACACAAGACGGCGAATGCCACCGTATGTGCGCGATCAACGAATTGTCGCTGCTGCGTGAAACCAGGCAAACGGCGAAATTGCGCGTGACGGTCGGCAGCCGCGTGCGGATTGAGGAGTTGGTGGGCGACGGGGTGCTGGTATCCACACCCGCCGGATCGACCGCCTACAATTTTTCAGCAAACGGACCGATACTGCCGCTCGACAGCCAGCTTCTTGCCCTGACGCCGATCAGTCCGTTTCGCCCGCGACGGTGGCGTGGCGCGATCCTGCCCGATCGGATGCGGATCGTCTTTACCGTGCTGGAACCCGACAAACGCCCGGTCGCGGCTGTCGCCGACCAGAAGGAATTGCGCGACATCGCCGAGGTGGCGATCGAAATCGCGCATGATACCGAACTGGAATTGCTGTTCGATCCGGGGCAATCGCTCGAAGAACGCATCGTGTCCGAGCAATTCGTGACGGAGTGATGCGGTTTCGCCGTCCGCGCAGCCACGCCAAAGATCGTTGCCGCGGTCGATCATGGCCCTCTGCCCTCGAAACCCTCTTGCAAAGATTGCGCCGTCCCCATATACGCGCGCTTCGCCTCCGGCAGACAAATCGGATGGCTGCTCCCCGATAGCTCAGCGGTAGAGTAGGTGACTGTTAATCACTTGGTCGTTGGTTCGAATCCAACTCGGGGAGCCATTTTCTTCTACCCATCGTTAACTAATTGCGCGTGTTTTTCCCGGATCGGGACAGGGCGTGCGTGACGCTATCGTTAACGAATAGTTACCGTTTAATTTTCGACATCATGTTGGATGGAGTTGAAAATGACCAAGTATTCTTTTCACAGCAGCGCCCCGGATAGCTGGAGCTGTCCGCGTCCAATTCGGGACCCTTCGCTGCGTCGGCATCACTACGGCAAGATACAGCCGATGGAAGGCGCCAGTGACGGGTTCTTTGCACGCCTGCTGCGCGCCAATTGATAAGCGAAGCCGCCTAACCAATCAGCAACCGCGCCCCGACTATCGCGACCAGCGCTGCGGTGATCCAGCGGATCCAGCGCGGCGGCAGAATGCGCGCCGCCATCATGCCGCCGATCTGCCCTCCGATGGCGACGGCCATCAACAGCGGCAACGCATCGGTCAACGCGCCGCCCAGCAGCTGCGGCCCGCGTTTTGCCATTTGGCCGAACAGGCCAAACACTGAATTGACCAGGATGAACACGCTTGCCGTCGCGGCGATGGCGCGGGCGCTGTTCCACCGCACGAGATGCAATATCGGGGCGAGAAAAATGCCACCGCCGATTCCGACCAATCCGGCAAGAAAGCCCAATGGTGGCGCCATCAGCGGCACGAAACGCGACAGGCGCGCCGGCTCCCTGCCCTCAGGCTCGATCGGCAACAATAGCGCCGCCCCCGTCACCAGAAGGCTGACGCCGAGCACACCGAAGAACGCTTCGCGTTCGATCGGTACCAATCCGCCCACAAACGCGGCGGGCGCGGCCAGAGCGGTCAGGATCAGCGCCCCGCGCCACGGTGTCAGCCCGTTCTTTGCGAAACGCACGCTCGACCCGGCGACGACGACGATATTGCAGGCCAGCGCGACGACCGGCAGAACCCGGTAATCCATCCCGGCCATCGCCAACAGTGCGGCATAGGTCGACCCACCGCCGAACCCCACGCTGGCATACAGCAGCGCCACCATGAAGAACCCGGCGGCAAGCGCCACGATCAACGGCACTGCTGCCCCCTGTCATGCAGCGCAGTAGTGCGTGTCACGCCATCTGGCGCGCGCCTGCGGCTCCGTGGCAATGCTTGTACTTGCTGCCCGAACCGCACGGGCACGGCGCATTGCGGCTGATCCCCTGGTTTGCATAGGGATTTTCGTTCGATGCCCCGCCCGGACCGGCAGCCGCCCGCGGCGACCCGGCAAGCGATCCGAACAATTCGGCCCGCCCGCTCGACCCGTCGCCATCACGCGAATCGTCGCGCCCCGTCAACGGATCGATATGTCCGGTCAGGAAATCGGGCAGATCCGGCAGCGCCTGCGGCTCGGGCTGCGCAATCCGCAACTCGGATTTGAACAACAGCTTCGTCACTTCTTCGCGCAGGCTGTCCAGCATGGATTCGAACAGGACGAACGCCTCCTGCTTGTATTCATTGATCGGCTGTTTCTGTGCGATGCCGCGCATCCAGATGACCTGGCGCAGCGCATCGAGCGTGGCGAGGTGCTCCTTCCACTGGTAGTCGAGCTGTCGCAGCAGGATGTCCTTTTCGACTCTCCGCCAGATCGAGACGTCGTTCTTCTCGATCTTCGCATCCATCGCTTCGTCAGTCTGGGTCCGGATACGATCCTCGATCAGTTCCGGTTCGACCTGTTCCTCTTCGAGCCAGTCGTCGATCGGCGGCTGGATACCGAACACATCTTCCAGCCTTTCCTTCAATCCTTCGACGTCCCATTGTTCGGGATACGAACCGGGCGGGCAGTGGGTGGTGACGATCGAGGTGATCGTGTCGTGGCGCATGTCGACCACGACCTCGTCGACCGCGTCCGCATCCATGATTTCGGCGCGTTGTTCATAAATGACCTTGCGCTGGTCATTCATCACATCGTCGTACTGAACGACCTGTTTGCGCGTGTCGTAATTGCGGGATTCTACCTTTTTCTGAGCGGTCTCGATCGCCTTCGACAGCCATTTCGAACCGATCGCCTCGCCATCCTCCAGATTGGAGTTCATCATCTTGGCAAACAGCGTATCCGGCCCGAAAATCCGCAGCAGGTCGTCTTCGAGGCAGAGGTAGAAACGCGACAGGCCGGGGTCGCCCTGACGCCCGGAACGGCCACGCAACTGATTATCGATGCGCCGCGATTCGTGCCGTTCTGTGCCAAGCACGAACAGGCCGCCCGCATCCAGCACCTGCTGTTTTTCGGCCGCGACCTCCTCTTTCAGCTTGGCCATCGCTTCGTCGCGGGCCGGCCCTTCCGCGATATCGGCAAGTTCGTCGTCGATCCGGAAATCGATATTGCCGCCCAGCTGGATGTCGGTCCCGCGTCCGGCCATGTTGGTGGCGATGGTGACCGCGCCGATGCGTCCGGCCTGTGCCACGATATGCGCCTCGCGTTCGTGCTGGCGGGCGTTCAGGATTTCGTGCTTCACGCCTTCCTTGTCGAGGAACTGGCTCAGCAATTCGGATTTCTCGATCGAGACCGTCCCGACCAGGATCGGCTGTCCGGTCTCGTTCTTTTCCTTGATCGCCTTTGCGATGGCCTGGAACTTGTCCATCGTGTTCTTATAGAATTCGTCATCCTCGTCGATCCGCTGAACCGGCAGGTTGGTCGGTATCTCGACCACGTTGACCTTGTAGATGTCCCAGAATTCGGCCGCCTCCGTTGCCGCGGTGCCCGTCATTCCGGACAGTTTGGGATACATCCGGAAATAGTTCTGGAACGTGACCGATGCCATCGTCTGGTTTTCCGGCTCGATCTTGACGCCTTCCTTCGCCTCGATCGCCTGGTGCAGACCGTTCGACAGGCGGCGGCCATCCATCATGCGGCCGGTGAATTCGTCGATCAGGACAACTTTTTCGTCCTTCACGATGTAATTGTCGTCGCGCTTGAACATGTGGACTGCGCGCAGCGCCTGGTCGAGGTGGTGGACGACCTGAGTGTTCTCGACATCGTAGAGATTGTCGGTTTCCAGCAGGCCCTTTTCGGCAAGGATTTTCTCGACCTCGTCCAGCCCTTCTTCGTTAAGCTGGATGTTCTTGGATTTCTCGTCCTTGTCGTACCAGTCCTCCGGTATCTCCTTCGCCACCTCATCCAACTTCACGTACAGGTCGGACTTGTCCTCCGTCGGGCCGGAAATGATCAGCGGCGTGCGCGCCTCGTCGATCAGGATCGAATCCACCTCGTCGATGATCGCGTAATTGAACCGGCGCTGCACCATCTGGCTGCGTTCGTGCTTCATGTTGTCGCGCAGGTAGTCGAAACCGAATTCGTTGTTGGTGCCGTAGGTGATGTCGGCATTGTAGGCATCGCGCTTGGACAATTCGTCCATGTTGGGTACGATCACGCCGACGGTCAGCCCCATCCAGCGGTATAGCTGCCCCATCCATTCCGCATCGCGGCGGGCGAGGTAATCGTTGACCGTAATCACGTGGACGCCCTTGCCCTCGATCGCGTTCAGGTACACCGCCAGCGTCGCGACCAGAGTCTTACCCTCACCCGTTCGCATTTCCGCGATTTCACCGCGATGGAGCACGATCCCGCCGATCAGCTGCACGTCGAAATGCCGCATGCCGAGCACGCGCTGCGATGCTTCGCGCACGGTGGCGAACGCTTCGGGCAGGATATCGTCCAGCGTCGCGCCATTATCGAGCTGTTCGCGCAATTTCTCCGTCTGCGCCTTCAACGCATCGTCCGACAGATCGGAGATCATCGGTTCGAGAGCGTTGACCTTTTCGACGATCTTGCCGAGCGATTTGACGTAGCGATCGTTGGAGGAACCGAACACGGATTTGACGAGGGTATTGAACATGACGAAACGGGGCTTTCAAAAATAGGTCCCGACATCGGTCGATCCTATCGGGATCGCCCTGTACTGTCGGCTGAAAATCGGATGTGACGGCGCGAATTTCCCGGCGCAAACGGGTCGGTACGAAAAGCCGCGCTATTCCAGCGCGCGCTCGCTTCCGAAGATGACCGATGGCCATAGCAAGGACCGCAAGATCGCCGGCAGCGGTTGTTGGGTCTTTTTCGGGCAGGATCGCGCTGTCTGGCGACGATGGACGCATGCGCGTTCCGCTTTCGAAGCGGTCTGCGACGTGCTCGCCACGATCCGGGCGTCCTGCGTCGCCGATTGCGACATGGATGCGTTTGCCGGGGCCTGGATCGCGGCCAGTCCCGAAAGCAATACAAACAAGGCAAGCAAATGGCGTCGCATCATGACTTATTGCATATAAGGCAATCGGCCCCCTACGTCCACCGCCTTGCGGCGGGGTCGAGATTGCACGTTCACGGCGTTTACTATCGGACGTGTCGTGGATATGCGCGCGGTCATGGATATTGCCCCCTCCCCGCTGGCCCTGCCTTTTCCCGATATGCCGCCTGTTGCGGGCGTGACATTGCGCGTGGCGACGGCGCGATACAAAAATTGGGACCGTGCCGACCTGACTTTCGCCGAATTGGCACCGGGCACAAACGTGGCAGGTGTCTTCACCAAAAGCGCCTGTGCTTCTGCCGAGGTCGAATTTGGACGCCAACAGGTCAAATCCGGAAAAGCGCGCGCATTGGTGGTCAACGCGGGCAATTCCAATGCCTTCACCGGGCAGAGCGGACGCGATGCGGTCACGGCGATACAGGCCCAGATCGCCGATGCGACAGATTGCGAAGTGGGTGAGGTTTTCGTCTCCTCTACCGGGGTGATCGGCGTGCCGTTGCCGATGGATCGTGCGCGCGCCGGGGTCGCCGCGGCGCTGTCGTCAGAACCGTGCGGCTGGCTGGAGGCGGCGAATGCCATCGGCACAACCGATACCTTTGCAAAGGGCGCGCGCGCTTCGGCCATGATCGGCGATACCCGCATAGAACTGGTCGGCATCGTCAAGGGATCGGGCATGATAGCGCCCGACATGGCGACTATGCTGGGATATGTTTTTACCGATGCTGACGTCGCGCCGGCTTTCCTGCAGGAGGCGCTGGAGGCTGCAAACCATTCGACATTTTCGTGCATCACAGTCGATGGCGACACCTCCACCAGCGATACCGTCCTGACTTTTGCCACCGGTGCGGCAGGTAACACCCGCCTTGAAAACTGGCAAAGTCCGGGGGCGGACGCGTTTGCCGCCGCGTTGCACGACGTCTGCCGGTCGCTGGCGCAGGCGGTGGTGCGCGACGGCGAAGGGGCGCAAAAATTCATCGCCGTTCGGGTTTCGGGCGCGACGAGCGATCGGAGCGCGCGGACGATCGGGCTGTCGATTGCAAATTCCCCTCTGGTGAAAACCGCGATTGCGGGGGAAGACGCCAATTGGGGACGCATCGTCATGGCCGTTGGCAAAGCGGGCGAACCGGCGGACCGCGACCGGCTTTCGATCGGGTTCGGCGGGATATGGGCCGCGCGCGACGGGCGGCAAGCCGACGATTACGACGAGGCCCGTCTGACGCAGCACCTGAAAGGAGAGGAAATCGACATCGAAGTCGATCTGGGAATGGGCGATGGCAGCGCCGTCATCTGGACCTGCGACCTCACCCACGGATATATCAGCATCAATGCGGATTATCGATCGTGAGCGCGGACGGCCTCTCCGCGCTGGATGGGGAAATGCGGGACCTGCTGCGGTTTGCGGGTCAGCGTTCGATGCTTCCGCGGTTTCGCGCGCTTGCCGATGACGAGATCGAGATGAAGGGTGAGAACGACCCCGTCACCGTGGTCGACCGTGAGATCGAGGCGTTTCTTTCCGATGCCTTGCAGAAACTCGCGCCCGGCGTCGCGGTGGTGGGCGAAGAAGCCGTGGCAGCGGACGAAAGCATAATGGAGGCGCTATCCGGTCCATGCTGGATCGTGGATCCGCTCGACGGGACGGCGAACTTTACGCAAGGCAAGCCGCCGTTCGGCATTATCGTTGCGCTCGCCGATGCGGGTGAGGCCGTCGCCGGATGGCTCTACGACCCACTTGCCGACCGGCTATGCCATGCAAAGCGCGGCGAAGGCGCCTTCGTCGACGGGAATCGCATTACCGCACGCGAAACGGGCGAAACTCCGCCCGTCGCTGCGATCAGCCGGATGTTCATGACCGATGCCGAGCGCGAGCGCGTCGATAATTGCATCGCCCCGCATTACCGCATGGTCGATATTCCCCGCTGCGCGGCCGAGCAATATCCGCGACTCGCACTGGGGCAGAACGACGTATCCAGCTTCAACCGCACGCTTGCTTGGGATCATGCCGCGGGCGTTCTGTGGCTTAACGAAGCGGGAGGCAAGGCGGCGCGGCCCGATGGCAGCGCCTATCGCGTCGACGAAAGCGGTCGAACCGGGCTGATCGGTGCGGCCAGCCCGGCGATCTGGACCGATTTCGTCGAACGATTTTACGGGTAGGGACCCTGCACGCGGCGCGGCCTTACAAGCAGGGCGTTACAGTTCGCCTTCGATCCACTGCTTCAATTGACCCTTGGGCGCAGCGCCCTTCTTTTCGGCGACGATCTTTCCGTTCTTGTAAATGGCGAGATACGGGATGCCCTGAATGCCGAGATCGGTTGCAACGCCGGTGTTATCGACGATGTCGACTTTCGCCACCTTGACCCGATCGGCCATTTCCTCGCTGATTTCCTCCAGCGCGGGGGCGATCATTTTGCACGGGCCGCACCATTCCGCCCAGAAATCGACCAGCACCGGCTTGTCGCTTTCCAGAACGTCTGATTTGAAGCTGGCGTCGGTTACGTCGATCGTGGCCATGTCTGTATCTCCTGTTGGTTATCCTTGGGCCCCTATCTAGGCGCTGGCGCGCGTCACTCAATACGCAGCGGAGCAAAGCTTTCCTGCGCTTCGCCCAAACGCGCCTTGTGCAGGGCGATCGTTTCATCGGGCAGCGTGAACAGGATCGGCGTGTGGGTATAGAGGATAGCCGCCCTGATCGTGCGGCCCGGATAGATGCGTTCGAGCACCGCGACATAGGCGGCCATCTGCCGAACGCTGACGCTGGGTATCGCACCGGGCGAGGCAGGCGGGCGGCGCGTCGTTTTGAAATCGAGCACGGTGACGCAATTGTCAGTGACCAAGAGGCGGTCCGCCGTCCCCGCAATAACGATATCTCCGACCGTCGCGGCGAGGGGAACTTCGGCGAGGGAGCCCGGAGCGAATATCTCCGAGAATTCCGGCGTATCGAGCACCGATAGCGCGCTCACGACGATTTCCTCCCGTTCGTGGTCCGAGAATTCGTCCGCCTGGCGTTCGATCCATTCGCGGGCGGTATCCTGGCGCATATCGACCGGAACGTCGGGAAGCCGTTCCAGCAGACGGTGGATCAGGATTCCGCGCCGCGCGGCACGGTCGATCGCATCGCCATCCGCGTTCCCGTCGGCACCGGTTTTTGCAGCAATCGGGGGCGCGGCGCTGTCGTCGCGTCCGGCCGCACTCGGGGCAAGCGGGCGCGGCGGGCGCGGCTCAGGCCCTATTGCGGTGTCGGCCCAAACCGGCAAATCCTGCTTGGCAGAACCCGCTGACGGCGAGCGATCCCTGCCCTTTGATCGTCGGCCCGTATCACCCAGCGGATCGGCGCGCCGGCCCAGTTCCCACCGTGCGCCCCACACTGGATCTTCAACCTCGGGCGTATCGAACAGCGGCTTGAGCCGCGCATACCAGCTGTTTTCGGGCATACCCGATTTCAACGCCCTGGGGCCGAGCGATCCGGCGATGAACAGCGCTTCCTCCGCGCGCGTCATCGCAACATAGAGCAGCCGATAATGCTCCTGCATTGCCGCCTCTTCCGCCGCTTTGGATGCCACTCCGACCGGGCCGATCCTCCGCACCTTTACGATCGGTGGCAGCGGCACACGGCGGAGAGGTCGCTCGCCGTCACCCCGCTCGATACCAATCGGATCGTCGGGCAGGTCGAGTTCGTCGCGCCCGCTGGGTTCGATAGTCGCATCGGCTAGGATTACGATCGGCGCCTCCAGCCCTTTCGATCCGTGGACAGTCATCACGCGCACTTGGTCCGCCGCCGCGTCGGGATCGCGTTTCAGTTCGCTTTGCCCAGCGTCGAACCATTCGATGAAGCCGGCCAGGCTGGGGGTATGCGCGCTTTCATAGGCGAAGGCGGCGTTGACCAGTTCATCGATCGGATCGTTCGCTTCCGGGCCGAGCCGGGCGGCGAGCTGCCTGCGCGCGCGCCACGGCCCGGTCAGCATCCAGGCCAGCATGGCCTGCGGCGTCTGGTAGTCGGCGCGTGCCAGCAAATCGCGCAGCATTTCGACCGTCTCGACGACTTTCGGATGATCGCTGGCGCGAAGGTGATGCCACAGCCTCGCCGCGCCCGGTCGCGGCACGAATTCCAGCAGGTCGTCCTGGCTCCAACCGATGATCGGGGACGACAACAGGTTGGCGAGTGACAGGTCGTCGAGCGGCTGCGCCGCAAAACGCAAGCCCGCCATCAGGTCTTTTACCGCCAGCGGATTACCAAGCCGCATTCGATCGACCCCCGCGACGGGAACGCCTTTCGCATACAGCTTCCCGACGATCTGCGATGCGAGTTCCCTGCGTTTCTGGACGAGAATCATCACATCGCCCGCGCCCGCGTGGCGGCCCCGGCCATCGGCGTCCTTGTCCTTCTCCAGAACGAACGGTTCATCCCCGCTGACCCAGCGGCGCACCTGTTCGGCGATCCGTTCGGCCAGCAGAGTTTCGTGCGCGGGCAGCCAGTCCTGTTCGCCATCGTCGCCCGATGCGTCGCGCTCGGATTTCTCGTCCTCCTCATCCTCGACGTTCCGGGGGGACACGACCGGCTGCAACAGCGTGATCGACCCGGCCCGATCCGCTCCGACATGGGGCTCCGGGCTTTTCGGCAGGCCGAACGCCTCGTGCCCGATTTCGGCAATCGCACGGTTGACGAAATCGAGCACCGGCAGCGCGGTGCGATAGGACCGACCCAGATCGAGGTCCGCCCATCCCGGCAAACGGCGGTTCTGGCGCGATTTCTCGCCCTGTTCGCGCATTTCATCGATGCGGGCGCGGACTTTCACCTTGGCCGCTTCGAAATTGTCGGGACTGGTCCCCTGGAACCCGAAAATCGCCTGTTTGTAATCGCCGACGGTGAATATCGTCCGCAGCCTGTCGCCGCGCGCGCCATCGCCGCTGAAATAATCGTCTATCAGGGCAAACACGATATCCCATTGGGTCGCATTCGTGTCCTGCGCTT
>JGI12210J13797_10583772_pt1 | contig 23105 bp, 18 predicted proteins | sample ElkSlonscriptome_3_FD_13797 | JGI IMG/M metagenome (IMG submission 13797)
GCGCTGTCTCTGGATGGCACCGATGTCGAGCTGGGTGGGCAGGGCATCGAGCGCATCGCCGGGCAAGCCGATGTGGGGCTTGGCGAGGGTGGCGTCTTCAATATCGACATCGACGGCGCAAACCTGTTCGCCGGTGGCCAACGCTTCGAGACGCTCAGCATTCAAGGCAACGGTAGTATGGCCGCGCACAGCCTAGCGGTCAGCGTCGATGGCGATCATCTGACGCTTGCATTGGGCGCCGAGGGTGCCCTGGCGGACGCCGGCGCCTACTCCGGCGCGTTACAACGCCTGGTGCTGACCACGCAGGAATTCGGTGCTTGGAGTCTGCAACGCCCGGCACGCTTCAGCATAGCCCAGGGACGCATCGCCGCCGGCCCGCTATGCATTGGCAATGACAACGACTCTGGTGCCTGCGCCGAGTTCGAGCAACAGCAACCTGGGCGCTTCGACGTGAGCCTGGACGCCGAGCGCATCGCGTTGGATATTCTCAACCCGTTGCTGCCGGAGCCGACGGTGATGAACGGTTTTGTTCGCGCCAACGCCAAGTTCCGCGGCGAGGGCAACGTGCTGATCGGCGGTGCCCAGTTCCAGTTGCCCATCGGCGAGATCGAGGTCGCGCTGCCGGACACCAAGGACAAACTGGTGTTCTCCGGCACCGGGCTCGACCTGCGCGCGACCGCCGCGGGTCTGAACGCAACACTGGCGGTACCGATGGAGGGGGTCGGTCGCGTCGATGGCAAGGTATCAGTGCCCGGCTTCAACCTCGCGGGCGGCGGCGATCCGGCCCTACGCGGGGCCGTCGACATCCGCCTCACGAACCTGTCTCGTATTTCCAATCTTGTGCCAGACCTCACCGACGTCACCGGTGCCATCGACGGCGACATCGATCTGACCGGCACTCTCGGAAATCCCGGCATTCGCGGCGCGCTGGGCCTGCGCCAGGTCGGTCTAAGAGTCCCGTTGATCGGTCTGGTGATTAGCGACACCAATCTGAAGATTGAGTCTCAAGGTGCGAATTCGCTCAGCGTCGACGGTGGTGCCCTAATCGGCGGTGGGCGGCTCGGTATCAGCGGTAGCGGGCAGATCCTCGATCAAGGCCTGAGTGCGAAGGTGAACATCACCGGCGATAAGCTCAAGGTGGCCGATAGCGAGGAGTATTTCGCCCTTTTGTCGACGGATCTGAAGGCCGGCGTCGGTCCGGCTGGAGCTGCCATCCAGGGCGAAATCGTCATACCCGAGGCCCGCATCATGCCGCGAACCATCCCCGCTGGTGCCGTCCAGCCATCGCCGGATGTCGTGATGGAGGACCAAGCCACCAAACCTGAAGCGCTGCCGATGCACATCGACGTGCTTGCCAAGCTGGGCAAGCAGATCAGCATCGACGCCTTCGGGCTGCGCGGCCTGCTGCGTGGCAATTTGCGTATCACCAAGTTGCCAAACAAGGGCATTGTCGGCGATGGCCAGCTCGAGGTGGTCGACGGCACCTACCGCGTCTCCATTCCCGGCTTGGGTCTGGTCACCGCCATCGGTAAACCGCTGACCATCAAGCAAGGCATCGTGGTGTTCGCCAAGACCCCCATTGACAATCCGGGGCTGATCCTGAATGCGGTGCGCGACGGTGGCGACGTCACCGCCGGAGTGCGCGTGCTCGGCACCATTAAGAACCCGAAGCTGGCCTTTTTCTCGGAGTCGGACCCGAACTTGACCCAGTCTGAGATCACGACCTATCTGGTCACCGGCGTACCGCCCAAACGCGATGCCGGCAAGGACGAGCAGGCATTATCGGTGGGCACCTACGTGGCCCCCAAGTTGTTCATGGAGTACGAGAGCAGCCTCGGCGATCAAGCCGACAAGGTCAAGATGCGCTATGAACTCACCAACAGCATCGAGCTGCAGACCGAGACCGGCGACAGCCAGGGCGGGGACATCTTTTTCAAGTTCGAGAACTGATTGCGCAATCAAACTAGGTATCCATGCAGCCGAGCAATCGTTCGCGCATTCACCTCCGCTTGCTAATCGTGGCTGTGACGGCATCACTGACGCTGTTACCGGGCGCCACCCGGGGGCAGAGGGACCCTCGGCCAGCGAGCCAAACCATCATCGGTTTCGACCTTTGAAGCACCGAGCCGTCGTCGCGAATTCATTCGCCCAGCACCCAGCGACCGGGTTGACCGAGACCGGGCGAATGCATTCGCCACGACGCCTGGACCCCCAATCTCGGCATTGGCCGTCGGTTCCGTGATCGAGCGCCGGCTGCTCGGACCCCGACACTGGCCAACCTGGCTCACCGTCGGGCTGTTTCGGTTGTTGGCGTGGTTGCCGTTTCGCTGGCAGGCGGCGCTGGGGCAGGGGGTTGGCGCGCTGGGTTACCGGCTCTTGCGAAGCCGCCGCGATGTCGCGCGAATCAACCTGCGCATTTGCCTGCCGCAAGCGTCCGACGCTGAGCGAGAAACGTTGCTGCGCGAGCATTTCGGCTGGCTTGGCGTGGCCGCCATGTGCCAGGGTCTGAGTTGGGCGGCGCCGGTCGAACGTCTGCAACGGATCATCAAGATCCGCAACCGGGCGTTCATCGACCGCTGTATCGCGGATACGCGTCCCGTCATCGTGCTGGTGCCCCACTTTATGGGCCTCGAGCTGGCCGGCACCGGATTCACCGCGCTCGTGCATCCTGGCATGTACATGTATCAGCGCATCCGTAACCCGGTCATCGACGCGGTTGTCAATCATGGCCGCACAAGATTCGGCAGTATCCCGGTCGAGCGTCAGGATGACCTGCGCGGGCTGGTGCGCGAAATCAAGCGCGGCACGCCCTTCTTCTACCTGCCGGACCAGGATCCGGGCCGGCGGCGCGGCCTGTTCGTGCCGTTCTGCGGTATTCCGGCGGCGACGGTGCCGACGCTGGGTCGCATTGCGCGCCTTGCTGGCGCGGTGGTGATTCCGACCTTCGCCCGCTTCCTGCCGAACGGCGAGGGGGTGGAGCTGATCTTCGACCCGCCGCTAGCGGCGTTCCCGAGCGGTGATGCCGAGGCCGATACCGCGGCCATGAATCGGGTCATCGAGGCCCGTCTCCATGACCTGCCGGCTCAGTATTTCTGGGTCCATCGGCGTTTCAAGACCAGGCCTGATGGCGAGCCCGCGATCTATCCCAAGTCCGCGCGCCGCCGCCGCAAAGCGAAACGGGCGCGCCGGCAATGATGAACCCATCAACGCCAAAAACCACGTAGCAGCATGAACGCCCAGACCGACAACTCCGAAACAACTGGTGCTCAGGTATCTAGCGCTCCACGCCTGCACGGGCCGCGACTGGGTCGCCCACGCGATTGGCTGATCGGTGCTGCGCTATTGGCGGGGCTCCTGATTGCCGTCCACAAGGGCGTTGGCTGGGGCTCGCTGCTGTCGCCCTGGCTCACCCTGTCGCCCTGGCTGCTGGCCGCGGCCTTCGTGCTCACGGCGCTGAGCTATGTGCTGCGGGCGGTGCGGGTGTATGACTTTTTTGGTGATCTGGTGCGCGGGCGTTTCATCGCCGTGCTGCGCCTGTCGGTGCTGCATAACTCCGCCAACAACCTGCTGCCGATGCGCACGGGCGAAATGCTATTTCCGTGGCTCATGAGCCGCTACTTCGGTCATGGCTTTCTCGCCGCTGGGGCGTCGCTGCTCTGGATTAGGCTGCTTGATCTACACGTGCTCGGTCTGGCCGGTCTCTTGGTCTTGTGGCTGCGCGATCCGGCTTGGCTTTGGCTGTTCACGGCGCTGATGTGGTTCGGATTGCTACCTTTGACCGCCATGCTAATTCAGTATGCCGCCAACACGAAGGGAGGCAGCGGTCGCCTTTGGCGCATCGCCCGATTCGTGGCCGAGTCCGGTCCGGCGCGACCGGCGTTGATCGGCCGGCTGTATCTCTGGACCACACTGACCTGGCTGTTGAAATTGGCCGCTTTTGCAGCCGTTTTGCAGCACTTCGTGGCGGTGGATCTCTGGAAGGTTTTGGCCGGCGTGCTAGGCGCCGAGCTCTCGTCCGTGTTGCCGTTTCATGGCATCGCCGGCGCGGGCTCTTACGAACTCGCCACCGTGGCGGCCATGGTGCCGTTCGGCGTCACCGCCACCGACGCCCTGACCGGCGCCGTGAACCTGCACCTGTTCGTGCTCGGCACGACGCTGATCCTGGGGCTGTTGGCGCTGCTGATTCCGCGGGGTCAGATCACAACCGACTGATGCTCGCCGGCAATAGAGCTGAAACATTAACGCAAAATGACGGTTTTAGGGTGGCGCCCGACGGCATTCTGCGTCTAGTCTAGTTCCCCACCACCGTCGCTCGCATCAAGCTAACACGAGAACACGCCATATGAACATGAACCCATGCCGCCGGGCGCTTCTGCCGGGACTCGCGCTGACGCTGCTGGTTGCTGTTGCCGCCGGACCTGCCGGCGCGCAGACGTCGCCGGCGCAGGATGAGAAAGCGCCGGTCAAACTGAGCGGTGCCGGGGCGAGTTTCCCGGCGCCGCTGTACCTGCGCTGGTTTCGTGACTACTACAAGCAACATCCGACCGTCAAGATCGATTACCAGAGCACCAGCAGCACTGGCGGCATCAGGGACTTGATCAATGATCGCATCGACTTCGCCGGCTCTGATGTGCCGCTGAACGAAGAGCAGCAGGTAAAGGTGCGCGGTGGCGTGCGCCAGGTACCCATGACGGCCGGCGCCATCGTGTTGATCTATCACCTCGACGATGTGACTGAGCTAAAGCTCTCCCGGGATACCGTCGTGGGCATTCTGACCGGCCGCATCGAGCGCTGGAACGACCCGCTGATCGCCAGAGACAACCCTGAGGCGGCCTTGCCCGATAAAGAGATCAGCGTCGTTGTTCGCGGCGACGGGAGTGGCACCACCTATCACTTGACCCGCCACCTGAGTGCGGTGAGCTCGGAATTTGCGCAGGCCATCGGTACCACGATGCGACCGAACTGGCCAAAGTCCCTGCAGCAGCGCGGCATGTTGATCAAAGGTAATGGAAACGACGGCGTGGCCGCCTTCGTGCGCGCCATCCCCGCATCGATCGGCTATGTGCAATACGCCTACGGCTATTTGACCGATATGAGTATGGCCGCGTTGCAGAATCGCGCCGGCAATATAATCGAACCCAGCCAGGCCAGCTTCGAAGCCGCGCTCACTGCCATCAGCGCAGACCCCGATCGCAAGGGCATCACCGACCCAGGCGGCGACGATTCATACCCGATCATCGCCGTGTCTTGGTTATTGCTGCGCAACGAGTATCAAGACCCCGCCAAACGCGAGGCACTGCTCGACGTCATCGACTATGCGCTTGGCCCGGGGCAGGCGATGACCGAAAAGCTTGGCTATATTCGCTTTTCCGATCGCGCCGACGAGTATGTCCGCGGCATCTTGGAGCAGGGTGACTAGATTGCTTTAGCAGGCTGCATGTTCGCAGATGGCGCCGAAATCGCCCAATCGTACTGTACAGCGGCGCTTGGCCCACTTGGTTCAACGCACAGGTCGAGCGACACAGCGCCGTGCACGTGTCGGGCTCCGGCACGGCCTCGTTCGCTCAAAACCCGCCAACCGATGCGTTTATAGCCCCAGCGTGGTCCCGGTATAGTGGAGGTCGGGCGCGGATGCGACTCGCGCCGACCATCCTCATCGAGTAACAGCCAAGAGCCGGGACCAACGCCCATGCCCCGTGATCCATCCCGTCCATCATCCGGTGCCCCGGCCGATATGCTGACCGGGATCCCGGCCGACCACGCCAAATTTCCGTGTCCCTGCTGCGGCCACCTGGTGCACGACCAGGTGCCGGGGTTCCATCAGGTCTGCCCCATCTGCGGCTGGGAAGACGATCTGACACAGCTGCGTTTCCCGCAAATGCCCGGCAGCAGCAACACCGTCAGCCTGGCGGAGGCGCAACGCAACTACCGCAGCTACGGGGCCTCCGAGCGACGCAACGCCGGTAACACCCGCACCCCCGTCGATGGCGAGCCCGTCGAAGCAAACTGGCGTCCCCTCGACCCCGCCCTCGACAACATCGAGCAACCCACCCGCGGCGCAAGCTACGCCGACTCCTATCCCTGGCCCGATACCACCGTCCTGTATTACTGGCGCAGCACCTACTGGCGGCGTCTCGCCAGTTGACGCTCTCACGCTGAGTCAACCGCCCGGTGCCACGCGCAGGCGTATCCGGCAACAGGAGAATGCTGATGTCGATCACGCAACCGTTACTGGCATTTTCACTGCTGCTGACTCTCTGTTCAGCATTCGCGCAAATGGTCTCTACACCTGAGAAAGGGAGCGAGGAACGACTCCGAATCCTGGACGCCGCCCGTGTCAAGGTGGCCGCTGATGTCTCCTACCGAGCCCCACTCCTGTTCAAGGTCCACGACCTCCGAGTTTCTGAGGGCTGGGCGTTGCTACACGCGCAACCGGTCACGGCGACCGGTGAGCCAATCCGCATCGATTGCGTCGAAGCGGACGAAATAACCCTCGTGCTGCTTCGTTTTCGCGAAGGGGCGTGGCGTGTGGAGCGGGGCGGCACAATCTGCGCCAACGATGTCTTTTGGTTGGCATGGCATCAGGAGCTCGGTACACCCGCTCAGCTATTTGATTTGGGTGTCGACTGAACAGTCCTGCGGCGAGTTGTTGGAAACGGAGCGGACACGACCCCGCGGTTCCGCGCTGAATGGTTGCTGTCAGCGCTCCCGGAAACCCGGCTACAATGCAAACATCTCAGCGGTAACGAGACCTCAGGCGCCAGTGACTTCCCTAGGAGCTCATCATGCCCATAGACCTCGACGCGATCGACCAGCCCGATGCCCGGCTCGTTCAAGCGGGCCTGAAGCACTTCGGGTTCTACGATGGCACGCTATTCGGCAAACCGGGGCCGAAAACCCGGGCCGCCTACGACCGCTATCGCAACGGTGCCCACGACGATGTGGTTGCGGCGCCGCCTGCTGAACTGCCGACCTACCCGCGTACGGTCAGAGACGAGATCGAGTTCCCCGGTGAGATCGCCGACGGCACTCGGGGGCGCAAGGCCCGGCGCGTTCAGGAGTGGCTGACCATTCAAGGGTTTCGCACCGCGATCGACGATGACTTTGGGCCTGCGACGAAACGCGCAGTGCAAACGTTTCAACGGGCGAGGGGGCTTGCGCAGACCGGCACGGTGGATGAGCAAAGCTGGCTGGCACTCGTGGCGCCCATGGTCCGCGCCTTCTCGCGGAGCGAGCCCGGCGACAGTATCGGCGACACGGTGCTACGCGTCGCCAAGCAGCATCTCAAAGAGCACCCGATCGAGCTCGGCGGTGCCAATTGCGGCCCCTGGGTGCGGGCCTACATGGACGGTAATCAAGGTGCGCCATGGGCCTGGTGCGCCGGCTTCGTTACCTTCGTCATGAAGCAGGCCGCGGAGATCGAAGGCGTTCCAACGCCCGTCAGGGGCTCGTTTTCATGCGATCTCTTGGCGACGCAGGCCAAGGAGGAGGGGCGCTTCGTGTCTGAGCGTTCCATCGATTCGACGGCCGCGAATTGGTCTGACGACGCGCTCGGATCCTGCTGCATTTTCCTCGTCAGGCGCACGTCGCGGGATTGGACCCACACCGGATTCGCCTTCGGCTATCGTGGCGATGGTACCTTCGCGACCATCGAGGGCAACACCAACGACGAGGGCAGCCGCGAGGGCTATGAGGTCTGTCGGCGCGTTCGGGGCCGCAGCAGCAAGGATTTCATTCGTCTGATCTGACGCATCGTTGCCCGTTTAGAGCCGTTCCCGCGTGAGGAGGTCGACTCCATTGAAGATCGTCCTCGCCCCTAACGCCTTGAAAGGCAGCTGCAGCGCGCGTGCCGCCGCCGCGGCACTCGCGGTCGGTGTCGCGCGCGCGCTGCCTGATGCCGCGTTGGTACAGGTGGCGGTGGCGGACGGTGGCGACGGCCTGGTCGATGTCGTGACCCAGGCATTGCGTGGGCAATCGCGTCCCTATCGGGTGACGGGCCCAGGCTTCAATCCGGTCGATGCGGAGCTGACCTGGGTCGCCCCGCAACGCACGGCGGTGATCGAAATGGCACTGGCCAGCGGACTGGCGCTGCTGGCCGACGTCGACCGCGACCCAGCGGCGACGACGACCTTTGGTACCGGCGAGTTGATGCGCTATGCGTTGGCACTCGGGGCGGAGAAATTGGTTGTCGGGATCGGTGGTAGCGCCACGAATGACGGCGGCATCGGCATGGCCGCGGCGTTGGGCTATCGCTTTCTCGACCGGGCGGGGGAGCAGATCGTGCCCGTCGGCGGCAACCTGTCGCAGATCGATCGTATTGATTTCGGCGGGGTCGATGCCCGGCTTGCGGCGGCGCGCGTCGAGGCGATCTGCGACGTCGACAACCCCCTGACGGGCCCCAAAGGCGCGTCCACGATCTACGGTCCCCAGAAGGGCGCGACACCGGCACAGGCGGCGCTGCTCGATACCGGCCTTGCGCATCTAGCCGCGGTGATGCAGCGCGATCTCGATGTCGACTGTCGCGACATCCCCGGCGCCGGTGCCGCCGGTGGCCTGGGAGCCGGCCTCATAGCCTTTTGTGGTGCCGACCTGCGCCCCGGCGCCGAGGTTGTGCTGGAGCTGGTGGAGCTGGACCGACATCTGCGCGGCGCGGACCTGGTGATCACCGCCGAGGGCCGAATCGACGCCCAGACCCGTTTTGGCAAGGCGCCTGGTGCGGTCGCCGCCCACGCGGCGCGGCTCGGCGTGCCCTGCATCGCCATCGCCGGCAGTATCGGCGAGGACGTCGCCGCGCTACATGACTCCGGCATTCAGGCCATCTTCAGCCTGTGCCCTGGACCCATGACCTTGGCGCAAGCCCAGGCCCGAGCCGAGCCATTGCTCGCGCGGGCCGCTGAGCAGGCGGTGCGCGCCTTCCGGGCAGGAGCATCACAGGACCGGTAACCGCATTGAGCCGTGAAGGGAGGCAGCGAGGCCGTCGCCGCAATCGCCTGTGTGTCACGTTCTGGTCACACAGCCGATGGGGAAGCGGGGGAAGCTGAGAAGCGAATAGCCTAAGCTATTGATAAAGATGGCGCGCCCGGAGAGATTCGAACTCCCGACCACCTGGTTCGTAGCCAGGTACTCTATCCAGCTGAGCTACGGGCGCGCTGAGCTAGAAATTATGGGTGCCTGGGCTGTTGTCGTCAAGCATTTTCTTCGGTCTGACGCTCCGGTGATCCATTTCGTTCGGGTGGTGCTTTTTTGTCGTCGGCAAGATGGACCTAGATTGTCCGGGTTCGATACCATTAGATCCCGTTGGGTCAAACCGTGAAACAAACGGCTCATTCTGCAGGGGGGAATCGCTGTTATGATCGGCCGCTGAGTTCCTGCCGAACTGGGCTGGCCAGTTCGGCAGCTCAGCTGGGCTGGTCCAGGCACTAGCCTTCATTGTGTATCCTTCCGCTTTTTTATTGTTTCCGAGTTGGTTTATGAGCAAGCAGCCGATCCTTGTCCTTGCGCTTATGGCTGCAGTCGCCGCTGGTGGCTGTCAAATGGGCGGTTTCCAGATCGGTGGTACCAAGGAGGCGCCGCCGAATCCCAACGCTCCGAAGATCTCGCGATCGGACCCGGTGACCTCGACGGCGCGCAAGGCGGTCGTGTTGAGCGTCCACATGAAGAAGGAGTATCCGGACGCCTGCATGCTGGGCATGACGCTGACCAACAACCTGGATACGAAGGTGACCAATCTGTCGGTGCGGCTGACCGCCTTTATCCGTGGCGATGTGAAGTACAGATCAACTGCTCCGAGATCGACTCTATCGGCATCACGGACCCCGGCCGTTGCGCCATCGGCGAAGACATGAACCGGTTTACCACGGCGCCTGGTGATTGCGCGAAGTTCGTCGATGTCGCGTTGAGCCCGCACATCACCGTCCGTAAGACCAAGCAGCCCAAGCTCGAGCAGGTGGCGGAGCCGTCGCTGTGACGCCTGCGGTGACGGTTTCCACGCCCGCGTTGGCGGCGCATTTAGGGGCAGGTTGGGCCAATACCAGCGCGATGCCCGAAGCAATGAGGGGTCCGACGATGCTGCGGAAAGACCGCGCGAGCGGTCGGCGGGAGCTGAGCCGGGGTCGACTGACATGAGATTGGTGCTCATCGCTCTCGCCACGTTGTGGGGCATCGGTGCGGTGTTGGCCCTTTTGCAGACTCGCGAGAAGACGCTCGACGCCAAACTGACGGCAGCCTACTTCGTCGGTTGGCCAGCCTTGCTCGTGTTGGTGTACCTGAATCAGCCGCTGCCGTTGTGGATCGGTGTGCCGGTGATGTTTGGGTTCGTGCCCTGGTTCCTGTCCGGCCCTCATCTTTGGAGCGTCGTGAGGGACCCGTCTCGGTCGAAGCCGGACGAGATCGTCGGCATCCCGATCGGATACTGGAAGTGGGGCAGTATCGGTGCCGTGCTCCTCGGCATCCTCTTTAACTGGTTGGTGCGGCCCTGACCAATCGTCGACCGATTCCAAACACGATGTTCAAACCGACGCCGTCACCGGCACGCATCGCCGAATTCACATCATGCCCCGTCCTTGGCGCCGACCCAGCAATGAACACCTCATGAGCAAGCATCTCAATGACGTCGACCTCGACGCACGCGCGATCGATGCGCACAGCATCGATTCTTTGCTTGCGGTGGTCGCGCGTCTGCGTGATCCAAACCAAGGATGCCCCTGGGATCTAAAGCAGACCTTCGCGACCATTATGCCCTATACGCTCGAAGAGGCCTATGAGGTCGCCGAGGCCATCGAGGCGGACGACATGGTGGAGCTTTGCGAAGAGCTTGGTGACTTGCTGTTCCAGGTCGCCATTTACTCACGCATGGCTGAGGAAAAGGGCGATTTCGACTTCGGCGACGTGGTCGCGTCCATTAGCACCAAGATGATCCGCCGTCATCCGCACGTCTTCGGCGATGATGAGGTGGCGAGCGAGGCAGAAGTCCGCGAGAACTGGGAGGCCATGAAGGCCGCGGAGCGGGAGGCCAAGGGTAAGCGGTTGCGCACCAGCGTGCTGGAGGGGGTCGCACAGGCGCTGCCCGCGTTGGTGCGCGCCGAGAAGTTGCAGAAGCGCGCGGCGCGAGTTGGTTTCGACTGGGACGATCTCGACGGCGTGGCCGACAAGGTGCGCGAAGAACTCGCCGAGTGCGAGGAGACCTTTTCCGAGCATACCGACCCAACCGATCGGGTGCATGAGGTTGGCGACTTGTTATTCTCTTGCGTTAATCTCGCCAGGCATCTTGGGATCGATGCCGAGCAGGCGCTGCGCAGCGCAAATCATCGTTTCGAGCGACGCTTTCAGCGGGTTGAAGTCTGCCTGCGCGCGTCGGGTAAGGCACCTGCCCGCGCACACCGCGACGAGATGGAGCGGCTGTGGGAGACGGTCAAGCACGAGGGTTATTGACCCGTCACGGAGTCCGACGTTGGCGGGTCGCCAATGCAGGTCTGGCCTTGTAATAGCAGCGGGTTTGGCATCAGGCGTTTCTGAGCGCTCGACCGCGCCAGCCTGTACCATGCGCAATAATGCACTGTTCGATCGATCAGCATGAGCTTTGTTGACCACATTCACGCCTGCAACCGTTGGCAGCCGGCCGACTTTCTGTCGTTCGTCGTTCACGACGAAGCGCTCGGTAGCGTGCGCCGTGACTTCGCCGCAACACTGGCCGCAACCGGTGACGATTTCAGCCTGCACGGCGATGCGTTGCATTGGGCCTCGGCGCCAACGGGTTTCGACGCTTGCAGCGACGCCCTAGCGGGCATCTGTGCCGATCTGCAAAGACGCGGCCTAGTCAGCCACCTGCACGGCGAGCGTTATCCGGTAACCCCGGGACCGCGCGACGACGCCCGCTTTCTGATCGACCGGGCCTGTGCACCCTATTTCGGTATTCGCGCTTTCGGGCAGCATCTGAACGGCTATGTGCGGCGCCCGGATGGTCTGCATCTTTGGGTTGCGCGGCGCTCCGCGAGCCGCCGTGTCTACCCCAACTGCCTGGACAACACGGTGGCCGGCGGTTTGCCCTGGGGTATCGATCTACGGGAAAACCTGCGCAAGGAATGCCTCGAAGAGGCGTCGATGCCAGCCTCCGTTGCTGATCGGGCCCTGCCCGTGGGTGCGATCAGCTACTGTCGAGATTCCGATCGGGGCCTGAAACCGGATGTCATCTATTGCTACGATCTGGAACTCGATGCTGATTTTGAGCCGCGCTGCAACGACGACGAGGTGGCAGGATTTTTCCTCTGGCCCGCGCAAAAGGTCATGGCTTTAGTCGCCGAGACCGACGAGTTCAAGCTGAACTGCAACCTGGTCATCATCGATTTCCTTATCCGACATGGGCTGCTCGGCCCGGAGCATCCGCAGTACCTGGAATTGGTCCAGGGTCTGCATGCATCATTGCCAAACAGTTCGCCGGCCCGATTCTGAGCGTCCCGGGCTGGGTGCGGTTGGCGTTGCCCTCGCATCCGCATCCCTGAGCTAACCTCTAAGGCTTCCATGAACATGAGTAACTCCCCAATCAAGCGCCGACGGGCCATCAGGGTCCGTGTCGGCGAACTCGGTGTCGGCGGTGACGAACCGATTCGCATCCAGTCGATGACCAACACCGACAGCGCGGACATCGACGCAACGGTGACGCAATGCGTCGAACTGGCCCGCGCCGGCTCGGAGATGGTGCGCCTCACCGTCAACAACGAGTCCGCGGCCGCCGCGGTGCCGCGCATCCGCGAGCGCCTCGATGTCCTGGGCGTGACCGTGCCGCTGATCGGCGACTTTCACTTCAACGGTCACCGCCTGCTGAGCGACTATCCGGCCTGCGCCGAGGCCCTGGCCAAGTACCGCATCAATCCCGGCAACGTCGGTCGCGGCGAGAAGCGCGACTCCCAGTTCGCCACCATGATCGAGATCGCCTGCCGCTACGATCGCCCGGTTCGGATCGGCGTCAACTGGGGTAGCCTCGACCCGGATCTTGTGGTGCGCATGATGGATGCCAACGCCAAGTCCGCGCAACCGGAGCCCGCTGAGGTAGTGATGCGTCAGGCGATGGTCGAGTCCGCCGTCGGCAGTGCGCTGCGGGCTGAGGAACTGGGTCTGCCGCGGGATCACATCCTGCTGTCGTGCAAGATGAGCGGCGTGCAAGATCTCATCGCGGTCTACCGAACCCTGGCTCAACGCAGTGATCATGCGCTGCACCTGGGCCTGACCGAGGCGGGCATGGGGTCTAAAGGTATCGTCGCCTCCACCGCCGCCCTGTCGGTGCTGTTACAGGAGGGCATCGGCGATACCATCCGCATCTCATTGACGCCGGCGCCGGGGGAGTCGCGCACGCGCGAGGTCATCGTCGGCCAGGAGATTCTGCAAACAATGGGGATGCGTTCGTTCGCGCCCATGGTCGCGGCCTGCCCAGGTTGTGGGCGTACAACCAGCACCGTGTTTCAAGAACTGGCCGAAGACATCCAAAACTACTTGCGCGAGCAGATGCCGGTCTGGCGCGAGACCTATCCCGGTGTCGAGACCATGCAGGTCGCCGTGATGGGCTGCGTCGTGAACGGCCCCGGCGAGAGCAAGCAGGCCAACATCGGCATCAGCCTGCCCGGCACCGGTGAGCAACCGTCGGCACCTGTCTATGTCGACGGGGCGAAGGTCACGACGCTAAAGGGGGCCGGTATCGCCGAGCGATTCAAGCAGATGGTCGACGATTATGTCGTCGAAAAATACGCGGCACGCTGAGCGGGCGTTGACGCTATCATCTGGTTGGCGGTTTCTTGGAAAGTCCCAACAGCCCGCCGACCGAAAGGGGCAATGACGACGCTAACAACCAGGAGTTGATGGATGCTGAAAAAGTCGCGAAAGAAGATTTTGCTGCCGATGATGGCGCTCGTGGCGCTGACGGCAGGGCCGGCGTTTGCGGAAGACCCGATGACGGTCTCGGTCAAACGCTTATCGCTCGAAACCGCCCAGCGAATCGCCCAAGGCGCGATCGACGCGTGCCGCGAGAAGGGCATCCAGATCGGCGTCACCGTCGTCGACCGCGACGGCGTGATCCAGACCCAGCTGCGTGACACCATCGCCTCGCCGATTACGGTCCCGATCAGCTTCAAGAAGGCCTACACCGCGGTCAATTTCAACGCCGATACCTCGGCGCTCAGTGAACGTGCGGATACCCCTATCGGCCGACTCGACTTTTTGGTCATGTCCGCTGGCGGCGCCGTGGTGCAGGTCGCCGGGGCCCTGGTCGGCGGCGTTGGCGTGAGCGGCGCACCTTCCGGTGAGACCGACGAGGAATGTGCCAAGGCCGGCGTCGCCGCGGTGCAGGACGACCTTGAGATGGCCATGTAAAAGGACGAGCCGGTGTCGGTGGTACAGATCGTCGGCAGTGGCGGACATCGTTCTCGTCCAGCGTCGGTGCTTGTGCGGACGCCGATTAGCGCTTTTTCGGTGCGATCAGGTCGGTGATCGATCCGTGCGCCATCTCGGCGGCGAAGCAGATGGTTTCGTTCAGCGTGGGGTGGGGGTGGATGGTCATGCCGATGTCTTCCATGTCGGCACCCATTTCCAGCGCCAGCACGGTCTCGCCGATGAGTTCGCCGGCGTTGGGTCCGACGATTCCGGCACCGAGGATGCGCTTGGTCTCGGGATCGAACAGTAGCTTGGTCAGGCCCTCGTCGCGATGGATGCCGAGGGCGCGGCCGCTGGCGGCCCAGGGGAAGACACCTTTTTCATAGGCGATGTCCTTGGCCTTGGCTTCCGTCTCGGTCAGGCCCATCCAGGCGACCTCCGGATCGGTGTAGGCCACGGACGGGATGGTCAACGGGTCGAACAGCGCCGGCTCGCCGGCGATGACCTCGGCGGCCACCTTGCCCTCGTGCGTCGCCTTGTGCGCCAACATTGGATTGCCGACCACATCGCCGATGGCAAAGATGCTGGGCACGTTGGTGCGCATGTGCTGATCCACCGGGATGAAGCCGCGCTCGTCCACCTTGACGCCGGCCGCCTCCGCGTTGATGAGCTTGCCGTTGGGCCGGCGGCCGACCGCGACCAACACCTTATCGTAGCTTGCCTCGCCGGCGTGCTTACCGTCGAACACGACCTTGATGCCGTCGGATGTCGCGTCCATGCTGGCGACCTTGGTCTCCAACATGATCTTGTCATAGCGCTTCTTGACCACCTTCTCGAAGGCCCGAACCAGGTCCAAATCGGCACCCGGCATCAGCTGGTTCTGCAGTTCGACGACATCGAGTTTGGCGCCTAGGGCGCTGTAGACGCTCGCCATCTCCAGGCCGATGATTCCGCCGCCCACCACCAGCATGCGCTCCGGGATACCGTCGATCTCCAGCGCGCCGGTGGAATCGATGACGCGGGGGTCGTCGTGGGGAAAGCCAGGGATACGCACGGGACTAGAGCCGCACGCGATGATGCAGTGATCGAACGCGACCGACACCTTGCCGTCGCGCACGTCGACGCCGATGCGGTTGGGCGCCTCGAAGCGCCCGATGCCTTGCACGATCTCGACCTTGCGCTGCTTGGCCAGGGCGGCGAGTCCGCCGGTGAGCTTTTTGACCACCTTGTCCTTGCCCGCGCGCATCTTGTCGAGGTCGATCTGCGGCGGCTCGAAGGTCACGCCCATTGCGCCCATGGTCTTGGCCTCTTCGATGATGGCCGCGGTGTGCAGTAGGGCCTTGGACGGGATGCAGCCAACGTTGAGGCAGACACCGCCAAGGGCCGGGTAGCGCTCGATCATGACCACTCGCAGGCCGAGGTCGGCGGCGCGAAAGGCGGCGGTATAGCCGCCGGGTCCGGCGCCCAGGATGACGACTTGTGCACGGATCTCTTTGCTTGGAGCGGTATCGCTCATTATTCCCCCGAACGCGTGATGAAATGCGGATGAAAGTGGTCGGCTGCCGAGCTCATTGGTCGGATAGCGCTCCGGTTGTCCCTTCGAAATCCAATAGTCTCTCACAGCGGCCCTGGTTGCCAAGGCATCGCGCAATGATCGCACCGCTAGCCGCCATAGCCGACTCGGTTCCTCGGCGACGCTCGCGACGGCCAACCCTCAGCGCCGCACCAAACGCCCGTCGGTGGCGACGGCGACGTGCTCCTGCTTACGGAAGGCGTCCAGCACCATGTCGAGGAGCAACAGCCCGGTGGCGTTGGCGCCCGGCAAGTCCTTCAGCATCCCGTAACCGTCGCCGCCAGCCGCGAGGAAGTCCGGCATCACCAAGCGATAGCTGGCGGCGGCGTCGAGCGGCCTGCCGGCGACTTGGACCGACGCGACCTTGCCGTCGGCGATCGCCAAGCGGATGCCGGAGACCTGGAGGAAGGCGCCTGGGTCGTCCGCGGGGACCAGCGACGCAGAGCGTTCAAGCGCCTGCCGCAGCACTGCGCCCGAGACCTCGGCGGTGACGAGCTCGTTGCCAAACGGGAAGGCCTGGTAGACGTCGCGGATGCGCACCTCGCCGGCGGCGATGCTCGCGCGAAAGCCGCCGCCATTGAATAGGGCGACGTCGGCCCCGGTCAGTGCCCGCGCCAGGTCTCCAACCCAATCGCCGAGGTTGCTCTCGACGCGGCGGATGACCGCACGGTCGGCGTCCAGCTTGCTGGCGCTGTGGCCGACGACGACCTCGATCTCTTCGGCAAGCCGCGCGTCGAGGGCCGCGACCTCGGCGGCCATCGCAGCGTCTTCGGGTACGCGGTCGTCGATGGCGAGCAGTCGATAGTCTTGGATCTCAACCCCGCCTTTCGCGACCAGCAGATCCAGCCGACCGAGATACTTGCCGCGCTCGCCGGCCTGCAAGATCGGCACGCCGCGCTCGAACTCTGGCGCGCTGAGCACGCGGTGGGTGTGGCCGCCGATGATCAGATCGATGCCGTCCACCTCTTTCGCGAGCTGGTGGTCCGCACCAAGACCAAGATGCGACAGGACCACGACCAGGTCGGCCCGCGCGCGCAACCAGGGCACCCAGCCGGCGGCTGTGTGCGCCGGTGGTGCCACGCGGACGCCGTCGGTATTGCGCGGGTGAGTCGTCGTGGTCAGCTCGTCGGTGACCAGTCCGAGGACGCCGACGCGCGGCCCACCCGGTGGTGCAAACACCACGGCGGGCAGCAGCGGGAAGGGTGTCGGTTCGGCCTCGACATTGGCGGCGAGCACCGGAAAACCGGCAGAGGCGAGCAGCTTGCGGAATGCGGCTTGACCGTAGTCGAGTTCGTGGTTGCCCATCACGGCCGCGTCCACACCCATGGCGGCCAGGAAGCCGATGTCCGGCAATCCCAGAAACACGGTCGAGGTCACGGTCCCCTGCAACAGGTCGCCGGCGAACAGCAGCAGCACGGGGCGCTTAGGGTCCTCAGCCCGAATCGTGCCTACCAGTCCGGCCAATCGGGCGATGCCGCCAATGCGCCGGCCGGTCGTTGGGTCGGCTACGGGATCGAGCTGGCCGTGGAAGTCGTTGAAGTGCAAGATGGTCAGCGGCAGCCCCGCATCGGCGCGGGCCAAACCGGTGATCAGAGTGGCGAGCAATAGCAGGCTGGCGCGTGCGAGGCGGGTCATCGGGAGGTCATATCGGACGAAGCGGGGGGCATGGAGTGCGGCGGCGCCTTAGATCGACCAGAGCAAGGGCCGGCCTTGCTCAAGCTCCGTATTGCTTGCACCGGGCCAAGCGCCGAGCGCTGAGGGCGGTTGTTCAGCGCGATTGCGCACGATTGACCGTTCGCTCGGCATGCGCGTTCTCGAACCCAAGTGCGCGGCGCAATTACAACAGCAGCTGCCGAATGTCCGCCAGCAGGCGAGACAGCAGCGAAGTAAATCTCACTCCCTCGGCACCGTCGACAACGCGATGGTCGTACGACAGTGACAGCGGCAGCATCATCCGCGGCTGGAATTCGGTGCCGTCCCACATCGGCTTCATCTCCGAGCGCGAGACGCCGAGGATGGCCACCTCCGGCGCGTTGACGATGGGCGTGAACGCGGTGCCGCCGATGCCGCCGAGGCTGGAGATGGAAAACACGCCGCCCTGCATATCGCCCGGCAGCAACTTGCCGTCGCGGGCCTTGGCGCTGATGGTCATGAGTTCCCGAGCGAGGTCGAAGATGCCTTTTTTGTCGACATCGCGCAGCACTGGCACCACGAGGCCGTTGGGCGTGTCCACGGCGACGCCGATGTGGATGTAATACTTAACGATGAGGTTTTCACCGTCCGCTGCCAGCGACGCGCGCAGGTTCGGCATTTGCGCCAGCGCCCCGGCCACCGCCTTGAGTAAGAATGGCATGAAGGTGAGTTTTACCCCCGCCTTTTCCGCCGCCGCTTTCTGGCCCTTTCGGAAAGCCTCCAGTTCGGTGATATCGGCCTCGTCGAACTGCGTGACGTGCGGCACCGATAGCCAGCAGCGGTGCAGGTGCGCGCCGCTGATGCGCTTGATACGCGACAGCGGCTGCGTCTCCACTTCGCCAAATTTGGCGAAGTCGACCGTCGGCGCCGCCGGCAGCTGAAACGGCAGGCCACCCGCTGCCGGTGGTGCGGCGCCAGCGCTGAGCACTTGCTTAACATAGGCCTGCACGTCGTCTTTGACGATGCGGTCCTTGCGCCCGCTACCTTTGACCTGGCCCAGGTCGACGCCGAGTTCGCGGGCAAAGCGGCGCACGGCGGGGCTGGCGTGCGGCGTGCGCCCGTGCGCGACGGCCGCTATGTCCGCTGGTCGGGGCAGCACCGGCGCCTTGCGCTGCTCGGCATCGCCGGGCACCCGCATCGGCGCATCAGGCTTGGGTGTCGTCGCCGGCGCCTGGGGAGCCTCGAGCTCTTCCGCCGAGCTGTTGGCATCGGCCGGTGCGCCCTCACTCCCCGCAGAACCGAGCAGCGTCAGCACCAGATCGCCCTGATTCAGCTTGTCGCCGACCTTCACTGCGACGGATTGCACCGTGCCGGCCGCGGGGCATGGGATCTCCATGGTCGCCTTGTCGCTTTCCAACGTCAGTATGGACTGGTCCACATCGACGCTGTCTCCGGGGCTGACCAGGATCTCGATGATCGGGATATCGGCGAAGTCGCCGATATCCGGGAGACGCACAGGGATCTCGGTTGACGTGGCGGATTCCGGCTCCGCGGGCGAAGCTGCGGGAGTCGGCGTGGGCGATGTTGCCGCCTCCGGCTCCGATGCGGATTCGGCGGGCACAGTGGCGTCGTCAGTCGGCGAGGCATCCGTGGGAGCCACGGCTTTCTCGACGCCCTCGTCGGTCTCGATCGTGGCGAGCAGCGACCCCTGGCTGATCTTGTCGCCTACAGTGACCTTAATCGATTGCACCGTGCCGGCGATCGGCGACGGGATCTCCATGCTGGCCTTGTCGCTTTCGAGCGTCAGTAGCGATTGCTCGGGCTCTATGCGATCGCCGGGTGCGACCAAGATCTCGATGACCTCGACCTCGGAGAAATCACCGATGTCGGGAAGCAGAACGTCTTCTACGGTTGCCACGTCGCGGTCTCCTGCGCCTGATTCCAGACTGGGTTCCGAGCTAGCTGCCCGATTGGGTTCCGGGCTGGATTTCGGGTTGGGTTCCGGGTCGCGGTATCAGTTGTCGGGAACAGCCTGATCATTGCGTCACCGGGTTTGGCTTGTCCGGGTCGATGCGGTATTTTTCGATGGCCTCGCGCACCCGCGAGCGCTCCATTAGACCCTCATCCGCTAGGGCGCTCAGCGCCGCGACGACGACATACCAACGGTTGACCTCGAAGAACTTGCGCAACTGGCTGCGCATATCGCTGCGGCCGTACCCGTCGGTACCGAGCACGCTGAAGCGCCGCGGCAGATAGGGCCGAATCTGGTCGGCATGGGTGCGGATGTAGTCGGTGGCCGCAACGATGGGGCCGGTGCTGTCCGCCAGTTGTGCGCTGACATAGGCCTGCCGCGGTTGCTCATCTGGATGCAGCATGTTCCAGCGCTCGACGTCGATGCCGTCGCGACGAAGTTCGTTGAAGCTGGTGACGCTCCAGACGTCGGCGGCAACGCCGAAGTCACGCTCCAGCAACTCGCCCGCGGCGAGCACTTCGCGCAGGATGGTGCCGCTGCCGAGGAGTTGTATCCGTGGTTCGTGTTTCGAGCTACCAAGGTGCAGCCGGTAGATGCCGCGCTTGATGCCGTCTTCGACGCCGTCCGGCATCGCCGGCTGCGGATAATTCTCGTTCATCACCGTGACGTAGTAGAAGCAGTTCTGCTTCTCCTGGTACATGCGGCGCATGCCGTCTTGCACGATCACGGCCAACTCGTAGGCGTAGGCCGGGTCATAGCTGACGCAGTTAGGGATAGTGGACGCCAGCAGATGGCTGTGGCCGTCCTGGTGCTGCAGGCCCTCGCCGGCCAGCGTGGTGCGCCCAGCCGTGCCGCCGATCAGAAAGCCCCGCGCCTGCATATCGCCGGCGGCCCAGGCGAGGTCGCCGATGCGCTGGAAGCCGAACATCGAGTAGTAGATGTAGAACGGGATCATCGCCTGGCCATGATTGGCGTAGGCGGTGGCGGCAGCGATCCACGAGGACATGGCGCCGGCCTCGTTGATGCCTTCTTGTAAGATCTGGCCCTTCTTGTCTTCGCGATAGTACATGACCTGGTCGGCATCCATCGGCTCGTAGAGCTGGCCGATGGAAGAGTAGATGCCGAGTTGCCGGAACATGCCTTCCATGCCGAAGGTGCGCGCCTCGTCCGGTACGATGGGCACGACCAACTTGCCGATCGCTTTGTCGCGTAATACCACGGTCAGCAGACGGACCAGCGCCATGGTGGTTGACATTTCGCGTTCGCCGCTGGACTCCAGCAACGATGCGAATGCATCCAGCGTCGGCACCGTCAGCGGTGGTGCCGTATCGCGGCGGGCGGGCAGTGGGCCACCGAGGGTCTCGCGACGCTCTTGCAGGTACTTCATTTCCTCGCTGTCCGGCGGCGGCTTGTAGAACGGCGCGGCAGCGATCTGATCGTCGGAGATCGGGATATTGAAGCGGTCGCGGAAGGCCTTCAGGTTGGTCTCCCCCATTTTTTTTTGCGAGTGCGTAATGTTCATGCCCTCGCCGGCTTCCCCCATACCGTAACCTTTAACGGTCTTGGCCAGGATCACCGTCGGCTTGCCGGTGGCACGCATGGCCGCGGCGTAGGCGGCATAGACCTTGATTGGGTCATGGCCGCCGCGATTCAGGCGCCAGATGTCCTCATCGGAGAGGTTGACGACCATCTCCGCCAGCTCCGGATACTTGCCGAAGAAGTGCTCGCGGGTGTAGGCGCCGCCCTTGGCCTTGTAGGCCTGATAGTCGCCGTCGACGCATTCTTCCATACGCTTGAGCAGCAGGCCGTTTTTATCGCGGGCCAGCAGCGGGTCCCAATAGCTGCCCCAGATGACCTTGATGACGTTCCAGCCGGCACCGCGGAACTCGGCTTCCAGTTCTTGGATGATCTTGCCGTTGCCGCGCACCGGCCCGTCCAGACGCTGCAGGTTGCAGTTGACCACGAACACCAGATTGTCGAGCCGCTCGCGCGCCGCGAGCGAGATGGCGCCAAGGGATTCCGGCTCGTCCATCTCGCCGTCGCCGAGGAAGGCCCAGACCTTGCGGCCCTCCGTGTTGACGAGGCTGCGGTCGTTCAGATAGCGCATGAAGCGCGCCTGATAGATGGACATGATCGGCCCGAGCCCCATCGATACAGTCGGGAACTGCCAGAAGCCAGGCATCAACCACGGGTGCGGATAGGACGACAGGCCGTTACCGTCGACCTCCTGCCGGAAGTTGTAAAGTTGTTCCTCGCTGAGGCGCCCCTCCAAAAAGGCGCGGGCGTAGATGCCGGGCGCTGAGTGGCCCTGAATGAACACCAGATCGCCACCGTGGTCTTTGTTGCGAGCCCGATAGAAATGGTTGTAGCCGACGTCGAACAACGTGGCAGAGGATGCGAACGAAGAAATGTGGCCGCCAAGTTCCGTGGAGAGCCGGTTGGCCTGCACCACCATTGCCATCGCGTTCCAGCGGACGAACGAGCGGATGCGACGTTCCATGGCGCGGTCACCCGGGAATCGCTCCTGTTGCTGCACCGGGATGGTGTTGACGTAGGCGGTGTTGGCGGTGTAGGGCAGATGTGCCCCAGAGCGGCGGGCCTTGTCGATCAGGCGTTCGAGTAGATAATGGGCGCGTTCAACGCCTTCGTTTTCGAGCACGGCATCCAGGGAGTCGAGCCACTCCTGCGTCTCTTGTGGGTCGATGTCGGGCTTGTTGGCCATGTGCATTCCTGAAACGGGTTCCGATGCTGGGTTCAGAGTCGGCTGCGGGGCGATCGGGGTCGCGTTGTCGGCGACGGCAGCGAAGCGCAAAAGCTAACCCAGCGCAGAATTATTCGCAAATGCTCACGATTGAGGCGGCGAATAGACCAGCTCGAATCGGGTTGATGGGTAGGGGTGAGATAGCAACTTGTGGGGCTGAATTGACCCAAGCGCTTCGCAGCGCGCGTTGCGATCGGGCTTTGCCTCACGAGAACGGGGGGAGGTTGGGCCGCTTGGACGCAAGAAAAAGCCCTCGCGGAGCGAGGGCGCGTGTGCCGAGGCCCCGTTCGCGCGGGTCCAGGTCAAGAGCTGCTGGGGAGCGGGTGGTATTACTGCACCGTTTTGGCCGACGATTCTGCTTTGGCCGACGGGTCTGCGACTTCAGCCTGGCTCTGCGGCGCGGTTGCGGCTGGCGCGCAATTCGTCTTGGCGATGGGGGCGAAGGCGACCGGCATCGGCGCCATGCGATGGGCGCGCGCCTGGATCGGCGCTGCGCGGCGCGGCGCGATCCGGTCCTGCATCTCCGCACGGCGCGCAGCGCTACGCTCCTTGGCCTGAGCTCGGTAGCGATCGATCTGTGCCTTGCGCTCCTCGAACGTAGCGCCGATCGCAGGCATCGCAGGGCTATCCATACCGGGCATGGCCGGATATTCAGGCATCGACATCCTGGGCATGGACATCTGGGGCATGTTCATCGCGGGAAATTCAGGCAGTTCCGGGACCTCGAAGGCCGGGAAGTCGGGCATTTGGGGCATGGGCGGACGCTCGCCGAACGCAGGCATCGGCGGCATTTCCGGCATGGTCGGGCG
>JGI12210J13797_10439742_pt1 | contig 23073 bp, 21 predicted proteins | sample ElkSlonscriptome_3_FD_13797 | JGI IMG/M metagenome (IMG submission 13797)
CGATGTTGCTCAGGATGGCCTTTATCAGGCTGACACGCACAAAACCACCTTCGAATCGGGCTGCGCTTTCAAGTGATGAGTGTCCCGGACCGGACTTGGACCGCAGCCAAAATTCTCTATTACAAGCAACAGTACCTGGTCAGCCGCTATTGGGGCGTGTCAAGGCATACAGCGGCAGCAGTCCAACGCCCAGGAATGCAATCATCCGGACGAATGAAATGAGGCGCCAATCCGCTCCGCGTTCTACCAGCGCGGGATCGACAACCGTATCGAAAGGTGTGGAAACAATGGCTCCATACTCCGGAAAAATGAAGCCCAGCGACGCCACGGTGATGGCGATACTTCCGACAAGCCACCCGACCAACAGCGCGCGTCGCGGCGAATTCCAGTTGGCAATGAGCGCGACGATCAGCAGCCCCAGCGCGATCATATTGGCCGGTTGCCAGAACACGGTCGAATCGTAGGCGTACTCACCCTGGAAGATGAGCAGTGACTCAGGAGGCGCGGAGAGTACGACGGGAGAAATGACGACCTGCCCGAAGATGTCCGCGCCGATCAGGACAAAGTGAGCGATGATCGCGAGTATCAGCAGGAGGTCTTTCATCTCCGGTTTTCCTTTTTCGCAGTAGGATGATCAAGCGATCCCGGCACTGGGACGCAGGAGGGGCCCTTAGCGCTGGCCGCACCCGATACTATTCTTCGATTGATGACGGGTCAAGTGTCTGCTGAGTGAGGCGAAAAGCGCTGTCGCAGGCTGGTCGTGCTCGAGCAGCCAGGGCTCTGAACCATTCGGACGATCAAGCACGGTCAGACCGGCCAAGCGGTCCGGCCTGCATGAATCAACGCCGGGAAACACGTCCGAGAACCACAACGATGAGAACAAGAATACCCATGGGCAATCCTCATCTCACGGGATTGGAATGGCGTGCAAAGCCGCATCAGCAAGTGCGGTGTGCCGAGACATGGACTGGGTGTTGTCTCTCTAACAGAAAAGCAAGCCTAGATCCCGCATGCTCTCCGCACAAACGGTTCCCGCGCCAGGCGAGATCTTGACAGCAGTTTGAAGGCGGCCCCCATGCCCAACTGGCGCGGCAGTGCGCCAAACATCTGACTTTCATTGATCAGGTGAATGCCACCGGCGATCAGGCTTGAGTCGCTCAGGCGACGGCGGGCAAAGCGGGCCAGACGGGTTTCTGGGTCGATGGCAGTGTCCCAACCGTCCAGGCAATGGACCAGTTCAGCGGCATCGGCCAGGCCGAGGTTCATGCCCTGGCCAGCCAGTGGGTGGACGCTGCGCGCGGCATCGCCGATCAGTGCAACGCGGTCGAAAACCAGCTGCCTGGATTGACGGCGCGCCAGCGGCAGGGCGTGGCGGGCTCCAACCGAAGTCAGTTCACCGAACGGTGGGTCAATCGCGGCTTGATTGAGTGCGGCCAGGAATTCATCGTCGTCCATCGCGAGCAGCTCATCGGCCCGGTCGAAGGGCACCGACCAGACCAGCGAACTGCCCTGGTCCGGCAGCGGCAATAAAGCCAGCGGGCCGTGCCCGGTAAAGCGCTGCCAGGCCATGCCGGTATTGGGCCGATTGCTGGCTAATGGCGTGACAATAGCGCGCTGATTGTAGTCGTCCACGGTCCACTCGATGCCGGCTGCGTCGCGCACCTGGCTGCGGGCACCATCGGCGCCGATCAGGATGTGGCTTCGAACGCTGCGTCCGTCGGACAGGGTGAGTCGGTTGCGATCGGACCGCAGCCTGAATTGATCGATTTCGCCAGGAATGATCCGTTCCAGTTTGCCTTGCTGGTGATGGTGACCTGCGGCCTGCCAAAGGGCATCGTTCAGGTTGGCAATTTCGATGATCCAGCCGAGCTGATCCAGCCCGTGTTCCTCGGCAACGAATTCCAGCGACTGTTGACCGCTGCACACGCGCATTCGGTAGAAGGGCGCCATGCGGTCCTGCTGCAGATGCTGTGCCGCGCCGATTTGTTCCAGCCAGGCCATCGAACCCGGGCTGATGGCGACCACGCGCGGGTCCATCTTGCCGTCGGTAGGGATCGAGCCGGGTCGCTTGCGATCGAACAACGCGACCGAGAAGCCCAGATTTGCAAGACCAAGCGCTGCGCTGGCGCCGGCTGGGCCTGCGCCGATGATGCTGATATCAAACTCAGCCATTGACTTGCTCGGGTCGAGCCAGGCTCGAGACCGGCGTGCGGAAGCCCATGGCCGAGCGCACCAGGCGGTTTTTCAGGCCGGGCAGCAGGGCGTGGGCGCTCAGTCCCAGCCCGGTGCCGAGCCGGAACAGCGGATTCGGATTGGTGAACACGCGCGCCAGGGTGTCGGTGTAGCGCACCGTGTCGGCCTGGTCCTGCTTGCGTGCCTGTACATAACGCGCCATCCAGACCGGTGCGCCGGGATCGTTGGCTTCACGCAGCACGTCGACCAGTCCGGCAACGTCGCGCAAGCCCAGGTTGAAGCCCTGGGCCGAGACCGGGTGCAAAGTGTTGGCCGCGTTGCCGATGGCAACCACGCGCTGGCCGATGGGCGCCTCGGTGCGCAGCAACTTGAGCGGGTAGCGTGCTCGCTCGCCCGGCTTCGAGAAGCCGTTGAAACCCGGACCGGCGCGTTGAGTCAATCGTTGAAGCAGATGGTCGTCGGACCAGTCCATGGCCTCGTCGATGGCCTCGGTCTGGTCGATCCAGACCACCCCATAGCGACCCTCAGGCTGAGGCAAAAAGGCCAGCGGGCCCTGTGCGGTGAAGCGTTCATGCGCGGTATCGCCAGATGGCGCGTCAGACAGCACGTTGAAGATCATGGCCGACTGTCGATAGTCGTGCAGGCGAGACGCCATGCCGGCCGCCTGGCGAATACTGGATTGGGTTCCGTCGGCGGCCACCAGCAATCTCGCCGTCAGCTTCTGGCCTGACGTCAGCCGGGCGCGGACCTGTTCTTCATCGGTTTCAAACGTTTCCAATCGCTCGGGGCAATATTCAGTAATGCCATCAGCCGCCGCCATATTCGCCAGCAGCCGATTGCCGAGCTCGCGCGCCACCACCACCGAGCCGAAGGCGTCCACGTCATGATCGGCAGCATTGAGGTGAACGTGACCAAACCCGCCGGCGCGAGTGACCCGGATGGAACGGATCGGGCAGCGTGTCAGCGAGTCGTCGACCACGTCCAGCCGGGTCAGGATGCGCAGTGAGGCCTGGTTCAACACCAGCGTGCGATCATCGTAGCTGGGCTGATCGTTGGCGCTGCGTGAAATGGCTTCGATCACGGCGACATCAAGGCCGAGTTGGCTCAGGGCCAGCGCCAGTGATGTGCCAGCCATGCCGCCACCGGCAATGACAACGTCATGTGTAGGGATCGCTGCACCCATGCCTTCAGCCTCGCATCAATGCTTCAATGGCATCGACTGCGGTCGGAACTGCATCGGTCAGGTTCTCCGGATCGCCATCGGTCACGCGGATATCGTCTTCGATTCTGATGCCGATGCCGCGAAAGTGCGCGGGGATATCATCGCCGTGGTCGATGTACAGCGCAGGCTCGACGGTTGTCACCATGTTTTTTTCCAGCACGCGTGACTGGCCTTCGATCTGATAGTCGCCAACGTCGTGCACGTCCAGCCCAAGCCAGTGGCCTGTTTTGTGCATATAGAACCGACGGTAGTGCTGCTGTTCAAGATTCTCTTCAACGCTGCCGCTCAGCAACTCGAGCTCGATCAGCCCCTCGGTCAATACGCGACAAGCGGTGCTGTGGATGTCATCGAACACCTTGCCGGGTCGTGCCTGGTCGATGGCTGCCTGCTGGGCCTTCAGAACCACCTCGTATACGGCGCGTTGGGCGTCGGAAAACGTGCCGTTGACCGGGAAGGTGCGCGTGATGTCGGAAGCATAGCCGTCGACCTCGCAGCCTGCATCAATCAGCACCAGGCCATCGTCGGGCAGGGGCTGATCATTATTGATGTAGTGCAGGATCAGTGCGTGGTCGCCACCGGCTACGATCGGAAGGTAGGAGGGCGGGCAGCCGTTGCGCGTGAATTCATAGAGCAATTCTGCGGTCAGATCGGTTTCAGTCATTCCGGGCCGGCAGTGCGCCATGGCACGCTTGTGCGCATCGGCCGCGATCTTGCCGGCTTTGCGCATGCGCTTGATTTCCTCGCTGCACTTGATCAAACGCAGTTCGTGCAGCAGATGGTCGAGCGCAATGAATTCTTCCGGCGCGCTCATGCTGCGCTTTTGCTGCTGCAACTGGTTACGCCAGCCCATGATGCGCTGGTCGAATGCGGGATCACGTCCAACCAGGTGGTATATGCGCTCGCAGTTTTCCATCAGGCCGGGGAGGATGTCGTCCAGATCCGTAATCGGGTAACTGTCATCCAGGCCCAGCGTTTCGCGAGCGCCTTCCAGACCAAGTCGTGGCCCGTCCCAGCGCTCACGCTCCGGATCGCGTTCGCGGCAGAACAGAATCTGCTGAGCGCCGTCCCTTTCGGGGATCAGGACCAGTACTGCATCCGGCTCGTTGAAGCCGGTCAGATACAGAAAATCACTATCCTGGCGGAATGGAAAGTAGGCATCGCCGTTGCGTAACACCTCGCGAGCCGAGGCCACGATGATGATCGAATTTGGTTCGGCCAGGTCCATCAAGTGGCGCCGGCGCCGGGCAAACATTGGATTCATTTTGACACTATTCAATCTGACGAAAGGATTTCAAACAAGATCAGGTCGACAGCCTGAGGCCCTGTTCACGCAGCAACAATACGGCCACCTTGACAAATTCAGCCAGTTCGACAAAGGCGGATTCTTCAGCCTCGCTGTCGGTGTCCGGATCACTAGCAGCACGCGAGATCTGCTCCAGCATCTGCAGCGCTTCCTTGGTTTCGGGCGGTTCCTTTTCCATGGCCGAAGACGGAAAGCTGGCACCAAAGCCGCTGAGAAAGCCGCTGCACCAACTGGCCAGGCACTGCGTGCGCTCGTCCAGCGATCGGTCTGAAGTGGGCAGCAAGGGACGGAATTTCATCGTTGGCGAGCTCAATTCACTGTGCAGGCTCGACAGCGCCGGCCCGAGCTGCTCGCGAATCCGCTTGGAGTCCCAGTCGCCGACCTGGAGCGCCGCCAGCGCTTCGGTCAGTGTTGGCTCGGTATGCTGCGGATAACCGCACAACAGCCCGATGACGATGCCATGGGTTTCGGCAACCCGCGCTGGATCATTGTCGGCCGCCAAGGCCAGGATCCAGGCCAGTTTGGATTCGTTGTCATTCATGATGATTACAAAAATATCCCTGCTTGATCAGGCAGAATACGTAGCCATTGACATCAGTTTCAAATAGTATCACCCATGGCTTGAACACGGCGTTTTGTCAAAAAGACTTGTGAAATCACCGTATGTAGTTCTATCATTGCATTGAAATCAATCATGAAGTTACCGCTATGAGCGCTTCGGACCAGACCAGTAAACACCTCGACACCATCGAATCCCGTCTCGATGAACTGCTGTCGCGCGTCGAAAAGCTGGAGCAGGAGAACCTGTCCTTGCGCAACCGCCAGGACAGCCTGGTGGCCGAGCGTGCCGGCCTGGTCCAGCGCAACGAGGAAGCACGCAGCCGCGTCGAGCAAATGATTGAACGTCTGAAATCACTGGAGGCAGCAGGGGGATGAGTGAACCAGAACTGGTATCGGTTCGTATTCTGGATCGAGAATATCGCGTCATGTGCACGCCGGATGAGCGTCGCGGACTGATGGAAGCCGCGCTCTATCTGGATGCGCAGATGCGCGAAGTACGCGAAGCCGGAAAGTTGACCTCGGCCGAGAAAATCGCCGTCATGTGTGCCTTGAACATGAGCGACGAGCTGCTCAAGCTGCGGCAGGACAATCACGATCGGAGTCAACGGGTTGACCAGCGCGTCAGTCAACTGGCCGAACGTTTGGAAACATCCCTCGGCCAGTAGGGAAAAGTCATCTCGACAGGCTCCATCCGTTTCATCGCCAGGTGATGGTTCGTTCCGGTGGTGTAATGACGACAGCGTCAGACTGAATGAACTTCAATGCGTTTGCGGCGCTCGGGTGAATCAATATGAACTGCGTAGCATGTGACGGCGCACCTGCCTGATTGCGGCGTTGTATCCCGCAAGCCATGCCGCAGTCACGCGTGATTGGCTTGAGCTCGAACGTTGGGCCGAAAGCAACGCGTATGAATCTGCTTGAGATGGATTCTGTATGCCAACAGCATCACCTAAACAATGTCACTCCGATGACAGCCTTGATGTATAGTTTGTCTAGTGCTCTCTGCGATGTTCGCCAGTGAGATCGCATTATGCCTTGTCCCTACTTATCGACCTTTGGGGCTGCCCCTTTCGACGCCTGTGTGCAGATTCGTTTCGAGCGAATAGCCTGATGGCCCGAAGAGCTTCCCCACCTGAACCTCTGGTTCAAGGTCACCGGTTTCGCAGCGGCATCTGCGGAGAGCACCTTTTCTTGGATTCACCCCGCCGAGCTCATACCGGCAACCCGTTCGTATGAGCGCGCATAAAGCTTCGCTTCGCGCGCACTACCAAGCGCTGCGGTCGTCGCTCGATCGGTCTGCACGAAGCGCGCTGGATCGACGCATTGCGCAACACGTGCTGGATTGCTGTAGCGGCGAAACATTCGATCGTATTGCCGCGTTTCTGGCGTTTCGCGGCGAGCCGGATTTAACCCACGCCCTGCAATCATTTCATCGTCGGGGGCATCGAATTTATGTGCCAGTGATTGGTGAACACGAAATGCAGTTCATGGCCTGGACGCCTGACTCAACGTTTGCATTGAACCGTTTTGGCATTGCAGAGCCCGTCGAAGGCGAGATTTGCAGCGCACAGCAACTGGATCGGGTGCTGATGCCGCTGTTGGCATTTGATGCTGACGGCAGGCGGTTGGGTATGGGCGGCGGCTATTATGATCGATGCTTTGCGTTCAAGCGCGAAATGAAGACGTCAGCGCCACGCATGACTGGCATTGCCTATTCGATACAGCAGCACGAGGAATCTGCGGGCCTGCCCGATGACCCATGGGATGTGCCGCTGGATGAGGTCATCACCGAGCAGGGCCTGGTCCGTTTCATTCAGCCCTGAATCAACCAGCACAATGGGTTCGATTCAGTGCCACGATTGCAGCCCGGACCACTACTGGACGACTGCTGATAGATTTAACAATCGTCATAGCAATTGTTAAAACGATTGTTAGACCTATCGGTTATTCCAAATCAGCGAGTCCGCTTGTCATCACAATCGAGGCGAATGCCTCCGTACAGTCCCGTTCCTCACGGCGGTTGTAATCACAAGCGTGATGAAAAGCGTTATGCAAGCGGCCGGAACAGCCGCATCCCGCACGCTGTGATCTCAGCAAGAGCTACGGCTACGGTCTTTCGAATCGCGTCTCACGAACTGCGGCTTTTTCGACTGGAACGCGCTTCGAACAGCGTTGTTCAGAGAGTCCTCAAGCAAGTTGATGCCGACCGCTTCCAGCTGTCAGGTCACGCGTGGACCCACACCACGTCTTGTCAGCAAGTACCCGGTTTCAGCACTGGACGAGGGCATCAACGAGACGGTATGACGTCCACGACCTCGAAGCCATCGGCGAACAGCAGGCTGTCGAGCCGCATGCCAACGCCGGAACCGGTGACCACCAGCGCATACGGTTGAACCGGTTCGATCGGATCATTCCCCATGGCAACGTTGATGGCACGGACGCGCACGATGTATTCGCCATCGGCCGGGTCCTCGACCGTCCACTGGTGCACGGTATTGCGGTCGTCGTAGTCTACTTCCGAGGTATCCCAGAGCGGATTGGGATCACCAGAGGGCGGCAATTTCTGGGTCCAGATCTGGCCATCGGGCGACTCGACTTCGAGTCGAAGCAAATTGACGATGCTGGGCTCGCTGTTTGGTGCGCCAGGATAATCGTGCCATACCAGCGTAATCTTCAGCGGTTCGCCAGCCGACACGTTGATGACCTGTTCGTCCACGTCCCCGGTTTGAAGGCCGAGCCGGTTTTCGTTCAACCATAATTCGCGCTGGTCGCCATCGAAGAACAACACCTGATCGAGCGTGATGCGGCCCCAGCCTTGCTGTTGATTTGGTGGTGTCGGTCCGGTGCCGTTGCCGTCCATGGTGACGCTGCTGTTGATCAGCATGGCGCGGATCAGCGCGGCGTGCGGATTGTCCAATGCATCGTCGGGGTCGGGCATGCCGGAAGGGTAGAAGCCCTGGGCCAGATAATCGCGCACCAATCCGGCCAGACCGGCAGCGGTCGGCGTGGCCATGGACGTGCCGGACAATACGCAATCCTCGCAGGAATCCGTGTCAGGATTGCCGGTTGAGCCGGCAGAAACAATGTTATTGCCCTGGGCCATGACATCGGGCTTGATGCGACGGTCCCGGGTCGGGCCCTGGCTGGAAAAGGATGCACGCGCATTGGCATCTGCGCCGCGGTTGGTAGCCCCAACGGTCAGTGCATTCTTGGCAATGGCCGGATTGCCGATATTGCCGCCGCCACAACACGGGCCGTCATTGCCTGCCGCAATGGCCAGGAACAGCTCGGGAAACTCAAAGGTCACTTCGTCGGCCAATTCGGCGTTGCCGTTGTAGGCCAGGGGTTGGTCACAGGTGCAAAGAATGCCGAAAATGCAGCAGCCAGAGCCCCAGGAATTATTGTGAATCCGGGCACCGGACTCAAAGGCAGTCCGGGCTGCATGGTAGATATTGCCACCTAGGTTATTCAAGTATTGAAGGCTGTTTCCGGCTTGCTGCGTGATCAATCGGGCACCCGGCGCGGTGCCGTCGAAATCGGTCAACATGCCTGGCGTTTGGAGCTGATCGCAGTCGGCTGGATGATCGATCTGATTGCCGCTGATGGATCCTGCCACGTGTGTGCCATGACCCACCGAGGAGCCCATGCCACAGGGGTCGTCGCCGGCGCTGCTGCCGGACCAGTTGTAGTAGATTCCGATCTTGCGGTGCGTATCATCCATCGGCAAGACCGGGCAGTTGGCGCCGTTGCTACAGCTTTCGATCGTCGGCGTCGGCTGCGTATCGTCCCGGAACGCACAGCTACCGTAGTCGAAGCCGGAATCGAGCACGCCGATGGTCTGGCCGCAACCAAAGATACCCTGGGCAAATACCGGCAGATTGCCCGGTGCGTCGCCGGATTGATGCAGCCAACCGGCTTCCGAATTCAACAACTGGGCCGGGCGCATCAGACGAATCGAGCGGACTTCATCCAGGGATGCCGCTGATTCCAGCCAAGCATTCAAGCCTGCCTGTTTGACCTGCAAGCCCAATTCGAGCGTGCGCGGCAGATCGGATTGAAAGACCACACGCACCTGATCACTTGCCTGCCATGCGTTCTGTGTCATCGAAATCGATTCACCATCCCAGAATTCAACGCGGATTGGAATCTCGGCTTCGGCAAATGCCGGCTGAAGGCTGAACAATTCCGGGCTGATTTTCAGGATTGGTGGTATCGGACCCTGCCAGACAATGGCAGGGTCATTGGGTAGTTCAGTGTCGATACGGACGACGTAGCCATACCAGGGGAGGTACTGAAGAATATCGATGTTGGCGTCAGCTAATGCCTGGCGGCTTGCAGCCGTTACCGGGCCGGAGTATTTGATAACGCGAAGAGGACTTGCAGCCCGCGTATGGACTTCGCCAAATGAATCCGGCGCTTCGATGTTGACCTTCAATGTCTGGCTGCAGACGTCGAAGCTGGCGCTGGATGTATTGATCAGACAAGCCGGGTCTGCCCAGAGCAGGCCCGGTCCGACGATCATCAGTATGGCTAGAGTGGTTTTACCCGGTTGGATCATGCGGCTACCCCGATTCATCGCTTGGCTTGATACGCTAGTAACTAGATACGCTAGCATAGCTGGCGAGTGCTGATGCAGGTCGGACACGCGAAACGTATCATTTCATATCGTTGACCGGGAACCAGATCACTCGATGTTCATTCGAAGCCGGTGTAATTGCACGATGCTTCGATTCTTTTACAGGGATGGTTGATTCTATGTCCAAGCTGTTGTTGCTGAGTACGACCTTGATGTGCATGTTTGCCGCAATGCTGCAGGCCGATACGCCTGAACCTACCGGAAACAGCGCGATTTTCTTTCATCCTGACGGAACGTCGGCCAGCCACTGGGATGCGATGCGCCTGCTGCACTATGGTCCTGATGGCATGTTGCATTGGGATCGTCTGCCCCAGCTGGCGACGTACCGGGGTCATATATCCGACAGCCTGGTGGCAAGCTCCAATGCCGGTGCTGTGATTCATGCCACCGGCACACTGGCCTATTCGGATACGTTCGGTTTTGATGAGCAGGGCGAGGTCTACCCTTCGGCGAACGGCAGTGAATTGACGATCATGCAGCAGGCGCTGGCCGCGGACCTGGGTACTGCATTGATTCAAACCGGATCTTTGATCGAGCCCGGGACAGCGGCCTTCGTTGCGCGGGCCCCGGCGCGGGGAGACTATGAGCAGATTGCACAACAGGTGGTCGAGTCTGGCGTGCAGATCATTCTGGGTGCAGGCGAGGAGTGGTTGCTGCCGCAGGGGCAGCAGGGCCGGTTCGGCGAGGGCAGTCGCAGCGACGGCAAGAATCTGATTGAAGCCCTCGAGGCAATGGGGTATACGGTGGTCTACAGCCGTGATGAACTGATGGCGCTGGGTGACGACGTCATGAAGGTATTCGGCGTGTTTGCGCATGAAGACACGTATCACGATCTTTCCGAAGAAGAACTGGTCGAGCAGGGGCTTGATGCCTACCTGGCCAGCGCGCCGACCGTTGCCGAAATGACCAGCTTCGCCCTGAGCCGCATGCAGCGACTGGATCAGGGCTTTCTGATGGTGATTGAAGAAGAAGGCACCGACAACCTCTGCAATCGGCGCAATGCCTCCGGCTGTCTCGAGGCCATGAAGCGCGCCGATGACGCTGTCGGTGTGATCAGTGATTTCATTGACGGGCATCCGGATACGTTCATGGTCATGACCAGCGATAGCAATGCCAATGGGCCACAGGTAGTGGAAGTGCCGCCCGGGCTCGATTCGCTGCCGCCGAATGATCCGTTGACCGGCTCGGCCATTGACGGAGCAGCAGGCACCGGCAGCGCACCGTTTATCAGTCAGCCGAATCGGTTTGGCGATGCACAGCCATTTGCCATCGGCTGGGCCTCCTGGCAGGATGTCGGCAGTGGTGTGTTGGTGCGGGGCAAAGGCTTGAACGCCGAGGCATTGATTCCCGTGACCGGCGTGCGTAATACCGATATCTATCGAATGCTGTATTACACCCTGTTTGGCGACGAGATCGGCTACGCCAGCGAAACGGCTTCACGCTGAGCTGATCCGGGCTATTCCGATTGATCGGCCAGCGACTGGTACTCCGGATGGCGCTGGATCCAGTGCGCCACGTAGGGGCAGCGGGGCACTACGCTGAGCTCGTGTTGCCTGCAGTAATCCAGCGCAAATTGCGTCAGTTGACCGGCAATGCCACGCCCTTCCAGCGCGGGCGGCACATAGACACGATTCATGGTCATGACGTGGTCATGCTGCACATAGTTCAGTTCGCAGCGATGGCCTTCGATAAGGCTTTCAAAGCGCTGTGCATCCTGGTTGTTTTCGATCGTGATGTTCATACTCTTGTCCGAAGTCAATCAATCATTCAGGTCCGCAAACCGGTTCCGCGCCGCAGCAGCGTCAGGCAGACGGCACCCAGCACCACCCCGAAAACCAGAATGATGCCGAAGGCTATGCTGATCGAAACATCCGTCACGCCCAGCATGCCATAGCGGAATGCGTTGACCATGTACAGAATCGGATTGACCAATGCAATTTTTTCCCAGATGCCTGGCAACAGTTCGATCGAGAAGAACACGCCACCCAGATAGGTCATCGGCTGCAGCACGAAGGTTGGAATGATTGAAATATCATCGAACTTTTGCGCAAAGGTAGCGTTGATGAAACCGGCCAGCGCAAACACGATGGCGGTCAGGACCACCACCAGCAGCGTGACCGGCAGATTATGGATCGACAGATCGGTAAAGAAGCTGGCCGTGATCAGCACGATGATTCCGACCAGCAGCGCGCGCAGGACCGCGCCGGTGACGTATCCGGCCAGGATCAATAACGGCGGCTGCGGCGAGATCAAGAGCTCTTCGATATGTTTACCGAATTTTGCACCAAAGAACGAACTGGTGATGTTGCCGTAGGAATTGGTAATGACGGTCAGCATGATCAGGCCGGGCACGATGAAGTCCATGTACGGCATGCCGCCCATGTCGCCGATGCGGCGACCAATCAACTGGCCGAAAATCACGAAATACAATGACATGGTGATGGCCGGCGGAATCAGCGTCTGTGCCCAGATACGCAGAATGCGCGTGACTTCCTTGATGACGATCGTCTTGTAGCCAATCCAGTAGGTCGTGGCCGAAACGGGTTCGCTCATGCCGTCGCTCCACTTGAGGCCTGTGCAGGATGGTCCTGCTTGTCGACCAATCGCAAAAACAATTCTTCCAGCCGGTTGGCCTTGTTGCGCATTGATTTCACTTCGATGGACTGTTGCTCCAGCGTACGGAACAGCGCGTTCAGGTTATGGGATTTCGGCAGGCTGGCCAGCAGCGTGGTCGGGTCGCGGAGTTCGATCACCATGCCGTCGACGCTCGGCGCCCGGTCCAGCGCTGCACCCAGGTCCAGCACAAAGGTTTCGATATCGAGCTTGCCGAGCAAGGCCTTGACCGTCGTATTCTCGACAATGATGCCCTCATCGATGATGGCGATGTGGTTGCACAGGTTTTCGGCCTCTTCGAGGTAGTGCGTGGTCAGGATTACGGTCGTGCCATCGCGGTTGATCTGTTCGATGAATTCCCACATCGAGCGACGGATTTCAATATCGACGCCAGCGGTCGGCTCGTCCAGGATCAGCAGCTGTGGTTCATGCACCATGGCCCGAGCGATCATCAGTCTGCGCTTCATGCCGCCGGATAGCGTTCGAGACATCTTGTGTGCTTTGTCCCATAAGCTCAGCTGCTTCAAGTATTTCTCGGCACGGTCGCGTGCGATCTTGCGTGGCACGCCGTAATAGCCGGCCTGGTTGACGATGATGTCGAACGGGCGTTCGAACTGGTTGAAATTGATTTCCTGAGGTACCAGGCCGATCTTGGCCATTGCTTCGGATCGATGCGTCTGCACGCTGGTGCCGAACACCCGGGTTTCGCCCGATGTTGCATTGACCAGGGATGAGATGATGCCGATCAGGGTCGATTTTCCGGCCCCGTTCGGACCGAGAAGGCCAAAAAAATCACCTTGTTCGACGGTCAGATCAATGCCCTTCAAGGCCTCGACGCCGTTGCCGTAGGTTTTACTCAGCTGCAGTACTTCAAGCGCGTGCATGACCTCTGACCTGTTGTTTTTTGGGGGCGAAACAAGTAACGTAATTGGTCATTTTGACACACCGTCATCAAACCAACAGCGCTGCGAGCTGAAATTGAAGGGATCATTCCGTTGACACTGCTTTCCAATGCGTACCGATCGGGTTGGATCGGCCTGGTATCCATGTCTTTCTTTATCGTCCTGGTTGCGTCATGGGGGACGCCGGCGCATGCCAATCCCGAGCGTTGGGCTGAACTGGACAACTGCGAGTTGCTCACGGCCGGAGGCCGGCTTTCGGTCGAGGCGATGTGCGGCACGCTTCAGGTGCCTGAGAATCCGGCTGCGCCGGATGGCCAGCAGCTCGAGCTGGCCTGGGCCGTGATGCCAGCCCTGCTGGGTGCGGTTGAACCCGATCCTGTGGTGTTTCTGGCCGGTGGTCCGGGACAGTCGGCGCGTGAAATGGCGCCGATCATGGCATCGGCCTTTCGCAACATCAACCGGAATCGCGACCTGATCTTTCTGGACCAGCGCGGTACCGGGGGCTCGAATGCATTGAACTGTGAGTTTCAAGGCTTCGATCTGTTGACCGAACCCGATATGCAGGAATTGAACCAGCAGCTGCGTCGCTGCATGGATGAAAACGGCGCCCTGCTGGAGCATTACACGACCCAGGATGGTGCAGACGACCTGGAGCTGCTGCGCCAGCATATCGGGGCTGATCAACTCAATCTGGTTGGCGGGTCCTACGGCACGCGGATGGCACAGGTCTATTTGCGCAGCTACCCTGAGCACGTGCGCAGTGTGGTCATCGACGGCGTAGTCCCGACGCGGCTGAAACTGGGCGCCGAACACGCAGACAAGCTCGACCAATCCCTGGAAAAGTTGTTTGCTGCCTGCCAGGCGCAAACCGAGTGCAACCGTCAGTTTCCTGGCTTGAGTGATGCCTTCGAGCAGATCAAACAGCGCTACGCGAGTGAGCCGATCGAAATCCAGGTGACCCATCCACGCACAGGCGTTGCCGAACCGGTGCTGTTCAACCTTGAAACCCTGGCCGGTTCTTTGCGTTTTCTGGCCTACTCGCCGTCGTCACAGATGATGATCCCGTACCTGGTGCACGAAGCTGCCGCCACCGGCAACCCGGAACGACTGGCCGCACAGGGCCTGATTCAGGGGGAACAGCTCACAGAAGTGATTGCCATCGGGCTCAATTTTTCGGTCGGCTGCAGCGAAGACTGGCCGCACTGGCCTCAAGGGCAGGATTCATCCGGCACGCTGATGGGCAATGCCATGCGCGATTTGTATGCCGAAGTGTGCCAATGGTGGCCGGCAGATCCAGTCGATACCAGCTTCCATACACCGTTCGACTCGGATGCACCCGTGCTGGTTCTATCGGGTGAATTCGACCCGGTAACGCCGCCCGAATATGGCGATGAAGCGGCCGCACAGTTTTCCAACAGCCGGCATCTGGTAGCGACAGGGCGAGGCCATATCGTGACCACCAACCCGTGCATCAGCGGCATTGTCAATGATTTTATTGCCGCTGGCGATCTGGCTGATCTCGATACCGAATGCATGGCCACGATCGGGCCGGAACCGTTTTTTCTGAACCTGCTGGGACCATCGCCATGATCGAAGCCAGGCAACTCCGTAAAACCTTCAACAAGGGCAAGGTCGTGGCGGTCGACGGCGTCAGCTTTACTGCGCATGACGGTCAGATCACCGGCCTGCTGGGGCCGAATGGCGCCGGCAAGACGACGACGCTGCGCATGCTGTATTCGCTGCTGAACCCCGATTCCGGCTCGATGATGATCGACGGCATCGATCCCCAGGTCGAGCCGATCCTGGTCAAGCGCAAGCTTGGCGTGGTGCCGGATAGCCGCGGCCTCTACGACCGGCTGACGGCCCGTGAGAACATCCGCTACTACGGCAAGCTGCATGGCTTGAGTACAGCCGAAATCGACGGGCGCATCGAGCAACTGGTCAGCGTGCTGGACATGGCTTCATTCATCGACCGCAAAACCGAGGGTTTTTCGCAGGGTCAGCGGGTCAAGGTGGCGATTGTGCGGGCCATGATTCACCGGCCTGGAACGGTGTTGCTTGATGAGCCCTCCAACGGACTCGACGTGATGACCACGCGCGCACTGCGCGGGTTTCTGCGTCAGCTCAAGGACGAGGGCCGCTGCGTGGTGCTGTCGACTCACATCATGCAGGAGGTGGCCGCACTGTGCGACCGGATAGTCATTATTGCGGCGGGTCGGGTGGCCGCGGAAGGCACGGCCGATGAATTGCTCGAGCGCTCGGGCGAGGCCAATCTCGAGGATGCGTTCGTCAAACTGATCGGAACCGACGAGGGGCTGCTGGCATGATCGCTGTTTTTCTGAAAGAAATTCTGGATAACTTCCGCGATCGCCGCGTCATCATCAATACGCTGATCATTGGTCCGTTGATGGGGCCGCTGCTATTCGCACTGTTGATCTCGTTCATGGCCCGTCAGACCGCTGAACGGATGGAAGAGCCGCTGGAACTGCCCGTAGTCGGCGCCGAACTGGCACCCAACCTGATTGGATTCCTCGAGCGACAGGGCGTCACCATCAAGCCTGCCCCGGAGGATCCTGAAGCGGCCATTCGCAGTGAGGAAGAAGAAGTCGTGCTGCGGATCACGCCGCAATTCGTCGAGGATTGGCAGGAAGGCCGTTCAGCGCTCGTCGAGATTATTGCCGATCGTTCCCTGCGTTATTCAGGCACCACGATATCCCGCGTCAATCAATACTTGAACAGCTATAACGCGCAGATTGCGCAGCTCAGGCTACAGCTGCGCGGCGTCGATCCGGAAGTCACGCGTCCGGTGGCCAGCCAGGTAGTGGATTTATCAACGCCGACCTCGCGCGGCGGTGAAATCCTGTCGTTCCTGCCGTATTTTATTTTGATTACGGTGTTTGTCGGTTCGATGCACATGGCCGTCGACACCACGGCCGGCGAGCGCGAACGCAAATCGCTGGAACCGCTGTTGATCAATCCGCTGCCGCGCTGGCAGATCATGGCCGGCAAACTCGGTGCAACCACGGCTTTCGCCCTGGCATCGCTGGCGCTGGGCCTGATCGCGTTTGTCTATGCGATGCGCTTTCTACCAACCGCAGAGATGAACATCCAGCTGAATCTTGACCTGCAGGTTGCGAGCTGGGCATTCATCATTGTTGCGCCGGCCGCATTACTGGCCGCAGCACTATTGACCATTCTGGCCTCGTTTGCCAAGAGCTTTCGCGAAGCGCAAAGCTATATGGGCCTGGTCGTGCTGGTACCGATGGTTCCGAGTCTATGGTTGCTGGTCGACCCACGCACCGAGGGCTGGATGACGCTGGTGCCGCTGCTTAGCCAGAACGTGCTGATCATCGACCTGGTTCGGGACGAACCCATGAACTACCTTTGGCTGTTCAACTGCCTGGCAACCACGACGCTATTGGCGCTGGTGCTGGCGGTGATTGCCGGTAATCTGTACAACCGGCCCAAGCTGATCTTCAATACCGATTAAGCGATTGACTGTCTGGTTTTGGCGCTACACTTCGTAATCAGAATCGTCAAACCCATCAAGCGAAGTTGAATCATGAAAAAAGTCGTCATTGGATGTCTCGGCGTCGTGCTGCTGCTAGCCGTCGGCGGATCAATCGTAGCCTATCTGTTTGTCGTCAAGCCGGGCATGGAGATCTACGCCGAAGTCACCGAGCTGGGACAGGAGTTCGAGCAGGCCAACGAGAATATTGAAAACACGGCAAGCTATACGCCACCGGCCAACGAAGAGCTGACCCAGGACCTGGTCGATCGTTATCTTGAAGCCCAGCGTGCAATCCGTGCAAGCATGGGTACGCGACTTCAGGAACTGGAAGAAAAGTACAAGCGCTTTGATCAATCGGGGGACGGCGGCGGGGAGCAAGCCGGCATCACTGACGTGATCGGCGCCTATGGCGATATTTTTGGCCTTTTGGCCGAAGCCAAGCGCGCGCAGGTCGACGCCATCAACGCACAGAACTTCTCCCTTGAAGAATACACCTGGACGCGCAACAAGGTCTATCAGGCGCTGGGCCAGGAAGTCGGCATGATTTCATTCGGCCAGGACTTCGATCTCGAACAGCTGATGAATGCCGAGCCCGATAACCAGCCTGGACAACAAGCGCCGGAAGCCAATATCGAGCTGGTGCAGCCACATCGCGAAGAGCTGATGGAAATGATCGGTCTGGCCTGGTTCGGGCTGTAACCATCAATTTGTGAAGTCAAAAAAACCGGCGCAATGCCGGTTTTTTTTATTCCCTTCTAGCCCGCCCGCAGGATCCGCTCGGGCGGGGTTTTCAGCACCGATCGATTGCCCAACCAGCCCGCACCGACGACCAGCAAGAACGACACAAGGAAGCCGGTGATAAACAGCATCGGGCTGGGCTGATAGCTGAACTGGAACAACTCACGCGCCATCAGCCAGCCGATGATGGCAGCGCCGGCAGTGGCCAGGCTGGCGGCAATCAATGCCATGATGCTGTATTCGATCAACAGCCCGGTGCGCACGGTGGCGTTGCCTGCACCCAGCGTGCGAATCAATGCCGATTCAGTCCGGCGCTGGTCGCGCGTGGCCTCCAGTGCCGCCAGCAGTACGATCAGGCCGGCCACCAGCGTGAAAGCAAACACGACCTGGGCCGCACGACTGACCTGGCTGATGATGTCGAATACGCGCTGGATCAGTGCGCCGACGTCCAGCACGCTTGCATTGGGGTAGCCGCGCGCCAATTCATCCAGGGCCTCGGCCGCGGATTCTGGCCGATAAAAGCTGGCGATGAATTGATGCGGTAACAAGGCTGCAGCTTCGGGCGTGACCAGGATGAAGAAATTGACGTTGAACGAATTCCAGTCGACGCGCCGGATGCTGGTGACCGTCGCGTTGAACGTCTGGCCACCGGCATCGAAGGTCATGGTATCGCCGACCTCGACGCCGACCCGCTCGGCCCAGCGTTCGGACAGCGAGATCTGGCCGGTTGCACCCGGGCTCCAGAATTCACCGTCGATGACCTCGTTGGCGGGAGGAAGCTGATCGATCCACGATAGATTGACTTGGCCGGTAAAGCGATCACGATCCGGTCGCTCGCCCGAGATCGAGACCAGGTTGGCATTGGCCATCGGCCGCACCTGCAGGCTTTCGGCGCCCATATCGATCAATGCGGCTTCAAACGGTTCGGCCTGATCGGGCTGCAGATTGACGACGAAATGATCGGGCGTGTTCTCCGGCAGGCTGGCCTGCCACTGCGTAATCAGTTCGGCCCGCACGATCATCAACAGCAACAGGCTCATCAGGCCCAGTCCAAGCGCGGTAATTTGCAAAACACTGGCACCCTGGCGGCGACTCAGTCCGGCCAGGCCAAAGCGCCAGGCGCCGCGGCTGCGGCGTGCCAGCACCCGGGTGATTCGCATCGCCAGCCAGGCTGCGATCGCCAGCGCCAGCGCAAGCAATGCGCTACCACCCAGCATCAGCAGGGCGAGCTGCAGGTCACTGAGCTGCAGCACCGGGATGGCCAGCGCGGCTGCAATCGGAACCAGCCAGCCGATACGCCCCAGGCTCGGACGTTGATCCAGCGAACGGTTCAGAATGCGCATCGGCGGCACCTTGCGCAAGCCGATCAATGGCGGTAACGCAAATCCAGCAGCCAGCAACAGCGTAAAGGCAGCGCAGCCCAGCATCACCGTCCAGCGCGGAAAAGGCAGCGGTAGCGTCATCTGTGCGCTGAGGATTTCGGCGATGGCCTGTTGACCGATCCAGCCCAGCACCAGTCCGCCCGTGACGGCCAGCAACACCAGCCACAGCAACAGCAGCATCAAGGCACGCATGATCTCGCCGCTGCTGGCACCAAACGCTTTCAGGACCGCAATCAGATCGCGCTGGCTGCGGGTAAAGCGAACCGCGGATAGCAGCACGGCCACAGCAGCCAGGATCACTGCCGTCAGTGCGGCCACGGCCAGAAAACGTCGCGCCTGTTCGAGTGCGGCGCCGGTTTGATTATCCGCCTCGGTCGCGGTGACCAGCCGTTGGCGATCCTGCAGCAGCGGCTCGACCCGGTTGCCAAATGCCTGCACAGCGGTTTCCGCGCCGGCCACCAGCAAGCGATAGTTGACTCGAGTGCCTGGGCCCAGCAGGCCGCTGGTTTCGACATCGCTGTAATTGACCAGCAAGCGCGGCGATAACATGAACGGCCCGCCGCCGCGATCCGGTTCGTAGGTCAACACTCGATCGATGACCAGTTCGTGTTCGCCCATGTAGACGAGATCGCCAACCTCGATATCGAGGATGCGCAGGCCGCGCGGTTCGATCCAGGCGGTACCCGGTGCCGGGATTTGATCGGTGGCACGGTCTTCGGCGTTCGCCTGCGCGGCCGTCAGCAGGCGTCCGCGCAGTGGATATCCAGGGCTAACGCCCTTGACGTCGAACAGGCTGCTGTCCTGATCGGAAAACAGCACCGTACTGAGCATGATCATGCGGCTGCTGCTCAGCTGATTCTGATCGGCCAGCTGTTCAATGTCTTGTGCAATCGGAGTTCGTCCGGCAAGGACCAGGTCCGCGGCCAGCGTTTCGCCGGCCTGTTGTTCCAATGCACGGCCAATGCGATCGGTAAACAGCGTCACGGCCGAAATGGCCGCCGTGGCCACCACCAGGCCGGCGATCAGCATCCACAGCGAGCCCGAGCGGCTTTGCCGGAGCAACAGCCGGGAGGATAGGTTCAGACTGTTCATTCAGGTGGCTGTTCGCTCAGACGGCCATCGTCCATGATGGCGATGCGCTGGCAGCGTTCGGCCAGCTTCATGTCGTGCGTAACCAGGACCAGGGCCGTGCCATGCTGCTCATTCAGCGCGAACAGCAGGTCGGCGATGGCGTTGCCGTTGCTGCGGTCGAGGTTGCCGGTTGGTTCATCGGCAAACAGGATATCCGGATTGGACGCAAAGGCGCGGGCAATGGCCACCCGCTGCTGTTCACCGCCGGATAACTGGCGTGGATAGTGCTCGAGTCGATGGCTCAGGCCCACTTGCTCGAGCGCACTGAGCGCGCGTTCGCGCACTTGGTCCAGCTGGGCGATTTCGAGTGCCAGCATGACGTTTTCGAGTGCCGTCATGCTCGGTAGCAAATGAAACGATTGAAAAACGAAGCCGACCCGGGCGCGGCGCAAGGCCGCACGCTGGTCTTCGCTGAGTTCGTTGAGCTGCGTCCCGGCCAGCTCGATGTGTCCGTTCGTCGGCGTTTCCAGGCCGGCCAGTAGTCCCAGCAGGGTGGTTTTTCCGGAACCGGAAGCGCCGACAATGGCCAGCGTTTGCCCGCTGTTCAGGCTCAGGCTGATATTGTTCAATATTGTCAATCGCCCACCGGGCGCATCGACGCTGAAGTCAACCCGCTCGGCCGATAGAATCTGTTCTGACCGAGCAGGCGCAGGCGTTGCATGAGAAGCGTTTGAAACTGACACGACGGGATCCGATATAGCAGACATGAGCCGACATTATTCCTTATTGACAACCTTGACGATGCTCCTGTTGACGTGCACAACGCTCGTGCAGGCCGAACAGCGCGTACTGGTACTGGGAGATAGTCTTTCAGATGCGTATAACATGCCGCGTGAAGCCGGCTGGGTCTATCGACTTGATCTGGCGCTGGGCGAGGGTGCTGTAATGATCGATGGCAGCATTTCAGGCGACACCACCAGCGGTGCACGTGCGCGACTCGAGGCCCTGCTGGACGCCCAGGATCCGGATTATCTGATTGTGATCCTGGGTGGGAATGATGGCCTTCGTGGCTTGAGCCCAAACCAGTTGAAAGCCAACCTGGCCGACATCATCGAGCAGGGCCAGCGCGCCGGCGCAGCAGTCGCACTGATGCAGATTCGTCTGCCGGCCAATCTCGGGCGCCGGTATCTGGATCAGTTCGAGGCCGTCTATCCGGCGCTGGCGGACCAGTTCGACATCCCGCTGTGGCCGTTTTTCCTGGAAGACTTGTTCGATCAACCCGGCATGATGATGGCCGATGGTATTCATCCCAGCGAACGGGCCCAGCCGCTGCTTGCCGAACAAGTCGAAGCGCAACTCCAGAACCTGTTGAACTCCAAGCAGGATTAAGGTCTTGCAACTACTGCCTGTTATTGCATTGCCGATTGAATTGCCGATTGCATTGACATGAGCGTTACTCAGAACCGTACCAAACCTGAAACGGCGCTGCTGCTGATCAATGCCAACAGCCGGCGTGGCCAGAACCCGGCCTGCGATCAGCTCGAACATCAGTTGGGCCAGCACCTCAAGATCATTCGGGTCGACAGCCAATCCATCGAAGAAACCGAGACTGCGTTCAAACAGCATCACGATGCCGTTGACCGCGTGATTGTTGCTGGAGGCGACGGCACGGTGCACTCCACGTTGCCGCTGATACGAGCCTATCAGTTACCGCTGGCCATTATTCCAATGGGTACGGCCAATGACCTGGCCAGGACCATTGACGTGCACGGCGATTACGAGCGCGCAATCCAGGTCGCAGTTGCTGGTCATGCACAGCGCGTCGATCTCGGTTCAGTCAACGATGAACTGTTTATCAACGTTGCGCATCTTGGCCTGGGCGTGCGGGTGACCAAACGCCTGGATGCCGATTCGAAGTTGAGTTGGGGCGTGTTCAGTTATCTGAAAGCGATCCTGCAATCGCTGGTTCGTTTGCGCGGCTTCAGCGCAGAAATCACGGTCGATGGTCATCAGCACATCGTGCGTTCGGTTGAAATTGCCATCGGCAATGGCCGGTTTTTTGGCGGCGGCAATATTGTCGACCAGGCCTCCGAACTGGACGACGGCACGCTGAACCTGTTCAGCGTACCGCCGCGTCCGGTCTGGCAACAGCTGCTGCTCGCGCCGGTGTTGCGCAGCGGCCGCCACCGCAATGATCCCCGCGTGCTGAGTGCGAATGGCGCTTCGATACAGATTCGCACGAAGCGATCGATGGCCGTGCATGCAGACGGCGAATCGGTCACGCATACGCCGTTGGACATCCGACTACTGCCTGGAGCCATCGAGCTGTGTGTGCCCGGCGCAAGAAATGCATGAACAAACCGGTCAGCTATCTCGACATAAATTAAGTTTGGAGTACCTGATGCGCTGCGTTGCATTCCTGTTGATTCTTGCGTTTCCATTCTCGTCGGCATCTGCTAAGTCGATCGCGCTTGACGAAGAACAGTTTGAGCACGTCGTGTTCGACAATATTCCCGAAACGAGCTATACGTTCGAAGACGGCGTGTTGACGATGTCGGTGCAGCGCTCATCGTCGTTCCTGCTGCTTCCTTTTTCGTCGCAAAAGCAGGTCGAGCGCCTGCGGTTTTCCTGGAAATCGACCGGTGAGCTGAATACCCGCTCGGCTGAACATGAACGAGAAAAAGAGGGCGACGACAGCCGCCTGCGCATCGGTCTTGTGCTCGCCGGTAAGGCCCCGCGCGTGCCTTTTTTTGCGCCAGCGTGGATCAAGGCCATCCGCGACACGATGGAATTACCATCGGATCAGTTGGTGTACTTCACGCTGGGTTCCAAGAACGAACCGGGTTCGGTGTGGAATAGCCCCTACAGCGATTCGATCGAGCTGCGTGCAATTCAGGGAGAAATATCCAGCGACCCCTGGACGACTGTCGATCACGAATTG
>JGI12210J13797_10179769_pt1 | contig 23071 bp, 17 predicted proteins | sample ElkSlonscriptome_3_FD_13797 | JGI IMG/M metagenome (IMG submission 13797)
TTGCATGACTTTTTCAAGGCCTCAGCGAATTGCTCGAGTTGGTCCTTGGTGTGCAGCGAGGAGACCGCGGTGCGAATGAGGTCGCGGCCGACCGGAACACCCGGGCTGACGGCCATGACGGTGAAAAAGCCGAGGTCCATCAGAGATTTCCAGACGAAATAGCATTTTTCTTTGCTTCCCAGAACAATGGGAATGGCAGGGGTTGGGCTATCCCAAATATCGAGACCGAGCGAGCGTAGGAGCCCTTGCATGTATTTTGTGTTCTCCCACAACTTTTCCCGGTGTTCAGGTTCTTCCTGCATCACCCGCAGAGAAGCGAGAGCGGCGGCAGAACAGGAGGGACTGATGGCTGCGCTAAAGATGATCTGGCGGCTGGAACTACGAAGATACTCGATCGTCATCCGATCGCCGGCGATGAAACCACCGGTGCTCGCGAATGATTTGGAAAAACTGCCACAGAGCAATTCGACATCATTGGTCAACCCAAAGTGGTCGACGACGCCGCGACCGTCACGGCCGAGAACACCGAGACCGTGTGCATCGTCCACCACGACGAATGCGGAGTAGTCCTTAGCCAACTCGACGATTTGCGGAAGCGAGGCGACGTGACCTTCCATCGAGTAGATGCCATCGATCACGATAATTTTGGGTTGGCCGGCATCGAGTTGTTGCAAGACCGATTCCAAGGACTGCAGATCTTCGTGAGTGAACCGCTCGATCGTGGCACCGCTCAGGCGGGCGCCATCGACGAGGCAGGCGTGGATGCTTTTGTCGACGACCATGGCATCTTCGCGTTGTGCCAGCGAAGAAAGACTGGCCATGCAGGAGAGATAACCAGAGACCGCCACGTGGCAGGCTTCTTTACCGAGAAACGCGGCCAATTCTTCTTCCAGCTCCACGTGATAAGCTCGAGAACCATTGGAAAGCCGGGAGCCGCAGGAGGAAGTTCCCCAATGTTCGATCGCGGCATGGGCGGCTTCTTTCACCTTGGGATGATGGCTGAGTCCAAGATACTCGTTGCTCGACATCATCACCATCCGCTTGCCGCCGACGACGATATCGACGCCACGCGATTCTTCGACGACCTGATAATAGGGCGAAAATTTCAGGCGTAATTTCGTATTGGTATCCGTCAGGCAACGTTCCCCAACCGGCTTCGCTTTTTCGGTGAAAATCGGAATCTTGAACATGAATGAGTCAATCGTTATTGAACAGAGGCGTGGGTCAAATAGATCGAGTTGGACTCGCGACGATCCCCCCTGCAAAAAAGCTTGGTAAATCGGGAGAGAGGGTTTAGTCAACCACGGATTTCCGATCAGGAGCAGTTATAGGAAGCTCCAACCCCACCAATGCCCATGATTTCAGCCCGAATTTTGTCTCCATTCCCTCAGGTATTACTTGTCATCACGTTATTGGCCGCTGGCAGCGTCCATGTCGAGGCGGGAGAGACCACCCCAGTCGCCACGATGACCTTGCGGGATTGTATTCAGCTGGCGGTGCGCCAAAACCCGCGAGCCAAAGCGGCGTTGGCGGCCATTGAAGAAGCTATCGGCCTGACCACCGCAGCGAAGTCTGGATTCATTCCGAAGCTGTCGGCTACCGCCTATTATCAGTATCGGGAGAATGATTTCGGCGATGCGGTCGACTTCAACTCGCTGCAGCAGCAAATCACCTTTGTGGAACAACTGGCATTCGCGTTGGCCAATCCAGGCACGGAAATACCGGCGCCGGTGGGGCGGGACGCCAATATTCGGCGGGAGGATTACAATGTGACACTTCGACTGAGCCAAAACCTTTATTCTGGCGGCCGCGTCCGGGCGTTGGTGGCGATTGCCAAGTTACGGGAAATGGAACAATTTTACAATTATCAGGCGATCCTGAACGAGGTCATTCTCGACACGCGTTTGGCCTTTTATGAAGTGTTGCGTTCACGAGCGAATGTCGCGATTCAGGAGGAAGCCTTAGCTCGTCAGAAAGCGGAGGTGACCACTCAGGAATCCCAATTTGAAGCGGGAACGGTCGGTGAATTGAATGTCCTGCGAGCAGAAGTGACGTTGGCGAGTGTGAATCCCCCGCTCGTCGAGGCTCGGAGCAATCATGAGATCGCTTTGTTGACCTTGGCCCAGGCCATGGGCATGGCCCCGGATCCTCAGACCGGTGAAGTCCCGATCAAAGTGGTTGGCTCACTTCAAGTCATCGCCCCTTCGCTTGATCTTCCCAATGCGCTGGGAAAAGCGACGGCGGTGCGGCCGGAACTGCAAGCGAAACGCAAATCGATCGAGCAATTGGAGAGGCAGATCACCGTGGAACGCAGCGAAATTTTGCCCAGTGTCGACCTGTTTGCCACTTACGAATTTTATTCCGAGCTCAATAAGAATCTGCCGAACGCGAACGTCAGCACTTACACCGCCGGCGTCACCGCTTCCTGGCAAATTTTTGATGGCTTTGAAACCACCGGGAACCTCAAAGCGGTGCGGGCTCAGATCGAATCGGCGGGTCACGAACTCCAGCAGATCATGCTGCAGGTGCAGAGCGAAGTGCGCTCCGCTTACATCGCTTACCGCGGGTCATTGGATGTCTATTTGACGGCTCAAAAAACGGCGGGGTTAGCTCGGAAAGTCTTGAGTAACGCCGAGAAAAGCTACGACGCCGGGCTCACCTCTCAGATCGAGATATTGGAGGCCCAACGGAATGTGACCGCGACCGAGAGCCAGGTGTTGAGCGCCAAGTTTCAATTGAATCGCGCCATTGCCAACCTCGACGCCGCGATCGGCAATGACGTGGCGATTCAAACATTACCAAGCGAACAAGTGGAATTGGCCCAATGAGATCACTTCTGTTCTTACTCATCACGATCCAGCTGCTCGCGATTGCTGCTCCGAGTCAGGCTGGTGCCCTGCCTCAACAGCTCTCCCTGGATGAGGCTTTCAAAATTGCGTTGCGGAATAATCCGGAGTTCCAGGCACGTCTGGCCTTGATCGATGTGGCAGGCGGGGCCGCGATCAGCAGTCGTTCCATTACCTTTCCCCGCATGCGGGCGCGGCCGTCAGGAGGCATCCAAGGACCACGGAGTGAAGAGGATGCCCGGCTCTTTGGCATTCTCAATGCGGACTTCAGGCTCCCGCTGTTCAATCTGGCCATTCCACCCGCCTGGGAGGGGGGCGATTTGCTTGTGTCAATTGCCACTCATAATTACTGGGCGAATGTCAACGCGACGCTATTTTCCATTCGCAATCTCTATATCAGCACTCAGTTCATTGAGCGCATGCAGGTGTTGCTGAGAAAAAACAGGCGGATTTTTGAGAATGTCGCCACAAAATTGCGATCCGAGACAGCCTCAGGTGTCGCTCGCGAGACCGAAGCTGAACGAGCCAGCTTCCAGGCGGCAACCTTCAGCAACCAGCTGCCGGCGTTGGAACAGCAACGGCGACTCAATCTGAATCGGCTCGCTCTACTTCTGGGGGTCGAACTGGCCACGAATTCCGACTGGATTGAAACCGTCGAATTGACTTCGCCAACCCTCGCTCCTCCGGCTGCCAGTCTCGATTTTCCCTCGCTTCTAGCGGAAGCAAGGAGCAATCGCCCGGATCTCGCCATTCTCTATGCGCAAGCCAATTTAAAACAGGCCGAAGCCAAAATCGCATTCGCCGCCCAACTGCCAATCATCGACTTCGAGGTGCGTCTCCAATCGATTCCAGACGAAAATTCCTCAGATACGACCGCCCTCGAACTCAGCGCCACTGGCGAAGGAGGCGCTCCGACGGCGGCGACTCTCCAGAACAACAATGCCGTGCAGAATGAGGTTCGTTTCGGACCCACGCTCGAATGGGCAATCTTCGATGGCTTCGAGGCTTACGGCCTTTATCGAGCCAGCAAAGCCGAACAGAAATTGGCTCTGGTAAGTGCCCAAGGCCTTGTCAACGAGATCGCGATCGGCCTGAAAATAGCGCAAGTCAATCTGGCCGCCTTGAACGAGATCATCGATCAGTTGGACCAGGCGTTGCCAACGGCGAATCAGACCAGCAAATATGCGCGTATTTCGTTGCTGGAAAATCAGTTACCCACGTCGTTCCTTGAGTTTGAATATTCCGTGGACGAACAGCAGGCCCTTTCGCTGGAGATCAAGAGACTCGAAGCGATTCATGACCGCGCTCTCACCTATTCGCAGGTCGATTTTATTACTGGACGCTATCTGCGTCTAAACTGGGTGGAACCGAGCATCGAAAAGCGGTTGCCATGAAGTGGCAGCGGTGGCAGAAAGAATAGGGTATTTGGACCTGATCGATGTTCGTTGCACACTCCAGGATTCAGATGCAACCAACTTCTGACAGCGAATCTGCCGTTGCAAATAAATCGCGATCGTGCTCGATTCACCTCTTTTCATTTCACACCTATTAGATTTTACCAACTCCAGTGAATAAACCGATCACGCCTTCCCGAGCCCGAAAATCCGCCTTCAGCGGTTGGATTTGGATTGCCTTGACTGCGCTGATCATTGGCGCGGCTTGGTTTACTTATTTTCAGATCAACATTCCCAACATCGAAGTCTTTAAGGCTCAGCGAGGCACGGTGGTTTCCGCCGTTTATGGCACGGTCGAAGTCGAGTATGATTACACTCGTTCGCTACGAGCAGAAAATGCGGGTTATGTGGAGTTCGCGGAAGGCATTTCCTCAGGACGCATTTCCGAAGGTCGCCCGGTTCAGAAAGGGGAGATTCTGGCGAAAATCATAGATGAGGGAACGGAAAATCGCGTTCGCCGGTCCCGGATCAACCTGGATGCAGCCCAAGAACGCAAAAAATTGGGGCCCCCTTCGCAAAAGACGCTCGAAACCGCCCGAGACACACAAGAACGACTCGAACGATTGCGCCAAACCACCCGCACGGTCGCGGCTGCCGAATTGGAGCGGATCAAAAACGAAGTCAGTCGATTGGAAAAAGCCGTTGAGACCGAACGCATCGAAATCGATCGCGAAATCAATAATCTCGAAGAAGAACTCGATCTTCTCCAAAGTGAGGCGGACAAAAACGTCCTCATCAGCCCGATCGACGGCATCATCAAATCCGTCAGTGTTTCCGACGGCGATTTGGTTTCCGACAACACCACAGTCTTCGAACTTGTCCGGGAAGGCATGCATGTGCTGGGTGAAGTGAATGAAGAAGACGTCGGGTTTCTCAAGCCGGGTATGCGGACGACCGTCAAGCTTTACTCATTTCCGAATCGTGAATTTATCGGCAAACTCGACCGCATTCTCCCAACCGGCGACAACCAGCGGTATTCCGTCATCGTGCGTCTCGAAGACGAGCCCGAAAACCTGAAAGCCGGGATGACAGGCGAGATGAATATCATCATCGGAGAAAGGCAGGATGCCGTCTACATCCCAACCCGCTCCGTCGTGATCGATCAGGCGCTGATTGTCGATGAAGGCATCATTCGACAGCGCACCGTGGCGATCGGATATCGCAACCTCGAATTCAGCGAAATCACGGAAGGGATCGATGAAGGCGATCTCGTTGTGGTCGAGGGCCAGGACTTGCTTAATCCAGGCGATCGAGTGCGATACTCCGTTGTCAACGAGGAGAAGGAAGCCGGTTCTGCACCGTAATCCATGCCTCCAACGATCTACATCGCGCTACGGTTCATCACGAGCCGCAAACGTTCCCTGGTTCTCTCCCTCCTTGGTGTCTGTTTTGGTGTGGCGTTCTTTGTTCTGACCCAGGCACAGACTCAAGGATTCGAACGCTACTTTATTCAAACCATTCTCGGCTCCTCAGGGGCCATCGTCATCACCGACCGGTATCAACCCAGGTATACCGGCTTTGAAGATACCAAAGACGCCGCTTTCATCAGTAGCTCTGGTCAGCAACGCCGAAAATATTACGAAGGCACCACGAACCCGAACCTGCTCATGCGGGTGGCTCGAAAGTTCTCGAGCGTCAAAGCCTGCGCGCCCGTTCTCAAGGGAAACATCACGATGCGCAGTGCCCTGCACACCGAAATCGCGAGCGCCCAGGGGATCGATCTCAAGCTCCACTTGAACGCCACCTCGCTCGGCCAACAAATCGTGGAAGGCTCAATCGACGAATTCCGTAATGTCCCCTACTCGCTGATGGTCGGCGAACTTCTTTCGCAACGTTTGCAGATCGGAGCCGGCGATACCATCTCGGTCATCGGCGCTGATGGTAAAAGTCAGAGTTTCCGGGTGGCAGCGGTATATCGCAGTGGCGTGAACTCGATTGATGAATCCCGCGTTTATTTTCATCTCAACATTCTGCAAAATCTGCTGGAGAAACCTCAAACCGTCTCGGAGATCATCGTCAGCATGCGCGAACCCGACCGCGCTCCAGCCTTGGCGAAACATTTCGAAAGCCTCTTCTTCCACCGCTCCCGCAGCTGGCAGGAGCGGGAATCGGGTAATCTCCAAATTTTCTTCGCCCTCCGTTTGTCGGCTGCGATCACGGTTTCCCTTGTCATTCTGCTCGCTGGCTTCGGGATTTTTAATATCCTGACCATGAGCGTTCTGGAAAAGGTCCGGGAAATTGCCATCCTCCGTTCCATGGGATACCAGCGCCGCGATATCAGTGCGATTTTTCTATGGCAAGGCTTCATCGTGGCGACACTCGGCAGTCTTTTGGGTGCCGCCAGCGGCGCGCTCCTGACCTTCGCCGTCTCGCGGATTCCGCTCCGGGTTCGAGGGATTCTTTATGCCGATAGTTTCATCGTGCATTGGAGTATCTGGCATTATGTTTACGCCTCGGGCATCGCCTTTCTCGCCGTGCTGCTCGCCAGCTATTTCCCAGCCCGCCGTGCCGCGAACCTGGCACCGGTCGATACCCTGCGAGGTTCCGGCCAATAACTCCCGATCATGTCTTCCAAAAAGCGTTCTTCCAAAAAGACCGAAAAAAAGGCCGAAAAAAAGGATCACCCCCTCGAGTGCCGGGGGTTGCACCGGTATCTGGGCGAGGAAGCGAGCCGGGTCCATGTCCTGCGCGGCGTCACACTCACCCTGGAACGCGGCACCGTCCATGCCGTGGTCGGCCCTTCCGGTTGCGGGAAATCCACCCTGCTCTATATCCTCGGCCTGCTTGACAGTCCCGACAGCGGCAGCCTCACCATCGGCGGCCAAGATGTTGGCCAGCTGTTGGACCATGAGTTATCCCAAAAGCGAAACGAGCTGCTCGGATTTATTTTCCAATTTCACTTTCTCCTGCAGGATTTCTCCGCGGCCGAGAACGTGATGATTCCGATGCGGAAACTCGGGTTCCTCAGCCAGGGCGCCATGCGTGAGCGGGCTTCTGAATTGCTGAGCGCCGTAGGTTTGGGCAATAAAATCGATCGTCCCAGCCGCCACCTTTCGGGCGGTGAACAGCAGCGTGTCGCCATCGCGCGTGCTTTGGCGAATGATCCCCAAGTCATTCTCGCCGATGAGCCGACAGGCAACCTCGACACAGCCAATTCTGATCGCGTCTTTGATCTGTTAAAAAAAATCGTGCGGGAGCGCAACAAAGCGCTGTTGCTGGTGACGCACAACCCGCTGATCGCTGAGGCCTGCGACTGGGTGCACACCATGCAGGACGGCGAGATTGACCAGACAATGCAAAATATGCCGGTGCCGGCAGGTCATGCTGGCACAACGCGTCGCTAACGGCTAGGTTCTCCGTTATGCACCACTTTCTGACGCTTTGCCTGCTAACTGGAATCCTCCTTTCACCCGCTCTCTCCCGTGCTGACGAGCGCCCCGCTATCCTGCCCTTCGATGTCACCCTCGGAGGCCAAAAAGCCATCATCGAAGGGAATCCAGCCACGGCGATCGTGGCGAAAATCCCTAAGCCAGTGAAAGCGAACGCCAAGCTCCAGGTGGAAGGCAAACCTGGTATGATCATTATCAACATCTTCCCCGCAAGCGAGAACGGCGAAGTGGAGTCGGGGGGGCAGCCCAAAATTATCATGACCGAGGATGGCACGGAAACGGACCTGGAAAACACAATGGACAAGTCGAAGCTCGAAGCGGGCACCTATCTCGCCAACGTCGTCTTCAACAATGCCACGTCCCGGATCCTCTTCACGGTGGAATAATCGCGGCGCCTGAAGGCCCCAAAGCCAATCCCCGTGCTCTCGACGCTCTTTCTCAACCCGCCCTCGTATGACGGGTTCGATGGCGGTGCCGGAGCCCGTTACCAGGCGCGCCGCGAGATCCGCTCGTTCTGGTTCCCCACCTGGCTCGCTCAGCCTGCGGCCATGGTGCCCGGCTCGAAATTAATCGATGCCCCTCCTCACGATCTCGATTTCGAGGCCTCCGCAAAAGCGGCCTCCGAGTATGAACTGGTGTTCATTCACACCAGCAGCCCGACCCTGCCCGGAGATGCTCAGCTTTGCGCTCGCATCAAGGAACTGAGCCCTTCGACGCGCGTCGGCTTGGTGGGCCCGTTGCCAGCCGTTTTGCCCGTAAAAACTCTGGAGGCCGCTCCCAAAACCGATTTCGTTTGCGGCCGGGAATATGACGAAACCTGCGTGGAGCTAGCCAACGGCATCCCCTTCTCTCAAGTCCACGGAATCACCTGGCGGGATGGATCGTCCATTGTCACCAATCCCGAACGAGGGTTCATCGAAGATTTCGATGCGCTTCCTTCTGTGATGGATGTCTACGCGCGCGATTTGGAGATCGAACGCTATTACATCGGCTACCTGCAACATCCTTACATCTCCCATTACACCGGGCGCGGATGCCCAGCTCGTTGTAGCTTCTGTCTTTGGCCGCAAACGGTCGGCGGCCATCGTTACCGGGCTCGTTCTCCCCAGGCCGTCGCAAAAGAGATGGCGCATGCCCAAGCCCTTTTCCCTCAGGTAAAAGAGTTTTTCTTCGACGACGACACCTTCACCGCTTACCAGCCTCGAGCCAGGGAAATTGCCGAAGCCCTGGGACAGCTCAACATCACCTGGAGCTGCAACGCCCGAGCCAATGTCTCTTACGAAACGCTGCGGGTGATGAAAGAAAACGGCCTGCGCTTATTGCTTGTGGGTTACGAGAGCGGCGATCAGGGCATCCTCGACAACATTCGGAAAGGCGTTTCACTCGAGCAAGCACGGCGGTTCACGGCGGATTGCCACCGGCTCGGCATTCGAATTCATGGCACGTTCATTCTCGGTCTACCCGGTGAGACGAAAGCAACCATTCAACAGACCGCCGCTTTTGCCAAAGAACTTGATCCTTGGTCGCTTCAGGTGAGCCTCGCCGCTCCCTATCCAGGAACCGAACTGCATCGGCAAGCCAAGGAAGCGGGCTGGTTGCCCGAAGACGCCGACGGCTTGGTGGATCCCTCCGGCCGGCAACTCGCTGCCCTCGAATATCCCGATCTCGACCGCGAAACCATTTTCTCCGCCGTCGAAGATTTTTATCGCACCTTTTATTTTCGGCCCCGCCCCATTTTACGGATGATGGGCGATATGATGCGGGACCGGCAGGAGTTTCAGAGAAGAATTCGTGAGGGCGTCGAATTTTTTCGTTTTCTGAATCAACGAAAAGTGGCTTAGATACGCCTTCCGCGCGCCAGAGTGATACTCAAGTTCATCCAAAATCTCCAGATCGACCCTTTCCCGATCCGGTCCGCTTTTAAAGGCTACTCATTTGATGGACTACAACGCGATATACAAGCCGGGATCACCGGTGCTCTCCTCGCTTTCCCCCAAGCCATCGCCTATGCCATCATCGCCGGGCTTCCCATCAGCTACGGGATCTGGTGTTCCGCCATCGCCGCCTTAGTCGGCCCCCTCTTCGCCAGTTCCCGCCTCGCCATTCTTGGCCCGACCAACGCCACGGCGGCTATGATGCTCAGCTTGACTCTCACGCTGCCGCCGGAAGCTATCGGCAATGTGGGTGTGATCGCCCTTTTGGTCTGTATGGTCGGCGGCTTGCTGATCGCTGGCGCCTTCCTCCAGCTCGCCTTCTTGCTGAGATTCATTTCGCAGAGCGTGATCATTGGATACATCACAGCGGCTGGGATCTTTATTATCGCCAACCAATCGCAGCATCTATTTGGGCTGACGGTCGAGCGCGGTATCACCTTCGTCGATACCATCAAGAAAACGGGGATTCACATGGCGGAAACGGAATGGCCAGCTGTTGTGATTGCGGTGGTCACCTTTGCCTTTTTGATTTTGCTCAAAAAAAGTCCGCGGTTGAAAAATCTTCGCGTGGCCATATCCCTTTTGGTCGCCAGCGGCGTGGCTTATTTGCTGGCGGAAAATGGTTTTTCCGTTCACATGGTCGATCCCCTCCCATTTGGCGAATGGCCGCTGACCCCGCCAGCGATCAGCATGAGCACCTTCACGCTTTTGTTCGGACCGGCCATGGCCATGGCCTTCCTGGCCGCTCTGGAAAATACGGTGATGACGAAGACCATCGCCAGCAGCACCGGCACAAACGTCAATCCCAATCAGGAACTGCTCAGTCTCGGGTTTGCCAACCTGGCTAGCGGCTTCACCCATGGCATGGTGGCCTCCACCTCACCGGTTCGCAGCACATTGAACCTCAACACAGGCGCTGTCAGTCAGGTGTCCAGCATGTTGAATGGGGTTCTCTGCATTGGGGGCGCCCTTCTGCTCGGTCCGGCAATCGGTTATCTGCCCAAGGCAGGTGTGGCTGCGGTGGTGGTGAATGTCGCGCTCGCTCTCATTAAACCGGAACGCATTCGGGTTGCTTGGAAATCGACGAGTTCCGATGCGATCACGCTCGCAACCACCTTCGGTTCCGCGTTGCTTTTACCGTTGCACATTGCCATCTTCATCGGGGTCGCCACCTCGATCGCGTTGTTCCTGAAAAAAGCAAGTGCCCCCCAACTGGTGGAATATGGGTTCAATGATGAGGGACAACTGGCCGAAGTCGAAAATCAACGAGCCAACCCGCGTATTTCCATTATTCACGCCGAGGGCGATCTCTTTTTTGGCGCCGCCGATCTCTTCCGCGACGAGGTGCGCAAAGTTTGTCACGACCCCCTACTCCGCATCGTCGTCTTGCGTTTGCGGAATGCGCGGCATTTGGATGCCACCACCATTTTTGCCTTGGAAGATTTGATCAAATTCCTTCGCTCCACCGGCCGCGACGTGGTGGTGAGCGGCGCCAAACGCGATGTTTACAAAATTTTCCGCGACACCGGGCTACTCAAGCTGCTCGACAAAAAGAATTTCTTCATGAGTTCGGAAAAGAATCCGAATGTCTCCACTCGCAACGCGCTCAAGCGGGCGCAAGAGATCATCGGCACCGACAAAGCCGACATCCAGATTTATTACGATCCATCCAAGAAAAAGAAGGACTCGTAATGGATGGGGCTGATAGCAGCGTCAGCTTCCTTCGATCGGGGCGCCGGGAGCGGCCAGCACATTGAGTTTCGTCGGCGAAAAGCAAATATCGACCGGAACGAATCCCATGACTTCGCCATCCACTTCCACCGGCACTTTTTCCTCGCTCGTCACACGAAGCGACGGCGTCTGAAGCACTTGGACATCTGGGACCGTGGCGGGATCACCGAAAATGAACGCCTGCAAATAACGCACCAGATCGAGATGACCCACCCCGCCGAAAATGATGACATCCAGCAGGCCATCATCGATTTTTGCTTCTTTGAATACGACGAATTTGCCGCCGTAATATCGTCCGTTGCCGATGAGCACGAACGATCCTTCCAACTCGCGGCCGTCCGGCAGTTCGACCATGAGTTTCGGCGCTTCGCGTGTCACCACTTGTGAGGCAGTGACCAAATAACTGAGCGGCCCAAAGTTTTTGCGAAATTCCCGTTCGGTCTCCATCACGATTTGGGCGTCGAGACCGATCCCAGCCAACTGCACAAAATATTGATCATTCGCCTTGGCGAGATCGACCTGACGAACATGGCCGGCTTTGATGACCTCCCAACTGCCAGCCACGCTGTTTGGCAAGCCGAGTTCCGTCGCGAACACATTCATCGTTCCCACCGGTAAAAGCCCGAATTTAGCAGAACTCCCAGCCAACCCATTGATCACCTCATTCACCGTCCCATCGCCTCCGGCCGCGATGATGGTGTCAAATCCCTGCTCCACCGCGCGTTCCGCCATCGCTTCTGCATCACCAGGCGCGGTCGTCAGGCGGACGACCGGTTTTGGTTCGAGGCTTTCAATGATGTCCAGCATCGGTCGTGCCTTCTCGCCGCGCGCTGCCGGGTTGAGAATAATGTAGGGACGCTGATTCATGCGGGATTCATTGGAACGTTTTCTATCAGTTCGAAGCGAGATGCCAAGCGTGTGCATTTCATTTTTCTGCGGACACAAAAACCCCGTTCCACCCCGCTGGCGGCTGGGTCTGGAGTCTCTCAGCTCTGGCTAATAGCTGGGCTCCGGCCTCATCTCCGGGTTGCAACTCCAGCGCAGCTCGGAATCCGGCGGCGGCTTGAGAAAAATCCCCCGCGAAGTAAGCTTCGAGCGCCACCTCATATTGATCCCGCGCTTGGCATTGCTTTGCGTTGATCTGCCCTTTCTCGCCGAGCAACTCATAGACGGTAGTGCCGCTCGTTCGACCGAACACGGCAACCCGGTCGAGGCAACGCCATTCAAAGCTCGCTCCCGTCTCCACGACCGTGCTCTCGGCAGCCGTGATCGCAGTCCCATACTGCTTATTCAGGGTCTCAAGGCGAGCGGCCAGATTGGCTGTGTCGCCCAAAACCGTGTAAGCAAACCGGTCGTTCGTGCCGATATTGCCGACCAACACCGGGCCAGTCGCAATGCCGATGCGGATTCGCAATCGCGGTCTCCCTTCACTTTCCCGCGCCATTGCTCCGGTCGCCAGCCGATCGCGTATCCGCAAGGCGGTCTCGCAAGCTTGCCGAGCATGCTCTTCGACCTCCTGTGGTGCGTTGAAGAAAGCAAGAATGCCGTCGCCCAAAAATTTATCGACCGTTCCCTCATGCGTTTCCACTTCCTCGATCGCCAGTTCGAAGTATTCCCGCATGACCTCGACGGTCTCGGCTGGCGTCAGATTTTCACTCATTCGAGTAAACCCCGTGAGATCCGAAAATAAGATGCTCAAGACCTTTTCTTCTCCCCCCAACTGCGCCTCCCGACCCTGCATGATCAATCGCCGGACCAAAGTCGTCGGCACATATTTGCCGAACGATCGCAGGCCAGCTTTCATTCGCTGGACACTCTCGTCGACCACAGAAATCTCCCGGACAAATGTCGGAGAAGCGTAACTTTGGCTCAGATCGAATTCCGCCACCCGAGCTAATTCCTCGCTAATGGACGAAAGCGGTCGCGCCATCCGTGCTGCAAGAATGAACGCAATCACCGTGGCCAAGAGCAGAGAGACGAATCCGACAATCACGGTCACCCGGGCGTTATGCAAAACGGAGCCCAGGAATTGGCGTTCGGTTGCGGCAATAATGGCAATGACCTCGAGTCCCGACATCACCTCATCCCGCTCCGCCATCGCCAGCATCTTCTCGCCTGCCTGCCTATAGCTGAAATCCAAGGGGCGACCGGCAACCAGATTGGAGAGCTTTTCGGGCAGGTGCACTAGCAGATTGCGAATTTCCATTGCCGATTCGCCGCCGAGATTGGTGACGCTCCCCATTATGCCCCCGTCTGGAGTCGCTAGAATCAAGACGCGTTGCCGATCATTCCCAACCTGTTCAAGAAAACGATCAATGGCTTGCAGAGAAAAATCGGCGGTTAACACCCCGGAAACTTTCTGCGTCCGCGAGCTGATCACAGGCCGGCTCAACGTGATCCCGGACTCCCCGCTATTGAATTGATAAATGTCCGACCAGACCGGCTCGCCTGCCTGCACGGCCTGGCGAAACCAGTCGCGTTCCCGTGGGTCATAGCCCGGCTCCAGGTCGCGACTCATTGGAATGCGGCTGCCATCGGGCATTAAGCGCTCCTCTTGTGGCAACCCGTTATTGATCCTTGGGTCCGAAGTGTTGAGAACGATCGCGCCACCCTCATCACGCCAGGCTCCCATGAATCGGCCTGTCTCGGCATCGCTGTAACTCAGCCAACTGAGATTAGGTTCGGTTCGCAGCATTTGGCCGAGAATCTCAGCCATGGCATCCGAATCATCCACGGGCAGCAACCCCCGTTTGACCAGCATATCGAGACTCTCCAGCAAGCGGCTAGGCGCCCGAAGCAAGCGCTTGATCTCCAAACGCATCAAGCTCGAGGTCAAGCTATACTGGCGTGCTTTCAGCTCGTTGAGCGAACGCATGGAGTTGGTAAACCCAATCACTCCGATCACCCCGACGGTACAGGCCAATGACCCAAGCACCAAGGTGAGGAGGGCACTGCGAAAACTGCGCTGCCGGTTACGAGGCATCGCTCAAAATAGGCAGGACGGAGAGAGACAATTCATCGGTTCAGTTGGGGCAAGGAAACCATCGGCGGATCGGCCCAACTATTGCGGGAAGCCCATCAGGTGACAACCCTGTTCAAACATCGGGCTATCCCTGGAAGATCTAGGAGGCTCAGAATCGATCGAGTTGTTTCAAAACCAGCGCTTTATCTTTGGCCAGACTGATCCTAAGATGGCGTTCACGTGAAAAAACGGAGTCATCCCTGGATCACCTGGTTGGTGCTGCTGCCGTTCCTCCTCTTTGGGTTGGGACTGCTGTGTGCCAATCTCTATGTGCAATCGGCAAAGATGCGAGAGTTCGCGCGAAGCCAAGTGGAGTCGGCTCTCCAAATGCCGGTCGACATCACCCAGACAAGCGTCACGCCCTGGAGCGGCTTTTCCATCAAAGGCGTCACGGTGGAGCATCCGGAACAAGAAGCGCCCTTCCTTGCTGTGAAACGTTTCCGGGTCCAATTCGGGATGACCGATCTCATGCGAGGCGTCTTTCAACCTCGAATCGTTCACATCGAAAATCCGGCCATTCTCTGGGTCCAAAGCGACAACGGCCAATGGGAATTGCCGCGTCTCGAGAAGCCGGCCCCGCTCTTGACGCAGGTGGAAGTCGTTCCGCAAACCACCCCGCCACCGGACACGCCCCCCTCTCCGTCGCCCAGCCCAACAGCGCCTAGCCCGTCTCTCGCGCCAGTCACTCAACTGGAACCCGAATCCACCACACCGACACCGGATCCCACTCCGACAACACCGACCTTCAAGGTGCACATCGACGAAGGGCTCGCTCGGCTCATGCAAAAAAATGGGCGGGCTTTGCTTTCGATCGATGGATTGAATGTCCGGTCCCGGGTTGCCAATGACAGCCTCGCATTCGGCACCATCGCCATTGATCAGGTTCGTTGTCATGACGGCCTCCGATTGCAGGATATCACGGCCGATTTCATGCATTACCCACCGGTCATCGGCTTGGAAGCAGTCAACGCCTCCGTCGCCGGCGGCCAACTCACAGCCCGGGGAACTCTCCAGACATTGCCCCCCTCCAATGCCAGGCTCGAAGGCTCTTTTACCGAGGTCGATCTCGGATTGCTGCTCGAAGATCTCGGTATGAACGAGGCTGCGGGAGGTGGAAAATTCGCCGGCAGTTTCGCCATGGAAGGGCCTCTCGATTATCCCGATCAACTCACCGGATTTACGAAAGTCGCTCTCAATGATGGATACATTCGCGACCATCCGTTTCTCACGCCGTTAGGCAACGCTTTGTCGATCAATGAACTCACGAACCTGCCGATTGATCAGATCGCAATCGAAGGCAACTTGCGTGATGGCCAGATTTTCCTGGAGAAATGCCGGCTCGATTCCAATCGGGTCGCCCTTTCCGCTGGAGGCATCGTGACTCTCGACGGCCTGATTGATTTACAAGCGCGACTCGCTCTCGAGGACGGACTCGTGGACCGTCTTCCAGGGATTGTCCGCCGCTCTTTCACCCGTGACGCGGAGACCGGCAATGGCTATCTTGCCTTCGAAATCACCGGTGAAGTCGATCATCCGAAAACGGATCTTCTCGATAAGATGGTCAACCAGGCCATCGGTTCGGCGACCGAAGGGTTGCTCGAGAAATTCCGTGGTAAATAAACGGAATCCATCGTTCACTCCAGCATGCGGATCACAGCAGGCACCGCCCGTGGCATTCAGTTGAAGGCTCCAGGCAAGGAAACCCGTCCGACGATGGATGCCGTCAAAGAAGCTCTCTTCTCTCGTTTGGGTGATCGAATCCTGGAGGCGCGCGTCCTCGATCTCTTCGCCGGCAGCGGCGCGCTCGGCCTCGAAGCCTTGAGCCGCGGCGCCGCCTCGGCCGTGATGGTGGAAAATGATCGGCGCTCCCGCTCGGTGATCCAAGCGAACGCCGAAAAAGCGCATTTACACCCTGAAACCGTGATCGAGGATGTCTTCCGATACTTGAAACGGGCCCGGGATTCGTTTGATATCATTTTCGCCGATCCCCCGTGGGCCATGCGCCATGAGGACGAAGGGCCGAGCGAAACCGAACGACTGATGGCCAGCGAAAAACTGCCGGGGTTGCTGACTCCCGGCGGTCTCTTCATTCTAGAAGAATCGCGTCAATGGGATCCGGCCGGCCGTTGGCAACTCGAACAAGCCAGAAGATACGGCAATACCTGGCTGCATTATTATCGATTAGGCCCTTCCGAATGAGACTTGGTCCAGAAATGTATCGGCGCCAGCAACGTGCGCTCGCCTTGTATAACGCCGCTTTTCCGCCCTGTTTTTTGGCCATGCTTCCCAGTGCTCTGCAACGGTTGGCGCGACGCGGCGGTTACTCCCGAGGCTTTGGCGCCCGGTTCGGCCGGTTTGACCGTCCACTCGCCGATTGGTGCCGGTCTCGAGGCCCTGTCTGGCTCGCCTCCGTCAGTGTTGGCGAAACGCGGCTCGCCTTGCGGATCATGGATGCGTTGCGGAAGCAGCATCCGACGTTGCCCATTCTCATCAGCACGACCACCACGACCGCTGCCGCGCTCGCCCTTGAACGGGTCGATGCGCATACCGCATTTTGTTATAACCCGCTCGATTTCACCCCGACCTTACGACCGGCTTTCGACGCCATTCAACCTCGCGCTCTGCTCGGCGTGGAGGCTTTTTGGCCGAACCTCTTCAATCACGCAAAAACCCGCAGCATTGCTTCCGTCTGGTTGCCGCGGATCAGTCCCCGTTCACGCAAACGTTATGAATATCTCGGGGCCACAGCGGGCGCCCTCTTCGCTCTGGCCGATCGGATCACCCCCGGCTTCCCTTCCGAAGTGGGTTGGTTGGAAAACGTGGGCGTGCCTCCGGACCGGATTCGCCTCACGGGCAGCGTGAAATTCGATGTGGCCCATCAGCCAGCCGAACCGAACGCCTCGTTTCCAGCCCTCCTTCGCGGCATGCAATGGCAACTGGAACAAGACCTCGTCGTCATCGCCGGCAGCACCTTTCCAGGAGAAGAACGTTTGATTGCGGAAGCCTGCCGGAAAGCCTTTTCTGATCGCACCTGGCGGCTGATCGTTGTGCCCCGGCATGTGGAGCGGCGGGGAGAAATCTTGAGAGATCTGCGGGAAGCCGGATTCACTGTCGGCCTCCGCAGCGCCTCCGCGCCGACTCCAGCGGATGTGCTTTTAGTGGATACCACCGGGGAACTGACCGCCTGGTATGCGTGCGCCGAAATCGCGGTCGTCGGCAAGAGTTTCCTCGATCATCGTGGTGGACAAAATCCGATCGAGCCCTGCCTGGCCGGATGCCAGGTGATTACTGGGGCTTCCATGGAAAACTTCACCGACATCAGTCAATCCCTTGACCAGGCCGGTCTCCTGGATCAAACAAGAGCAGACGCCGAGCTGGTTCCTTCTCTTATCAAAGCCGCACGCAACGGTTCCGATAGGAGGAATATCCAAACCGCGACTCGAACCATCATTGAACCGCACCAGGGGGCAGCCGACCGAGTGGCTGATCTCCTCCTGGCCTCCGTGGTGCCCGGCCTTTAGACCTTCGATGTTCAGACTTTCCGATTCTCCATGTTAACCGTTTCCAATGTTGCCAAGGCCTACGGCAGCCAACCGCTCTTCGAACAAGTCAGCCTTCAGATTAACCGCGGCGAGCGCCTCGCTCTCGTCGGACCTAATGGCGCTGGCAAATCGACGCTGTTCCGTCTCATCCTCGGTGATGAAGAACCGGACGACGGCCAGGTATCCATGGAACGACGGGCTTCCCTCGGCCATCTCGCTCAGGAAACCGCCGAAGTCGATGACGCGACGGTGCTCGATCTGGCTCTGGCTATTTCACCCGAAATGGCCAAAGCACGCGCTGGCCTGCGCCAACCGGAATCGTCCGAAGCTTACCATCAGGCGCTGCATCAAATAGCAGAACTCGACGGTTACGAACTCGAACCGAAAGCCAAACGGATCCTGAGCGGACTCGCCTTTCGCGAACACGATTTCGAAAAACCGGCCGCCAAACTAAGCGGCGGCTGGATCATGCGCGCCCACCTCGCCCGGCTACTGGTGATGGAACCCGATCTGCTCATGCTCGACGAACCGACCAACCATCTCGATCTCGAATCGGTCGGCTGGTTCCAGCAATATCTGCAGTCTTATCCCGGCGCTATCCTCATGATCTCCCACGACCGCGCCTTCCTCAACGCCCTGGTCGATGGTATCCTGGAATTGCGCAACCGCCGCCTTCATCGATACCGCGGCAATTACAACGATTTCCTCGTCGAACGCGATGCCCGGCGCGATCAACATCTCTCGGCTTACCGGAACCAGCAAAAGCAAATCGACACCTTGCAACGGTTCGCCGACCGCTTTCGCGCCAAAGCCAGCAAAGCTTCCCAGGCCCAAAGCAAACTGCGCGAGATCGATCGCATGGAGAAAATCGAGGCGCCCGAAGATGATGCGCCCACCATTTCCATCAAATTCCCTCAACCCGCCCGCGGCGGTCAGCACCCGATCAAACTCACCCAGGTGCATCACGCCTACGGCGATCTTACGGTCTATCGCGGTATCGATTTCTCAGTCGAACGAGGGGAAAGAATCGTCCTGGTCGGCCCCAACGGAGCAGGGAAATCGACCTTACTAAAATTGCTCGCAGGGGTCCTGCCGCTTCAGCAAGGCGAACGTCTCCTCGGACATAACATCCGGGTCGGTTATTTCGCGCAAAACCGCGTTGATAATTTGAACCCGCGCCAGACCGTGCTCGAGGAAGCCCTATCGATTGAACATCCTTGTCCGGAACAAATGACGCGCACCGTGCTCGGCAGCTTTCTGTTTCGTGGCGATGCTGTTTTCAAGCATGTCGCCGTCTTGTCTGGAGGCGAAAAGACACGGCTTGCTCTGGTTAAACAACTCCTCGACCCGCCCAACCTCCTTTTGATGGACGAGCCGACCACTCACCTCGACATGGCGAGTATCGACGCGCTCACCGAAGCCTTAAACCAATACCAAGGCACCCTTGTTTTCATCAGTCACGACGTGCATTTCATCCGGAGCATCGCCACCAAGACCCTGCATATCAGCGCTGGCAATCTGACCCTGTATGCAGGCGGCTATGATTACTACCTCGACAAATCTCGAGCCACCTCCGAGACCGCTGGCCTCGTTGCCGGCGATCAGCTCACCGACAGTCGGCCGCCCACCTCGGCCAAAGACGTTGACGCCCCTAAACAGTCCGTTTTCAAAACGAAAGAGCAAAAGAAAGCCGAAGCACGCGAACGCCAGGCCCGAGCCGAAAAACGGAAAGCCGCGCGTAAACACGTGGACCGCCTCGAACGCGAAATCACCAGTCTAGAAGAGCGGCAGCACACCCTCACCAACCAGCTCGAAGATCCCAACCTCTATTCCGGTGGCGGCGATGTGATGGAACTCAACCGTGAACTCATCGCCATCACCGAAACCCTTGAAAAATTGAATCACACCTGGGAATCCGCCGCCGCCGAACTCGCCGCCATCGATGCCGAGTGAGCCGCGGCTAGAAGCTGCCTGCCGCCCAGGCCGACCACTATCGGCTCAGTTCTTCGAATGACGAATTTCCTCACGCACCTGGCCGTAGGAAATGAGAGCGAATAGACCCGTGCCGCCCAGGATATTTCCAAGTAGAGTCGGCAGGATGCCGTTCAAGATGCTCTTCAGCCATGAGAGTTCGCCGCTCAAGGCGAGCAGAAAATATTCGGTCGACCCGGCAATGACGTGGGTCATGCCGCCGAGGGCGATCATGTAAGAAAGCAGGAGCACCACCCAGAATCCGGAGGCTTGCGCCCCCGGCATGAGCCACACAATGACGGCGATCAAGAAGCCGGACGGAATGCCGAGAAGAAAACAATCCATGGCCGAATAGTCCAGAAGCTCCCGAGAGACCGCCAGAAAACTGTCCAACTGCTTCGGCGGAAAAATGTGCATGCCAACGACCGCGTAGGCCGACACGAAAGTCCCGATCATGTTAGCGAGAAAGACGATGCACCAAAGGCGGGCGGTGGCCAGCAGCTTCTCTTTGCCGAAATCATTGAGCAGCGGAAGGATCACCGTGATGGTGTTCTCGGTGAAGAGCTGGAGGCGCCCGAGAACGACGATGATAAATCCGACCGTATAGCCAAGATTCGCAATCACTCCCTGAAGCGGCTCCCCCTCTAGTTCGGCATAGAAAAAGGCCTTGCAGTAAATCGAGAAAGACAGCGCCAGCCCCGCGGCGATCCCGGACCAGAAAAGCGAACTCAGCGGCCGCCGCAGCTCCGCCAATCCTTCGAGTCGCACGACCTCAAAAATCTGGGGCGAACTCAGCCCTGCCGATGCCAGAACCTCCTCGTGCTCTTCCTTGGTCAGGACATCGGCGGTATCTTCGTCACTCATAAGCGAAGGCCAGTATATCCGCTCTTGGGCACGGAGCAAATCCGCTGCCAAAAGAAAAAGCGGTCCCTCACGGCTTTGGAACCGCCTTAAGAGTCTCCAGCATTTAACGATAGCGATGTGAGTGCCGGTATTTCACTGGGCTAACTCCAAACACCTTTTTGAATCGACGGCTGAATTGGAAAATATCCGGATAGCCGAGCACCTCGGCAATCTCAGAGATATTAGCAACGGTTTCACGCAGCAAGTGTGCCCCCATTTCCAAGCGTTTCTGCACCAACCACTGGCGAGGCGCTAACTGGTAAGTTCGGCGGAAGAGCCGGGCAAAATATTCCGGGCTCAGACCCGCCGCCCGGGCCAGTTCGGCTGGTCGCACCTCATACCGGCGCTGTTCCGCAAGCCGGGTAATGGCCTGGGTTTGAGCATAACTTAACCCGCGCCGATCGCCAGCACTTGCCAATCGGCCAGCCTCGATGAGGAGCGACGCTAAGAGACCTCTCAACCGTTCGGCTTGTTGGTCCCGCCCAATTTCGAATTCCAGGATCATCTCCTCCCAAGTGCGGTTCAAAGAATGCGCGCCTCGCAATAACCGTTCAACAACCGTCTGATCGCGCGACTTGATTGGTGGGGCATCGACACGAAATCGCATGTGAAAGACATCGGTCAGTTGCGTTGGATCAATGTTTCGAAAGGAATGCCGAATGCCAGGCTGGAGCCAAAGCCAATCGCCCGCTCGTAGTTGAATCGTTTTGCCCCCACACCGCGCTTCAGCTACCCCGCCCGTCAGCAGATAGATCAGGTGCTCGTCCAGCATACGATCATCTATATGCCAGCTCATGGTCGTCATCGTCCGCCGAAGCAAGGTCCAATCCAGAGGAATCTCTGGATTTAGAATGGCACGAATAAAGCGAGGGTCTGGCCAAGTCATGTTGAACTTAAAAGATACGCCCATGTTCGGTTCGAGCCAAACATTTTCCCCTTCGAACCATGGTGATCCAGGATGAAATGGCGTTTTCTTTCCATATGACCACGCTGACTCAAGACGCCCCGACCCAACATCGTCTCTCGCCCGACCAGGTGAAACAATTCCATGAAGAAGGTTATCTGGCGCCCCTCACCGCCTGTCCACCGGAACAGATGGAGGCTTACCGGAATCACATTGAAACGGTTCTCATGCAGACCGAAGGCATTGGCGGTCACAGCAATCTCCATAACCGTCATCTCGATGACCGGACTATGTGGGAACTCTCCACGCTCCCCGCCATCATCGGCCCAATGCAATCGGTGTTAGGCGAAGATCTGCTCATGTGGCGGACGAATTTCTTCAACAAAGAACCGGGAGGCAAAGAGATTCCTTGGCATCAGGATCGTAATTACTGGCCGCTCGAACCCGAGATCGTGATTTCGGCCTGGCTCGCGATCGATCGCGCCGACACCGAGAACAGTTGTGTGCAGGTCGTGCCGGGCACTCACAAAAAATTGATCAAGCATGTGAAAATCATTGAGGAGGAACGGGACAAGAAGACCTTCGCGGAAGAAGCCGTCACCGACACGATCGATCTCAGCAAAAAACGTGATATCATTCTTGAGCCTGGCCAATTCATCCTTTTCAACGAACGAACGCTGCATCATTCGAACGCGAACCTCTCGAATCGACGTCGGCTCGGTCTGGCCATCCGGGTGATCATTCCTCAGGTGCGAGTGACCAAATTCGATTCCGAACAACATGTGCTGTTTCAGATCTCGGGCCGGGATCCGTTGGGCTTCAATTCAATTGGCCAGCCGCCACTTGGCTGACCCGACTATCGGTGACACGATTCGTCTTTGAGCCAAGCTCCCTGCTTCCAGTAGAGTCGCGGTATGGCGTTGAATCCGAATCCCAAAGTCATCGCGGAGCAGCTCGAAGATGATGGCAGCATTCCCAACCATGCCCGTTGGCCGTTGCTGATTTATCAAGCGGCTTTCAAGGTCGAACCTGGGTTGCCCGATGAAATCGAGCAGCTCTACCAATTAAACGGCTGGGGCGGCACCTGGCGTTGGGGCGTTTACGACTATGATCACTACCATAGCAACACGCACGAAGCCCTGGCCTGCTTTTCCGGACAGGCGGAATTGCTCTTGGGCGGTGAGTCCGGTATAACAGTCACCTTGAAAGCCGGTGACGCCGTCCTTTTACCCGCGGGCACCGGCCATAAAAATATGGCGTCGAGCTCCGATTTTCAAGTGGTCGGCGCCTACCCCGCCGGAATGACGCCCGACATGAATGTTGGCAAACCGGACGAACGGCCCCAGGTCATTCACGCCATCACCAACGTCCCCAA
>JGI12210J13797_11663242_pt1 | contig 23064 bp, 12 predicted proteins | sample ElkSlonscriptome_3_FD_13797 | JGI IMG/M metagenome (IMG submission 13797)
AAAAAGGGGGAACCGGATCAAAGTCCCCCTTCTCAAGGGGGATTTAGGGGGATCAGTCTTGTTCCAGCGTGTTGTCTAATACTTTTCAAACATCCTCTTACTCACAAAACGATAACAAGAGTATTTGCGGATTTGCTGGAAATGCCAATCAAAAGCTACCGAAATTGCAACGCAAGCACAAGTTTGAAGTTCAGTGATGCAGTAACAAAAATTCGCAGACTATAACAGAGTCATCCAGCCTTCACTTGTCAATAATATTGAGATAGAACTGAGGTTCAAGATTTTCACACCCTTGGTTTTCATTCTCCCATAAGATTTCTTCTAACCTATATTGCAACGTGAATGAATGTGAGGGTCACATCGCGGCACGATCATTCAATCATTCGGTTCAGGACAGATCGTTTGTTTCTGACAGCGGCTTTGTTGTGTCAGAAGCAGTCTGAGACTTGCGGGTCTTAATTAAGGCTTGGCGAAATCCAAGTACAACCAAGACGTTCGATAAGGTTAGAAAAAATTCTGCTCCTCCGTGGAGAGGATCTACATTGGCTAAAGAGGTCTCAAAGACTCTCTGAGCATAGATTCCCGCCGGAATTGTAATGACGACAAATAGCAGCAGCACATAAAACCCTATCAGCGCCAGGCGAGGTGTACGCCCTGAGCGGGTCATGAACCAGAGAAATCCTAAATACGGAAAAAGGGAAACTGCAAACAAGGTGTCTTTTGACAGCAGCGAAGCCAGCATAAGCAACAGGACAATAGGGAGCGAAGGGAATTCTTAGACATTAATACTCTCAGTCATTTGAGGCTCGACCGATCAAGGTTCAGACTGCGTCTGGGAATCGGGTCGCACTCATAGGCTTCCAAATCTCACTTGCGGTCAAGGGCAAATTGTAGATATTGAAGCAGATGAACAGTAACCTTATGCTCCATGGCAACGATGGTACGTCTGAAGCCTTGTCACAGTTCAGTCCTCTCAGTCATCGAGACTCTCAGGTATCGAGATTAGTCAACGCATCAGCTTTCAGTCGTGCATCTCTCCAAATCCACCAGCCCGCAATGCACAGTGTGGTATTGCCAACAACAGTCATCGCAGCTTGTAGCGTCACAAGCCATTCCAAGCGAGGAGCATTGTCGAAAAAATGCCAGGTACAGGCACACATTGCGCTGACTAGAGAGGGCAGCATGGCGATCGCCAATCCTTTCCAAGCAGAAACGTTGACGGCCTCAGCGTAAACCCAGATCACCCAAATTGCGGCAATCCACTCGATGACGCTAGAAATATGGATCATCCAAGTTGGAATAGACAGCGCATTCACAGCAAACCCTCAGTTACAGATCAGTTACGAATATTACGAACCTACAAAAGCAAGCTAACTCAACATAGGCTTTATACCCTTGAGTAGCCGAACGCCCACTCTTTTTGCTCTATTGTAAAGGCATAATTGTCCAGAGATATGTTCTGCTGCGGGCCAGCTTCAACAAAGCTTGTCGGCACATGAGGACATGATGGATGGCAATTGGAATGAACGACCCTAAGAAGTTGAGTCTTCGAATCCTATGCGAGCGGTTTTGTGTGGATATTATGGGATGGGCAATGGCGGGGACGAAGCCCTGTTGGCTTCCCTGTTGCAGATGTTGCCGCCAACGGTGTCTCCCATCGTGCTATCCGGCAATCCGTCCCAAACGCGCGATCGCTATGGGGTCGAGGCGTGCGATCGCAAGTCTTTTCCCGCGATCGTTGATGCACTACGCCGATCAGATGCGCTGATTTGGGGCGGAGGCAGCCTCATGCAAGATGTCACAAGTGCGCTCAACCCTTTCTACTACGGGGGACTGATGTGGATTGCACAGCGCATGGGACTCAAAACCATTGCTTGGGCTCAGGGGATTGGGCCGCTCAATCGTTCTGTTACCCAAGCTATCACGCGCATTGTGATTTCTGATTGCACGGGTGTGAGCGTTCGGGACGAAAAATCGGCTCGGCTCGTTTCTGGCTGGAAGCAGCCGTTTGCTCTAGCTCCTGACCCCGTTTGGGCCCTGGGTGCTACCCCTGTTCCAGGGTTGTGGAATACTCGTGCGCCCCGCGTTGCAGTGGCTCTACGCCCCCATCCAGCATTGACAGAATCTCGTATCAATCAGATTGCCCATGCATTGTCGCTGTTTCAAAAAGCGACAGATGCCTATATTTTACTGATTCCCTTTCAGCCCAGCCGCGATTTGTCCATTGCTAAATCGCTGAAGACAGCGTTGTCTGACCAATCTGAAATTATGTGTCTAGACGATCCTCGACAGCTCAAAGGGGTTTTCAAAGGGGTGGAAATGGCGATCGCCATGCGGTTTCACGGTCTCATTATGGCTGCATCCGCTGAATGCCGCTGTTTTGCAATTAGCTATGACCCCAAAGTGGATCAGATTATGCAAGAGCTAGATCTGCCTGGATATGCCGTTGAGACATTGCCCGAAGATCCCAATATCCTTTGTCAGACTTGGCTGGAACATTATGCGAATGGAGTCGGTCTTTCGAGTGTACAGGTGCAAGCGATCGCCGATCGCGCCTTGATTCATCAAGAGTTACTAGCTGAGCATCTGGACTGTTCATGAAAAAGAGACGCATTTCGGTATGATGAGTAAAGCTAAATTTTCAACCGGAATACTATGTTGACCCTAAAAATTGCGGTTTATATCGTCGTTTTCTTTTTTGTTGGGCTTTTCGTTTTTGGATTTCTCTCAAACGATCCGGCTCGGAACCCCAACAAACGGGATTTTGATTAAGTCTCTGAGTCAATTTGCAGCCCTTGGACTGAATTTCTTAAACCCCTGTTGAAGGGGGTTTTTTTAGGAATTTGAGTCAGCCTTTGGCATCGACTCATCAACAGCAGCGTAGAATATAAAGCTGTCCGCAGTGGTGTGAGTGTTTTTGAGTATGCCCTATCCGGTTTTGCCGCCCCCGCCCCCGCCTCTTGTCGAAACGATTCCATCTGACTCTATTCCAGCATCAGAGAATGAACTTGGGGCTCAGTCGCATGGTGGAAATGTAGGATCAGGGGCAGTTTCAAAATCTGCTTCAGAATCTACACTGTCTGAGAACTCTTTGCTTTCGGAGCCAGCAACGTCTGCGGATGAGGCTCGTGCCTCGCTGCCGCATTCTTCTCAAGAACAGCATTCTCATGTGGGCGGAGTCTCGACCCGTGATTCCGGTGCTAACACTCCGCTATCAACATCGAGTTCGGCTCAGAGTTCATTTTCAACCCTAGTCACTCTCGACCCGACACCACCTGAAAATTTTTCTCCAGAATTTTCGACCTCAGCTAATGAAATTATGGAGGCTGACGTCACTTCCGTCAGTTTCTACCCGCACGAGAGTGGTCTCTCTGGCAATACCGTTCGAGCAAACCCGCACCGCGCGATCGCCTCTGGGACTTCCCGCGAGTCTTCTAATGTTGAAAGAGTTGGAGGATCAGTCTCCGAAGACACAGTCTCGGAAGAGAACGTCACGGAACAATCGACTAGTGTCCTGCTCAATGTTGATCGATTGCTAGAAGAAGGGGCGATCGCATCCCAGCAACGGCTGACCTCGACCACTCTGAACTCATCTGCTCCTGATTCACCAGTATCCCTGGTTAGAGTCGCTTCTGAGGAATCCGTCTCTTCTGGTTCTGACCCATCGGTTCTATTGCTTTCTGACGATTCCCAATCCCATCCAGCTTCGACAACCACGGGCATTCCTCCCCTCAATGTCGACCAGCTTCTTGCAGAAGGGTTAGAAGGATTCCGGGCGCGCTCGGTTCAGTTGGAAACAGTTCGTCAAACAGAAAGCCTATCCTCCGCCACGGACAATGCCTCCGCCACTCAAGCCTCCGCGTTGGGGGGAAGAATTTCTGTTTGGCCCCAAGAGAACTCAGAAATAGCAGAGGAAGACTCTTATCGGCCATCGCCGCTTTACCACTCACCTCCTACAGCTTCAGACCCGACTCCAAACAACGTTTCTCAACGTAATTCACCCCAAGCTGTCTCAAGTTCAGAAGAACAGCTAACGGCTATCGGACCGACTCAACAGCCGTCAGAATTACAACTCCCATCCGCAGCGGATGCCGAGGAGTTAGAAGCTGCAGCAGTGCAGTATTACGAATCAATCCAACAAGATATGGATTTGGCCTCGGCTCAGCTCATTGAGCCTCTGGGAGAAACGTTTTCAGCCCTTTATAATCTGGCTCAAGAGTGGGTCGAGGAAAGGGATGAGGAAAGCCAAGACGTCCCTGATGGGGACAGTCCTGACGCGTTTCCAACCATTCCAGAACCGGAAGAGGGTGTCGTTCCTGAAAGCGCGCCAATTTTGGTGATTCCTGTGGATGAGCCAGAAGAAACTCCGCAAGACACTGACGACATTATTGACGAAATCGACGACTTGGCCGAGCCAGATACCTCCGTTGATGACCTGGCTGAGCCAAACATTGATCCTGAAGCGCCTGACGTTAATCCAGAACTCGATCCAATCGATGGTTCGCTACTAGAGCCACCCGCACCCGGCCCCTCAGGTACTCCGATCGATATTGCTCCCGGTGACGTTTTAGAGTTGACGTCTGATCGTCAGACATACGACACGATCCGCCGAGTTTTTATCGCTGAAGGCAATGTAGAGATGCTGGTGCGGGGTGTTGTGTTAACAGCAGAGCGAGTAGAGGTCAACCTGCCCAACAAGATTGCTGTGGCTCAGGAAAATGTAGTGCTGAGACGGGGCCAACAGGTCTTGCGAGGCGATCGCATTGAGTACAGTCTAGTGAATGAAGACGGCATCGTGAGTGGGGCGCGAGGCGAAGTTTTTATTCCTCAAATCGGTGTTGACACGGAAGTGACGCGTACTGATACGGGGAATCGAGTCGCACCGCAGCCTCTAAGTGGTCAACTTTCAGCAGAGCAGCCTCCTATCGAAACTGCTACAACTACCGGGTCACTCACCATCGGCATCGGCAGCGGTTCTAGCGGGATTGAGGGAGGGGGTGCCTCAGGAAATATTCGACAAATTCGTTTTGAAGCCGACAACATTGATTTCAATTCGCAGGGTTGGGAAGCGACCAATGTACGAATTACGAATGACCCGTTTTCTCCACCTGAGTTGGAAATTCGAACCAATCGCGCAACTTTTCGACGACTGTCGCCTACTCGCAGCGAACTGATTGCAAGCAACCCCCGTCTTGTTTTCGACCAAGGCTTTTCTCTGCCGCTATTCCGGCGACGATTTGTATTCGACGATACTCAGCGCGACCAGGGCATTGTCCAGTTTGGCTTTGACCGTGAAGATCGGGGAGGACTCTACATCGAGCGCACGTTTGAACCCATCGTCACTCCGTTCGCAGTCCTTTCTGTTCGTCCTCAATATTTTATTCAGCGTGCCTTAGGTAGCGATACCGACGATGAAACAGCAAGCCCTGACCAAGACGACAATGAAGGCGGATTGTTTGATCCGGATTCTTTTGGTTTAGTGGCAAGCCTAGACGTGGACGTCGATGCTCTCACTTCTTTTGAAGGACGGCTTGAGATGACCAGTTTGGATTTGGCCGATTTTGACGATGAAGGCAGAGGAAGTGCTCGCTTACAGCGGGGAGTGTTGCCCATTCTCCATCGCGGAAGCCGCCAGCCTCAATATCACACTCTCACGGCTGAATATAGCTATCGCGATCGCCTGTTCAACGGCACTCTTGGTTTTCAGACCGTCCAACGAACCTTTGGCTTAGTGTTCACCTCTCCTACCATTCAGCTCACAGGCACACCTGACACACGAGGGCTGGAACTGACCTATCAAGCGGCAATTCAGAGGATTAATGCCAATGTTGCTCTCGAACGGCGAGAGGACTTGTTGCCGCCGCCTCCCCTAGAGAATGTGCGAACGAGTTTGACCCGATATCAGGTGGCAGCTGAACTCGAACGGTTCTACTTCTTGTGGATTGGCAACGTATTACCCGCTACGCCTGATGAAGGATTGAAGTATACGCCTGCTCCTGTTGTTCCTTTCATTGGTGTCATTCCAAGCATTCAGGGGGTTGCAAGCTTTTATAGCAGCGGCGATGCACAGCCTATCTTGACGGGAAAGGTTACTCTCTTAGGACAGTTTGGCAACTTTTCGCGCCCGTTTTTAGATTACTTTGGCTTCAATCTTTCCTATGAGCGGAGTACGGAAGGCAGCGAATCACCGTTTAATTTTGACCGCGAAAATGATCGAGAAGTGGTGTCAGGCGGAGCCACTGCTCAAATTTACGGCCCTCTGCGGGCGGGGTTCCGCACCTCTATCAGCATCGGTGAGGATGAAGAGTTCGATAACAGCTTCTTCCTTGAATACAGTCGCCGTACCTATGGTATTGTGTTGAGCTTCAACCCTGACAGAGAAACGGGATCATTAACCTTCCGACTGAGCGACTTTACTTGGACGGGTACGCCAGAGCCTTTTGGAGGTTCAGGTGTGCGAACAGTAGAAGATGGTATCGTCCCGGTTGAACCTGGTCCTGGAAGCGAGTAGGAGAGGTAGGGCTGGCCTATGTTCAGGTCACAATTTGGGCAGAAACGCCAAGCCGACAGATCTAATGATTCTCTAGGAATGCCAGACAGGTCTAGGCCATTCCTGCCTAGGCGATCGCCTCGATGGGCGATCGCCACTCTTGCCTTTATCCTGACCTCCGTACTTCTGGGTGTTGTGCTGAGAGGCGTGAATTTAGAAGAAAAGTTTTACTGGGTGGACGAGGTTCACACGACTGTCCGAGTTGCCGGATACACTCGCGATGAAGTCGAAGCTCAGATTTTTGATCAAGGGATTCTCTTCGCGTCTCAGCTACAAGACTATCAAACCCCAACGGTGGAACGATCTTGGGGCGAAACTCTGAACGCCCTCAAGCAGCATCCGGAACATGCTCCGTTGTATTACATCTTGGGACGAGCCTGGATTCACGCAGTAGCGATCGCCCAAGGCACCACGACCATAGATTCTGTCACCGCCCTACGAATGCTCTCTGTGGTGTTTGGAGTGCTGTTGCTGCCAGCCATTTATCTATTGGGTCGAGCCGGATTTGGGGCGAATCCAGTGGGAGAAAAAACAGCAATTTTGGCGATCGCCATTGTGGCGTTGTCTCCGCTCCATATCCTCTATGCCCAAGAAGCTCGGCAATACAGCCTTTGGACTCTTGCCACTGCTCTTGCCACCGCTGCTCTATGGCACGTCCTTCAACACAATCTCTGGCGCAACTGGCTGCTGTATGGAGCCACATTGATTTTAGGACTGTATTCTCATTTGCTGTTTGGGACAGTGGCGATCGCCCACGGTCTCTACATTCTCATTGCGCGTCCGTCTCGCTCGGTCATGCTCCGCTATGGAACGGTTTTAGCCGCCAGCCTCATTGCCTTTTTGCCCTGGCTGGTGGCATTAGGTCAATATCTAACGCAAGTGGAACGGGCTGTAGATGCAACCCAGCGCAATGCTGATTTGAATTATCTGTTCAACGTTTGGCTACGGAATCTCAGCCGGATCTTTTTTAGCGCGGACTTGGGAGCGGCGAATCTTGTTGTTGCTGGATTAGCTCTCTATGCCTTGTGGCTGCTGTGCCGACAGACCCCCGCTCACACTTGGATACCCATTGTCAGCCTGATTGTCGTCTCTGCTGCGCCCCTAATGATGGCTGACAGTTTTACGGGGGGAATTAGCTCGACCCGCATTCGCTATTTGATTCCTGCTTACATCGGAATTCAGGTGGCGATCGCCCACATGTTTGCCAAAGGCCTTTCTTCTCCACAGCGGCGATCGCGTCGCTTGTGGACGGCTGGAACGGCTGTTTTTCTGCTGGGCATGATGGTTGCGAGTGTGATTGATTCTGGACAAGCGGTGAACTGGACAAAAAGTGACAAAGCGGCTTACTATCCGGCGATCGCTCAGAGTATCAATGAGGGCGATCGGCCTTTAGTGATCAGCGATTCATCCCCGACTTATGTGTTGGCCCTGAGTCGGCTGGTCAAGGAAAATGTACAGGTTCAGCTCGTCACTCGACCCAACGCCCTCGACCTCGAAAATTCACCCACGAATCCATTTGGTGATATTTTCGTGTTTGACCCATCCAAACGCCTCCAGCGGATTTTGAGCGAACGACACGGCTATACGTTGCAGGTTGTCGTTGAGCAAAATGAATCGTTCCAACTTCTGCAAGCGACCCCTTCTTCCCAAGCCTATGCTGACCCCCCATCTCCGCAGCTTTCTAACCGCGCCTATCCACACTTCGCGGGATGTGCGACTGACTTTTTGGTTCAGCCTCAGCATAGCTTTTGCCCTGATCTACAGTTTGATGGGGCTTCGAGAAGCGTTTAGTAGTTCTCTGATCATCCACGACGATGTGCGATCGCACGTCTTTTGGATGTGGCGATTCATCGACCCAGAGCTATTTCCCAATGACCTGATTACCGACTATTTTCAATCCGTGGCTCCCTATGGTTACACCGCTTTGTATAAAGCAGGTATCGCGATTGGGATTGATCCCATCACGTTTAACAAACTACTGCCGCTGCCCCTCGTCCTGATCACCACAGCTTATTGCTTTTGGATCGCGATGATGATCTTTCCCGTACCTGCGGCGGGCTTCATTGCGTCGCTGCTGTTGAATCAGACAACCTGGAACACTCACGATATTCCCTCTGGAACGCCTAGAGCTTTTATCTATCCTCTGTTTCTAGCGTTTCTATACTATTTGATGCGGCGATCGCTCTTGCCTTGTTTGGCGGTGATTGTTCTTCAGGGACTGTTCTATCCTCAAACGCTGTTTCTCTCTGCGGGGGTGCTAGTGCTGCGGCTTGTACAGTGGAAAGACCGTCGTTTGCGCCTCTCCTCCGATCGCAGCGATTATCTGTTTTGTGCGGCGGGGCTGGGTGCAGTTTTTGTGTTGCTGCTGCCCTATGCCCTCAAAATTTCAGACTATGGCCCAGTTCTAACTGCGGCAGAAGCACGGAGTTTGCCCACGTTGGAAGGAGATGGCCGCAAAAATTTCTTTTTCGATAGTCCGCTCAAGTTCTGGTTTTGCGGAGAGCGATCGGGCATGTTTCCCTACAACTGGTGTAAATATGAGCGTCCCCCTCAGCTTTGGGCGAGTCTCGTTTTACCCATTTTGCTGTTCTTCCCTCAGAGGTTTTCGCTCCAGTCAAAAATCACCGATCATATTGCAATATTGCCTCAGATTCTTTTTTCATCTTTGGGCATGTTTTTCCTGGCGCATCTCCTGTTGTTTCGGCTGCACTTGCCGAGTCGCTATACCAAGCACAGCATCCGAATTCTGGTGGCGATCGCAGCAGGAGTGGCACTGATTCTGTTGATTGATGCTGGGCTGCGGTGGGTGGCGGGGCGATCGCCCACTTTCACTGGGCAAACCCTACCTGCGTTCGGAATGGTGGGTCTACTCAGTGTCTATATCTTTATCTACCCGTTTTTGATGGATCGCTATCCCAATCCAGACTATGTGCAGGCAGAAGCCCCTGAAATATATGACTTTTTTGCGGATCAGCCAAAAGATATTTTGATCGCGTCGCTGTCAGAGCAAGCCAATAATATTCCCTCCCTGTCTCGGCGATCGGTGCTGACTAGCTCGGAGATTGCCAACCCCTATCACATGGGCTACTACCGCCAGATTCAGGAACGCACCTATGATTTGATGGCCGCTCAGTACAGCGATGATTTGAGCGAAATTAAGGAATTCATTCAAAAATACGACATTGATTTTTGGTTGGTGGATGCAAATGCGTTTAAGGCGAGTTATGTGGAAAACAATTCTTGGCTGCGGCAGATTGAACCTACGGCATCGGAGGCGATCGCCATCCTCAACCAGGGAGAAAAGCCAGTGCTAAGTTCTCTCGTCCGTCCCTGTAACGTGCTGCGCACCAAAGGTCGTATCGTACTCGATGCAACCTGCATTCTGGAAACTTCTGCCGCTTAATCTGACCGAAGCTTGCTTCATGGTAGGTCTGACCGATGAGGATGCTTCTGTGAGAGGATGTTTTTGAAGGAAGATTCGTTAATCCGACGTTAATCTCTCGTTTTGAACCTGTACTCAGCACAGGTGGCTTCAACAGCGGACAAATTCAGCAAGGCTCATGTTTAGTCTCAAATACGGACAGAATCGATACATACTTGCTGATTTGCTAGATGAGAACCCAATGTCCAACGCAGAGTTTTGTTTGTTTTCTATGACTGCACAAGATGGTGCGTATATGCGTCTATTTCAACGGTCTCGTGTTGTCAGTTCTCTTACAGTTTGTGCAAGCCCCCAAACATTTCTAGAGCTTCCCCGTCTAAGATCACAACGGAGAGGAGGTACTGTGTATGATCCCCATTTCAATATCTTTTCAGTTCAGCAGTCTTCTCAGAGCAATGCGAAAACATCAGGCAGCGGCCTCAGGCCTGATGCGAATCGGACTGCCTTGCTATCGAGCGCTATTTTATAACCATAACGGATTCAATCGCGACCTAGACTCCATTCTCTAGATTCCGTCGCAATGTGTGTCTGACGCTCTCACCCCTCACTCTCCATCACTTTCTTCTAAAGCCCGATTATCCATAGAGCTCTAGCATCAATCACTCGCTCGGTCGCCGGAGGAGAAGTCAATCTCTCAATCGCTGTCGTCTTCAACCATCATGTCTGAATTCTCTACTCTCGTTGAACTCCTACGCTTCAGAGCCTCTACACAACCGGATAAGCAAGCTTTTGTTTTTTTGCGGGACGGCGAGGAGGAAGACGGACGACTCACCTATGGGGAACTCGATCGGCAGGCGCGGGCGATCGCCGCTGCATTGCAAGATCGAAACCTCCAGGATCAGCGAGCCTTGTTGCTCTACTCGCCCAATTTAGAATTTGTGGCGGCATTCATGGGGTGCCTGTATGCCAAAGTTTTAGCGGTTCCGGCCTATCCGCCCCGTCCTAACCAGACGCTTGATCGGTTACGAGCGATCATGGCTGATTCAGGAGCAACCGTGGCGTTGACGACTGAATCTCAGTTGGGGAATATGGAGCGGTTGCTTGCCAAAAACCCTGATTTTTCAGCACTCAACTGGTTTACAACTGATACACTCACTCGTGAAACGGGAAGAGAGCAAAATTGGTTCGAGCCGCAGGTCTCGCCTGCTGATCTGGCTTTTTTGCAATACACCTCAGGTTCCACCGGGACACCCAAGGGTGTGATGGTCAGTCACGGCAACTTGCTGCATAACGCCAATCTTATCCGCGATAGCTTTCAAGATACTGAGCAGACCCGCGCCGTGTCGTGGCTGCCGCCCTATCACGACATGGGGCTGATTGGCGGTGTCTTGCAACCTCTGTTTTTGGGCATCCCAATGGCGTTGATGTCTCCCGTCAGCTTTTTGCAGCGCCCCTACCGTTGGCTTCAGACCATCTCTCGCTATCAAGCCACAACAAGTGGTGGCCCCAACTTTGCCTACGATCTCTGCATTCGCCAAATTACTGATACTCAGAAAGAACAGCTTGATTTAAGTCGCTGGTCTTTGGCGTTTAGTGGTGCGGAACCCATTCGAGCTGAGACCCTTGAGCGATTTGTGGATGCATTCTCCCCTTGCGGTTTTCGAAAAGAAGCGTTTTATCCGTGCTACGGCATGGCAGAAACCACCCTGTTTGTCACGGGAGGCGATCGCCCAACGGCTCCCACGCTGCTATCGGTGGACGGTTCTCGGCTGGAACAAAATCGAGCAGTCGTTATTCCCGAAACACCAGAGTCTCGAGTTCTGGTGAGCTGTGGACACTGCCACCCCGATCAGCAATTGGTCATTACCCATCCCGATGACCAGACCCTTTGCGACGATAATCAAGTGGGCGAAATATGGGTATCTGGCGATAGCGTTGCTCAAGGGTACTGGAATCGACCTCAGCAAACTCAAGATGTGTTTTATGCACGAATCTATGATCCGGCTCAGTCGCTTCCTGCAGAGTTGAGCGATCGCCCCTTCTTACGGACTGGTGATTTGGGCTTTTTGCATCAAGGCGAACTTTACGTCACTGGACGCATCAAAGACCTGATCATCATTCGCGGTCTCAATCACTATCCCCAGGATATTGAGCTGACGGTCGATCAGTGCCATGAGGATCTGCGTCAGGGCTGCAACGCCGCTTTCTCCGTAGAGGTGAACGGAGAGGAACGGCTACTCATTGCCCAAGAAGTGGAACGCCGTGCCCTGCGTCGTCTGAAGGTCAATGAAGTGACTCAAGCAGTGCGACAGGCGATCGCCCAGCATCATCAACTGCAAACCTATGGGGTGTTGCTCCTGAAAACAGGCAGCATTCCCAAAACTTCCAGCGGCAAAATTCGTCGCCATGCCTGCAAAGACGGGTTTCTTCAAGGAACCCTCGACATCGTGGGGCAATGGCTAGAAGCCGATCAGACCCACACTTCAAGTCCAGCTATTTCTGAATCTGACGCCAGCGAAAGCGTAGACTCCTTGTCGCCGTTACTCGTACGGACTCCTTCTCAATCGGTACTTGCCATTCAGTCTTGGCTTGTCGCTCAAGTCGCCAGCCATTTGGGACTATCAACCGCGTCTATTGACCCACAAGAACCGTTTGCGCGCTATGGTCTTGATTCCGTTACGGCAGTTCGGCTGTCCGGTGATTTAGAAGAATGGCTTGGGCGATCGCTCTCTCCTACTCTGGTCTACGACTACCCCACCATTGCGGCTCTATCCAGCTATTTGGGAGATTTCGAATCTGCGGCTTCTGTAGATGGAACGCAAACCAAGGAATCTCAGGTCAAGCCATCGACTCGCCTAGCTGATTCCGAAGCGATCGCCATTGTTGGCATGGGTTGTCGCTTTCCTGGAGCTGCCAATCCCGATGAGTTCTGGACTGTGTTGAAACAGGGACGTGATGCTATCTCTTCCATTGGCGATCGGTGGCACGGGCGAGGAGAATCATCCACGGGCGGATTCCTTGAACAGGTCGATCAGTTTGACCCTCAGTTTTTCGGTATTTCTCCCCGCGAAGCGAACCGGATGGATCCGCAGCAGCGCCTCCTGTTGGAAGTCACCTGGGAAGCATTGGAATATGCCGCGATCGCGCCCCATACCTTGGCAGGGAGCAACACGGGTGTTTTCATCGGCATTAGCAACACGGATTATTCGCAACTGCAAACTCAATCGGGCGATCGCTACGCCACTGCCCACGACCCCTATTCTGGAACAGGTAATGCCCATAGCATTGCCGCCAATCGCCTTTCCTACATCCTCGATTTGCGGGGGCCATCCCTTGCTGTGGATACTGCCTGTTCGTCCTCTCTCGTAGCTGTTCACGTCGCCTGTCAACAGCTCCTTCAGGGAGACTGTAGCCAAGCCATTGTCGGAGGTGTCAACCTGATTTTGTCGCCGGATCTCACCGCTACCTTTACCCAAGCGGGAATGATGGCTGCCGATGGCCGCTGCAAGACCTTTGACGATGAGGCGGATGGCTATGTGCGCGGAGAAGGTTGCGGCGTGGTGGTGCTGAAGCCGTTATCTGCGGCTCAAAAAGATGGCAATGCGATTCTGGCTGTGATTGAGGGAACGGCCATCAATCAAGACGGTCGTAGCAACGGCCTCACAGCTCCCAATGGCCCAGCCCAGCAAGCCGTGATTCGGCAGGCGCTAGGACGAGCAGGCGTGACGCCCAACCAAATCAGCTATGTCGATGCCCACGGGACAGGAACGTCTCTGGGAGATCCGATTGAACTCAATTCCCTAAAGAACGTGCTGGCGCAGGGGCGATCGCCCGATCAGCCCTGCTGGATTGGCTCAGTGAAAACGAACATCGGCCATTTAGAATCAGCCGCAGGCATGGCAGGCTTGATGAAAGTCGTCTTGGCGTTGCAGCATCACGAGATTCCACCCCACCTCCATTTCCAAACCCTTAATCCTCATATTCATCTAGACGACACGCCGATTCACATTCCTACTCAGGCTCAAGATTGGATAGTGGGTGAGGGCATGGGCGATCGCCGCATTGCAGGGGTGAGTTCCTTTGGCTTTGGCGGAACCAACGCTCATGCTGTTTTGTCAGAACCGCCTCTACCGACTTCGACGGCTCCAAGTTCCCAGGAACTCAAGCGACAACTGCCTGCAGTTCCTGTTGCAGGCCAGCGCACCCCAACTTGCGATCGCCCCCTACATCTCGTCACCTTATCAGCCAAAAATGAGGTTGCGCTCAAAGCTTTAGTCAAATCACACCTGAGCTATCTGGAGCGGTTTGATGCTGATACTGCGCCGTCCGTCGGAGATATTGGGTTTACCCTAAACACAGGCCGAACGCCCCTGAGCCGTCGGTTGGCGATCGCCGCATCAGATTTGGAAGAACTTCAGCAACACCTCAGCGATTATTTACAGCCTATTCAAACCACTCGCACTCTCCCTTGGACTGAAGGCACGGCTGAGTCGGGACAGTGCCCCGTCGCATTTTTGTTCACCGGGCAAGGTTCTCAATACATCAACATGGGTCATGACCTGTATCAGACCCAGCCCATCTTCCGACGCACCATCGATCAGTGCGATCGCTTGCTGCGCCCTTACCTCAAAACACCGCTGCTGGATGTGCTGTACCCCACATCCGACTCACCACTGCCCGATGCCGATTCCCTAATTGATGAAACCTCTTACACTCAGCCTGCGCTGTTCGCCTTGGAATTTGCTCTGGCTCAACTGTGGCTGTCGTGGGGAGTCCAGCCCAGCAGCCTAATGGGACACAGCGTCGGCGAATATGTGGCGGCTTGTCTTGCGGGGGTCTTTAGCCTAGAAGATGGGCTGAAGCTAATTGCAGCGCGATCGCGCCTGATGCAGGCTCTTTCCCAAGAGGGCAGCATGGCCGCTATCTTTGCTTCGGAAGCACGGGTTCGAGAAGTATTAATGCAGACAAACGGAAGAGTTGATGTTGCCGCCATCAACGGCACACGAAACGTTGTCATTTCAGGAGAAAGTTCCGCTGTTGAAGCCGTAGTCGCTCATCTCGCCGCAGATGGAATCGAATCGCGACTGCTGCAAGTTTCCCATGCCTTTCACTCCAGCCTGATGGAACCGATGATAAATGAGTTCCGGGCGATCGCCGAGACGATTACCTACGCATCGCCAACGCTACCCATCGTTTCAAACCTCACGGGTCGTTCTGCTGGAGACGAAATCGCTACGGCTGACTACTGGTGTCGCCATGTACGCCAGCCCGTCATGTTTGCCTCCAGCGTTCGAACGTTGCAAGGCCAAGGCTATCGTATCTTTTTAGAGATCGGCCCGACAGGAACCCTGTGTAGCATGGGTCGCCACCTCACGGATATTTCCGGTGCCCATGCTGATGAAGAAAAGCCTTACCATTGGTTGCCCAGCCTTCGCTCTAGCCGTCCCAATTGGACTCAACTGCTGCAAAGTTTAGGCCGCCTTTACACGCTCGGAGTTAATGTCGATTGGGTTGGCTTCGACCGAGACTATCGCCGTCAGAGCCGAGTTGGACTTCCTACTTATCCGTGGCAGCGACAGCGCTATTGGTTCACGGCAGGATGGGAGTCAGCAAGTCCCGATCGCTCCTCGTCCAATACCCCGCTATGGCAAGACTGGCTCTACCAACCTCAATGGGTAGCGCTGCCATCCATTCGGCAAAAGCCTTCCTCCAAATCGAGCGAGAAGTCTGGAACCTGGCTTATCTTTGCTGATTGCCAAGGGACAGGACAGCGGATTGCAAAACAGTTGCGATCGCACCATCAAACTGCGGTGTTGATTTACACCAGCGAAGCATCGGCAGTGGAAGACCATGCTGACCACTCTGAGAAGTCAGGATCACCCCTGATGTTGAATCAGGACACAGTCGCTCAGCTCACGGCTGAACTTGAGTCTAAAAGCGATCGCCCTTGGGTTGTGTCTCCTGCCGATGGCTCGATCCTTAGACAGATGTTGGAAAAAGTGGCGATCGCGCCTTCTCTACCTCCTCTCCGGGGTGTTGTCCATCTCTGGAGTTTGGAACCCGAGGTAGACGAAACCGTTGAAGAACTGGAACAGGCTCAATCTTACGGATGTGAAAGCGTCCTGTATTTGATTCAAAGTCTAGAGGCAGTGGTCAGCGCGTCCCACACTTCATCCCCTCAAAAAACGCCGATTTCTCCAAAGCTTTGGATCGTGACTCAGCAAGCTCTCACCATTCCTGGAGTTGAGGCAGAACCCCATACTGCCTGTGCTCATGCGCCGCTCTGGGGATTGGCGAAAGTGATGGCTTGGGAGCATCCTTCGTTCTGGGGGGGGATTGTAGACGCAACTAGCTCAGAGACTGAAGAGGCAAGTTTTTCCAAAGCCAGAGAATCATGGTTCGACGATTGGATTCGGCAAAGTCTCCTAGCAGATGCTGCCGATGGCGAACGCTGGATCGCAGTTCGGGGGCACAAACGCTATGGACTGCGGCTCCAGTCCTGGTCAGATCGCGCTGTTCTAGAACCCTCTCCTCAAATTGCTAAGTCGGGCTTCTCTTTGACAGCCACTAACACCACCATTGTGATCACAGGGGGCCTGGGGGCGCTGGGACTGACGATCGCAGCAGCTCTTGCCCGTCAAGGTGTATCTCATCTGACCCTCGTGAGTCGGCGATCGCCCACGGATACTTCCACAACCATCCAAAATCGCTTGGATCAAATTCGAGCTGGGGAAACCTCTGTTCAAGTAATTCAAACCGATGTGACAAAGGCGGTTGAGGTCAATCAGCTGGTTGCCAAAATTCAGGCATCAGGACTGAGGGTACAGGGAATGATCCATGCTGCGGGCGTTCTCAAAGATGGGCTGTTGAGTCAGCAAACCTGGTCGCAGTTCAGTCAAGTCATGGCTCCAAAAATAGCAGGAGCCTGGAATCTTCACCGAGCGACTCAAGATCTTGATCTAGACTTTTTTGTCCTGTTCTCCTCTGCGGCTTCGCTACTCGGGTCTCCTGGACAAGGAAATTATGCTGCGGCCAACGCTTTTCTAGACGAACTTGCAGTGCTGCGACGATCGCACGGATTGCCTGCCCTCAGCATCAACTGGGGACTGTGGGATGCGGCTGGAATGGGAGCAGAGTTGGACGATCAGGCTCAAGCTCGATTGAGCACTGCAGGGATGGATCGGATCGCTCCCAAACAGGGTGTCGCTGTGCTGATGGCATTGCTGCAAACACAGCGCGATCGCCTTCCAGCTCAGGTCGGGGTCATGCCGATTCGTTGGGCGGATCTAGCTCAGCGAGTTGCTCCCCAGGACTGTCCATCCTATTTGTCAGATTGGCTTGAACCTAAATCGGCACTGGGGACTGGCATAGAGTCCGGTGAATCATCGAGTCAACCTGCCTCAGGCACTCAACCCGCGATCTTTACCAACCTCATGGAGGCCAGCTCTGACCAACAAGAGGTACTGATGCTTGACTACCTGCGTCAGCAAATGGCAGCGGTGTTGCAGCTCAACCTAGAGGCGATCGCCCCTACGGATAATCTGCTGGACTTGGGGCTTGACTCTCTCATGGTGATGGAAGCCATGAATCAGTGCCGTCAAGACTTACAGCTGATGCTGTATCCTCGGGAATTTTACGAACGGCCTCAGATTAGTGCCCTAGCAACCTATCTTGTTGCAGAATTTCGACGCATTCATCAGACAGAATCGCTTGATTTAGCGCAACGGAATGGAGCGGGATCTGCTCATATCGGTTTGCCTACAGATTTGCAAGAACTCCAGCCCCACGAAGCCACCCTTTCTATCGAGCAGTCTCTCTTTCTTCAGGCCAGCCCAGCCTATATACCGAACCGAAAGTTGCCAGGGATTGTGTTGATTCTCTCTAGTCCTCGATCGGGTTCAACTCTGCTGCGGGTGATGCTAGCCGGACACCCTCAAATATTTGCTGCACCTGAGCTGCACCTGTTGCCATTCAATACTTTGGCGGAACGGGAAGCTCGCCTGACCGAAGCTCATCTTAACGAGGGACTTCAGCGATCGCTGATGGAACTGAAAGGAGTCGATGCTGCGACAAGCCAGCAGATGCTTCAGGCATGGGTAGACGAAGCTCTGCCAATCGACCAGATGTATGGTGTGCTGCAATCTCTGGCGGGCGATCGCATCCTCATCGATAAGTCTCCTACCTACGCGATCAATCGGGCGATTCTTGACCGCGCCGAGGCGTTGTTCGCTAGGGCAAGGTACATTCACCTCGTGCGCCATCCCTATTCCGTCATCGAATCCTTTGTGCGAATGCGGATGGATCGAATGCTGGGACTGTCGTCTCCAAATCCTTATCACCTGGCAGAGCAGGTCTGGAACCAGTGCAATCAGAACATTCAACAGTTTCTCTCAACGGTAGATGGCGATCGCCATATCCAGCTTCGCTATGAAGATTTAGTTGCTCAGCCCCAAGCGGCGATGGAATCGTTATGCGACCTATTGAAGATTCCTTTTGAAGCTCGGATGGTCAATCCCTACGAGGGCGATCGGATGACGGATGGAGTGCATTCCTCCTCTTTATCAGTGGGAGACCCCAACTTTTCCAACCATCGCCAACTGCGTCCAGAACTAGCTGAAGTGTGGCGTCAGATTCAGCTTCCTCAAGTACTCCAGAGCCAGACCCAAGATTTGGCCGATCGGTTTGGGTACGACCTGCCATCTGCTAAACCAGAGTCTCCCTCCTCCCACAAAGCACAAGAGATTGAGCAGCAGGGCGATCGCTCTCAAGTCACAGCTGCCGTACAAGCTCAGCCGCTTCCCCAGCGCCAAGAAACCGAAGTGGAGGTGAGAGGTTTGCCGCTCTGTCTCTGCTCATGGGGCAACCCTTCCGATCCCTTGATTCTCTGTCTCCACGGCATTTTGGATCAGGGAGCGGTGTGGCAACCTGTTGCCCAAGCGCTTGCCAGTCAGGGCTATTACGTCGTAGCTCCTGATCTGAGAGGCCACGGGCGTTCGGGTCATGTTGGACAGGGTGGCTCCTATCATCTGCTCGATTTTCTCAGCGATGTGGATACGTTGGCTCAGCAGCTCCTAGAGACGTCATCCGCTCAATCTCTAATTTTGGTGGGACACTCGATGGGTTCAGTCTTAGCCGCATTAATCGCTAGCTTGCGACCTCAGTGGGTGCGATCGCTCATCTTGGTAGACACGATTTTGCCTGCTGATCCTCAACCCCACGAAACCACGACTCAACTCACTACCCATCTCAACTATTTGGCATCGCCGCCTCAGCACTCCGTTTTTCCCGATGCCACAGCGGCGGCAGCTCGGTTGCGACAGGCGACTCCGTCACTCACGGAGGAACAAGCATCCGATCTCGCTAAGCGCATTTTGGAACCTTGTGAAGAAGGCGTTCGCTGGCGTTGGGACCCGCTGCTGAGAACCCGTGCAGGCATCACCTACAATAACTTGCCTTTTGGCAAAGCACGATACGTCGAGATGATGCAGGCCATTCAAGTGCCGACCACTCTCATTTATGGAGACAAAAGCCAGTTCAACCGACCAACCGATTTGGAAGAGCAGGCGATCGCCTTTGCCCATGCGTCACGGCTCACCCTGGCAGGAGGACATAACGTTCACCTGGATGCGCCCGATGCCCTTGCAGAAGCAATTGCTACTGTCGTCAAAAACCGTGATATTTACACTGATGCTGTAACTCCATCCCATCTTGGGTAGAAACCACTTGTTATGCCCCAAACTGCCCCACCGCCTACCTCCCAATCCACTTCATCTCGACGTATGTCCTTCGGATCCGTGTTGGATTTGGTCATTGCAGTGCCCTCTTTTGTCGCCTTCAAGCTCACCAAGCTAGTGATTGGGGTTCTTTACTCGATCTATTTGGGTGTCAACAAAAAACTAGCCGCCCAATGGCGATCGCTTTCAGCCGAGACGCTGCAATCGCCTCTGAGCTTGCCTGTGCTGATGACCAAAGGCCCCCGCTGGAACACTCACGCGGTAATTGGCACGGTGGGGCCATTTCGAGTTGAACAGGAATTGGCGCTGAATGTGGGGGCGATCGCCCAGTCCGCAGGCTCTTGGACGGCAGCTATCTATAGCTACCCAACCTACCGCACCGTCGATAATCTAGGGTCCCTGGAGCAGGCTAGGGCGAACGGAACAGAACCCCCTCCGAGCCAAGCTCTTAACAAACTGGCCCAGCCTGATTCTGACGAGAGGGATTGGTATTCACTGTCGCTTCCCGCTGGACGTTACTCCATCGGCCTGCGCTACTATCAGTGTGCTGATCAGATGGTGTTTCCGACCGTGCGAATTGATGGACAAGAGGCAATTCCAGCACAGCCTGTCTCCCCTAAAGTCAACGATTTCTATCACACCCTAGCCGACCAGACAAATGGGTTCTATCGATTTCTGCACAGCTATGTGTTTACGGTGCTGAGGTGGCGGCGCTGGTTGCCCGCTGCGTTTGTGCGACAAGAGTTCCTGCCCGTGGGTGCGCCAGAAACGGAGTTTTTCTATGACGCAATGGAGGCAGGCGATCGCCTTTCGCTTCAGCTTGCACCTTCGCTGGTTCAACAGTTTGACGTATATCTCACGGTTTACAACCGAGCCAGCTTCCCATTGTTTTGGGCCAAAGTCGAAGACGAAACCTATCTCAGCGAGCCTATCCCTATGGATGGCTATTACTTGTTTCGAATTCGTCCGAAAACGCCTGACGCTGGGGCATTCTCTCAAGACTGGCTCCAGATTCGTCTGATTTCATAAAATTCAATGCTTATGACTGGCAACTCTGACTTTCTAGCAAAAACTGTTGCCAGATCTCTCCCAGCGATTCACTGGCGTTATCAGCAGGTCAGTCCGGAGTCAGTGCCGCAGTTGAGCCCTGGAATAATCCATCTATGGCGATCGCCTCTATCAATGCCAAGAGACTGGTTCGCCCAGCACGAATTTATGCTGTCGAGTGATGAGCAAGAACGAGCACAGCGATTCAAATTCGATCACCATCGCCTCCGGTTTACAGCGGCGCGCTGTCGATTACGTCAACTCCTAGCAGCTTACTTGGCGATCGCCCCTGAGCAGGTTCAATTTTGCTATGGCAGTCATGGCAAACCCACCCTCGTTCCTGTGTTGCAGTCTCAGCAGTCAGCGTTGAGCTTCAACCTCACCCACACCGATGATTTGGCTCTCTATGCTTTTACGCTAGGATGCGCCATTGGTGTTGATATTGAACGGATACGCCCAATGCCAGAGGGGGTACAAATTGCCCAGCGCTTTTTCACCTCCACTGAATCTGAGGCGATCGCACACTGTACTTCTGGTAAAAATGATTCTGTTGAACGTGATGACGCTTTTTTCACCCTATGGACATTGAAAGAAGCGTATCTGAAAGCAAAGGGAGAAGGGTTAGTCGGCCTTCAATCGGCTAGCCTTGTGTTGACAAGTCGCGGATCTAATCCTTTCGAAGGTTGGACACTTCAAAGCTTTAGTCCGATTTCTGGATATCAAGGAGCGATCGCCTATGAGGGCAGGAAAGCTCGAATACATTTCTTCGATGTAGAGGCTGCAATTCGAGAACCGGACTAAAATTGCAAAGATACGTGGGGAATGACGTGCATTTCTGTGAAATAGGGTAGGTTGAGAGATAAGATTGGGACTGAATTCTCTTGATGATTGATTCTTTGGGAGAATTAAATAACTCAAACGAACCCTAACAAATCGCTGTTTTAAGCGTGAACGTGAGTTGGCAGTACGTGAGTTGGCAGTATTCGAATCGTTTCATTGTGTTGAGATCGACGATTTTGCAGCATTGTGTGATTCAATCTTGTAGATTACGCTCTGTAACTTGAGGTTTTGTTCGAGCATTCCTCCGCAAGCTGACGACGCTGCTTTTGTTTCTTATCTCATTTTTTTAATCGTTTCTTCATGTTAGTGGCATAGCGCAATCAGAACTATGGCCGGTCAAATTTTAGGCGATCGCTACAAAGTCGAAAAGCAACTCGGTCGCAAGTCAGGGCGCTGGACGCTGCTGGCGACTGATATTGCAAATGAGACCCCAGCAATTCTCAAGCTCATCTCAATGGATGATGAGCTTCATCCCGACGTGATTAGACTCTTCGATCGAGAAATGAGCATTTTGAAATCCCTAAACCATCCCGCACTGCCTCAATATCTCGACTATTTTGAAATCGATTTGCCCAAAGAGATGAAGGCATTAGTGCTGGTGCAAAGCTACATCGAAGGGATTTCTATTGATAAATATCTCCGCAAGGGTCGTATTTTTAGCGAGAAAGAAGCTAGGAATATCTCCAAGGCGATTCTCAAAATTCTTGCCTATCTTCACAGCCACGAGCCGTGCATTGTTCACCGGGATATCAAACCGAGCAATATTTTGCTAGTCAACCCGCCGGATAAAAAATCTAAGGTGTGTTTAGTTGACTTAGGTTCTGTCAAACAAATTGCATCGCGACCGTCTCACACGACGGTGCTATCGCTAGTAGGCGACGAAAATTACATGGCACCTGAGCAGCTCGGTGGGCGAGCCGTCCTTTCCTCTGACCTATACAGCTTGGGGCTAACGGTGTTGACACTGTTGACCGGACTAGAGCCAGACTCACTCCCTAAAAAAGGGATGTCTGTTGATGTCTACGGTGTTCAGCAGTGTAGTCCCGAGTTTGCTCAGTGGCTCAGTAAAATGATCGAACCCACGATTCAAAAGCGCTTTGCAACGGTTGACGAAGCCCTCAATGTACTCCAAAATATCTAGCGCTTTATTCACTACACATATCTTCATAAACGCTATACTTTCCATGTAGAAGTATTAAGCGGAGAAAGCACAATGGCTAGCGAAGATGAACGCAAGAAAAAAGTGATGGAGCATATTGCTCGCAGCACAGGAAAGTTTTTTCAACGATCGGCTGTGTCTTCTAGTAGCGATCGCAAACAGCAAGTCATGGATCACATTCGTCGTACTCGTGGCTAGATCCGTGGATGCGATGATTGTGCTAAACACTTTTAAGTTCAATACCAACATCATCTATAGCGATACTAAATTGCTTGTGAACTGCTAAATGAGAGGAGGGGCGGGCGCAGCCCGCCCCTCCTCTCACAAATTGTTTGAGATTGCTATATGGGAT
>JGI12210J13797_10129541_pt1 | contig 23060 bp, 24 predicted proteins | sample ElkSlonscriptome_3_FD_13797 | JGI IMG/M metagenome (IMG submission 13797)
GCTGTCAGTGCCGGAAATACCGGCGCGCTGATGGCGATGAGCAAGATAGCGCTGCGAACGATGCCGGGGATCGACCGTCCGGCGCTCGCCGCATTGCTGCCGACGCTCGAACCACACGATGTCGTGATGCTCGACCTGGGTGCCAATACCGAGGCCGACGCCCGCAACCTCGTGCAGTTCGCGATCATGGGAGCGGCCTATTCGCGGATCGTGAACGGGTTCGAGAAGCCCTCGGTCCGGCTGCTGAATATCGGCACCGAGGAGATCAAGGGCACCGATGCCCTGCGCGATGCCGCGATGAAGCTAAGCGAGGCAAGCGCGAATAGCGGCGGCCTTGCCCTCAGCTTCGACGGGTTCGTCGAATCCGACAAGATCAATCGCGGAGAGACGCATGTCGTCGTGACCGACGGATTTTCAGGCAATATCGCTCTCAAGGCGATCGAGGGTTCGGCGCGTTTCGTCACCGACCTCCTCAAACAGGCGTTCACCAGCTCGCTGCGCTCGAAAATCGGATTTCTCGTGTCACGCCCGGCGACTGAATTGCTGCGTCATCACCTCGATCCCAACAATCACAACGGCGCTGTCTTTCTCGGGCTGAACGGCGTGGTGGTAAAAAGCCACGGCAGCGCGACAGCCGGTGGCGTCGCACAGGCGGTAACCGTTGCCGCGCGGCTACTCGAAAACGACCTGACGAAACGTATCGCCCACGACCTCGCCGAACTGGGCGAGGGCGCGCTGGCGCAGCAAGGCGGTGACGCCAAAGCGGCCAGAAAACGCGGCGATAGCGGTGAGGCCGCCGCGTGACGGGTTCGCGATTGCTCGGGTCGGGCTCCGCACTGCCCGAACGCGTCGTGTCCAATGCCGAACTGGCCGAAAGGATCGATACGACCGACGAATGGATCGTCGAGCGCACCGGGATCCGTCAGCGCTATATCGCCGGAGACGACGAAACCACGGCCAGCCTCGCCATCCGCGCTGCGCGTGCCGCCATGGCCGATGCAGGGGTGCAGGCGGCGGACATCGATCTCATCGTGCTTGCGACGGCGACGCCCGACAACACGTTCCCTGCGACCGCGACGAAAGTGCAGGATGCGCTTGGATGCAATGGGTGTGCGGCCTTCGATGTCGCGGCGGTCTGCTCCGGCTTTCTCTATGCGCTGACGACGGCCGATTCGCTCCTGGCGACGGGAACGGGGCGCACGGCGCTGGTGATCGGGGCGGAGACGTTCAGCCGCATCCTCGATTGGGAAGATCGAACGACCTGCGTGCTGTTCGGTGACGGGGCCGGCGCGGTGGTTCTGGGCGCGCCCGATTCATCGCACCCGGCAGCGGGCGGCGGTCCGGGCGTTCTGGCCAGTGCCCTGCATGCCGATGGCGCGCATCATGACCTGCTGTATGTCGATGGCGGACCGTCGACCACGGCGACGGTCGGCCACTTGCGCATGAAGGGCCGCGAGGTGTTTCGCCACGCGGTCGCCAACCTGTCGAGCGTGCTGGGTGAAGTGTTGGACAAAGCCGGTGTCGATGCCGCGCAGATCGACTGGGTCGTGCCGCATCAGGCCAATCGCCGCATCCTCGATGCGACTGCGAAGAAACTGGGCATCGCGCCAGAGAAGATAATCGTCACGGTTGACCAGCACGCCAACACCTCCGCCGCATCGGTGCCGCTCGCCTTCGATGTCGCGCGCCGTGACGGCCGGATAAAACCTGGCGATCTCGTCATGTTCGAGGCGATGGGCGGCGGCTTTACCTGGGGTGCGACCCTGCTGCGGGTCTGAAATTTGCATCCGGCTCGGGTAGAGCCACGTAAGCTTATAATATATGACGACAAAAATCCCGATCCGGGAGAATGGTCGATTGATATCGGCCGCGTTTGAAGTTATACAATGTTAATTCGCTTGGGGTCGCTCGTTAGCAAAGGAGTATCATGATGCGTTCGGTTGGGACTTTGACGCGGGCTGATTTCGCCGAGACAATCAACAGAAAGATGGGGCTGAGCCGGTCGGAATCGCTCGGAATGGTCGAATCCATTCTCGATTCCATGATCGGCGCGCTCGAAAAGGGTGAGAACGTGAAGGTTTCCGGTTTCGGAAGCTTCGTTCTGCGCGACAAGAACGAGCGGATCGGCCGCAATCCCAAGACCGGAGTGGAAGTTCCGATCACGTCGCGCCGGGTCCTGACTTTCCGGGCCAGTCAGCTGCTCAAGGAACGCATCGCGAAAGACTGAACTCCTGCTTTCGGGCCGCGCCGCAATGGCGTATGACGCGGTTACGGATGGTGCAAGGAGAGGCGGCCGTGACGCGATTTGACGACGGCAAGGACAAGGACGCGCTGAGAACGATCGGCGAAGTCAGCGAAGCGCTCGGCATCAAGCCTCATATCCTGCGATATTGGGAGCAGCACTTTCCGATGTTGCAACCGCTCAAACGCAGCGGTGGACGGCGCTATTATCGCCCCGCCGACATCGCCATGGTCGAGGCGATCGCCCGGCTGGTCAACACGCAGGGCTATACGATCAAGGGCGCGAAGGCCGTGCTTCGACGCGAGGGGAGCTCGGCGGGGCAAGGGGCCAGCAGTGGATCTCAGGATGCGAGCGCCGCTACAGGGACCGCGCAATTACCCGACCCGTCCGAAAATCAGCCCGAACAGGTTCTGACGCCGGCCGTCGAGCAGACCATCGCGCGCCTGAAAACACTTCGTACAAAGCTTGCCCGCGCAATCGAGAGCTGACGTTCCGCGCGGGGCGTGTCTGCGAAATCGGCCTTATTCCGCTGCCATCAATTCCGCTTCGCCCAGATCCACGCTGACCAGCCGGGAAATTCCGCGCTCTGCCATGGTCACTCCGAACAATCGGTGCATTCGGCTCATTGTCACCGCGTTGTGCGTAACGATGAGGTAGCGTGTGCGCGTCGTATCAACCATCGTGTCGAGCAGGTCGCAGAACCGTTCGACATTCGCATCGTCGAGCGGGGCGTCGACCTCGTCCAGCACGCAGATCGGCGCCGGATTGGTCAGGAACAGCGCAAAGATCAGGGCGGTCGCGGTCAATGCCTGCTCGCCGCCCGATAGCAGCGACAGGGATTGCAGCCGCTTGCCAGGCGGCTGGGCGTAGATTTCCAGCCCGGCCTCGAGCGGGTCGTCGCTGTCGACCAGCGCGAGATGCGCCTGCCCGCCTTCGAACAGGCGTGTGAACAGCACGCGAAAATGCCCGTCGACTTCCTCGAATGCGGCCCGCAATCGTTCGCGCCCTTCGCGGTTGAGGCTGCCGATCGATCCCCGCAACCGCCCGACCGCTTCGGCAAGTTCGGCCTGTTCGCTGGCGCTGGTGCCATGCTCGTCCTCGATCCGGGCGAGTTCCTCGGTCGCGACCAGGTTGACCGGGCCGATCCGTTCGCGTGAAGCGGTCAACCGGTCGTGTTCGGCGGATTCCTCGCTCGCCGGGGCGATGTCGCTTTCGTCGAAAGCGAATCGGTCGGGAAGAAGTGGCGGCGGACATTGAAAGCGATCGCCGGACACACGCGCCATTTCGCCGCGCCGCGCTTCCTCGCTTTCGGCACGGGCGGCGAGGGTGGCCCGCCCTTCGCGGGCTACGGACAGTGCTTCGTTCGCAGCGGCCAGCGCATGCTCGGCATCGCCCAGGACATCCTGATAGCGATCCATCTTGTCCCGCGCTGTCTCAAGCTCCTGCGTCAGGCGTTTACGCACCGCCTCGCCCTGTTCTATCTCCGCTTCGAGCGCGGCGGGGCGTGCGGCGATCACGGTGCGCTCCTCCTCGATTTCTTCCAGCCGCCGCACGGCTTCGGCCGCCCGCGATGCGACCTCTCCGGCTCGCGCCTTCCAGCTGGATTGATCGGCCTTTTGCGCGGCTAGGCGCTCGCGAGAAACCGCCAGTGCCTGATCGTGCGCCGCCAGCCGGGCCATCGCCGCCTGCAAAGCGTCTTTCGCGGTATCGTTGGCGGCGCGCGCCGCTTCGAGCGCGGCCCGGCCCGTATCGGGCGCGGGCAGGGCCGAAAGCGCGTCACGTGATTGCGCCAGTTCGGTCCGGGCCGCAGCGATCCGTTCCTCGATCTCCTCGGCCGACGCGGCGATTTCCTTCAGCCGCGCCGCATTGCGCTCGCTTTGTGCTTCGACCTGATCGAGCCGCCTCAGCGCCGTTCGCTCGACCTCGATTGCGCCCGCCAATGCGCGTTCCTTAGCGATCAGAGCGGTTTGCAACGCGGACAATTCCTCGCGCGCCGTGGTTTCCTGTGCGGTTGCCTTCGCCACATCGGCCCGCAAGGCGGGGAGTTGCGCATCGAGTTCGGCCAAGCGATTTGCCGCCTCCAGCCTTGCCGCTTCGGCCGATCCTTCGCCGCGGGCGATGAAGCCGTCCCAGCGGCGGATGCGGCCATCCAGGGTGACCAGCCACTCACCCGGCGCGAGGGTGCGGCCATCGTCCTCGCTCGCACAATGCACCAGCGCCAGCCGTGCGCGCAATTCCTCCGGGCATCGGGTGACATGATGCAGCAGGGCATCGGCAACTGGGGAGGGCGCCTCGCCCCCGGTCCAGAAGCGCCCGTCGACATCTTCCGCCGGCCTTCCAAGCATAGCTTTCGCGTCGCGTCCTAGGGCGGCGGCAAGGGCGCGTTCGTATCCCGGGGCGATGGCGATCCGGTCGAGCGCGACAGGGAGGCTCTCGCGGCCCTTCGCCTGTTTTAGCCGCGCATCGCGGTCGCGGGACAGGGCGCCGTGTTCACGTTCGACCCCGACGAGTTCGGCCTTTGCACTCGCGAGTGCGGTGTTCGCTTCGTCGCGGGCGGCCTGCAGATCGCGCTTGCGATCCTGTTCGCGCTCCAGTTCTACGCGGTGGCGCGCAACGTCCTCCGCAGCGTTTTCTGCGGCCTGCCGAGCGTCCTCGACGCTGGCCTGCAGATCGCCCGCCTGTTCGAGCCGCGCGCGCGCGTCCGCCAGCCGTCGGCGTTCCGCTTCGACTCGTTCAAGGCGGGTTTCCCCCTGTTCGAGCGCGGCCTTGGCAATGCGCCATTCGGCCTCGACCCCGGCATGATCGGCGGTCGCCCTGGCAAGAGCGAGTTCGGCAGCGCGCCCGGCGCGTTCGGCACGCTCGCTTTCTTCGGCCAACGCGGGGCGCTCACTTTCGGCGCGCGACACCTGTTCACGCGAATCGGCGAGATCGCGTTCGAGCTTTGCAAGCGCGCCCGCGGCATCGGTCGTCAGCCGGTCGGCGGCCTCGCGGTCTTCTTCCAACCGGGCGCGCTGTCGTTCGAGATCGGCGAGACGGGTTTCGGAGGCATCGAGCTTTTCCCCGAGGGTGGACATCCGGTGACCATGGGCATTGGCATCGTCGCGGCGGTCGGTGAACGTCTCGCGCGCTTCGTCCAGGGCGGCAGACGCCTTGTTGCGCGCGCGCAGGGCTTCATCGGCGGCCTGCTTTGCCTGCGCGACCCTCGCTTCCGCGCCCTCGGCAGCATTGCGCGCATCTTTCGCGGCATGGAACGCATCGCGCCAACGCGCAAAAATCAGTCTCGCTTCGGCAAGCTGGATCTGCTGCGTCAGGGACTTGTAGCGCTCGGCCTGTTTCGCCTGGCGCCTGAGCGCGCTCATCTGGGCGTCTAGACCCGCCATCAGGTCCTCGAGCCGGGCCAGGTTGCTCTCTGTCTGCCTCAGCTTGCTTTCTGCATCCTTGCGGCGCACGTGCAGCCCGGCAATCCCGGCGGCCTCTTCGAGCATCTGGCGCCGTTCGGCCGGCTTCGCGGCGATGACCTGTGCGATCTTTCCCTGGCTGACGAGAGCGGGGGAATGCGCCCCGGTGGCCGCGTCGGCAAAGGCGAGCGCCACGTCCTTGGCCCGCACGTCGTGGCCGTTGACGCGATAGGCGCTACCGGCCCCGCGCTCGATCCGGCGGGTGACGACGAATTCCTCGCCTTCATCGTCGCTGGCTGTCAGGACGACTTCGGCAAAGCCGCGCGCCGGGCGGGTGTCGGTCCCGGCGAAGATGACATCTTCCATCCCGCCCGATCGCATCGACTTGGGCGAGTTTTCGCCCATGACCCAACGGATCGCTTCGAGCAGGTTGGATTTGCCGCAGCCATTGGGTCCGACCACGCCGGTAAGGCCCGGCTCGATACGCAGTTCCGCCGGCTCCACGAAGCTCTTGAAACCGCTGAGCCTGAGCCGGTGGATCTGCATGATCAGAAGCGGCTTTCCGTACCTGTCCCGGCCGACCTACTCCTGCCGCGCGCCGGCGCGTTGCAGCATCGGCTCCAGTTCGGGCCACTGCCGGGCATCGACCTTCTCGCCGTTGAGCAGGAAGGTCGGCGTGCCGGTGATACCGACAGCCTGTGAATTGGCATCGGCGTTCCTGACCATCGCCTCGATCCCGTCCGCATTGGTCAGGCATTCGCGCGCCTGATCGGCGGACAGGCCTCTGGCGGCGAAGAAATCGATCATGTCCGCCGTCTCGGCGATCTCGACGAAGCGCTGCTCCAGCGGGAGCGAACCGGCGGCCTCGATCGCCTGCGGGTTGGCCTGAACACCCTGCATCACTTCGCCCAGATTGCCCCAGACCTCGTCGGATAGCGGCTGCATCCGTTCTTTCGGCCCGCACTGGACCAGGGCCGCGATGATGACGTCGAAGGTGTTGAGGAAGACTTCGCGCTGTTCGAAACTGACGGTTCCGGTGGCGACGTAATCCTTGATCTCGGGCTTGGCGGTTTGCGAGAAATTGGCGCAGGCCCCGCAGGTGTGCGAGGCATATTCGACCAGCTTGATCGGCGCATCGGGATTGCCCAGAACATACCCGTTCACGTCGCTGACCGTGACGGTCTCGTTCCAGTCGGTCCCTTCGGGCGCTTCGACCGGAGCGATCGTATCGGCTTCTGCCGCGCCATCGGCCTCATCCGAACAGGACGCCAGCGTCAGGGCGAGCGGGCTGGCGATGGCCAGCGAAAACAGGCGGCGGGTCGAATTCATGTCGGCAGATCCTCTCGTCACAACTTGAAGTGTTATAGGCCGAACCGGCAGATGCGGAAACTCCTGCGCGGTCGGCTTGTGCAAAACGTGTCGATAGCCGCGTGTGGTCGGCGGCGGCGTGGCTGCTGGTCTATTGCGGCTCTTCGCGTTTGGGGCGGAACCGTTCGGACAGGACGGGGTGAAGCGCGTCCCAATTGTGGACATCGGGCAGCAATTCGCCGTCGAGCGCAAAGCTTGGCGTGCCGGGCACTGCATATTCGGCGCGATCGGCATTGCCGGCCTCGATCAAGGCGAGTGCGGCCTCGTCGTCGGAAAGGCAGCTGTTGACCTCGGCAATCGAAGTTCCGCGTTCGGCAAGCATGTCGTCGAGATCGAGCGACCGGGCCGCGCTCAACCGCGCGGCCCGGTCGCCGCGCGCCCAGATCGCCTGCTGGCTTCGCGGAGCGGCCTGCGCCTTTGCCAGCCATTGATCCTGCGACAGCATGTACATCCGGTGCCGGTTCTTGAACCCGTCGGGCTCCCCGCACTGGACCAGCAATGAAACCGTGAGATCGACGGCATTGCGGATCACCGGGCGGATTTCGAGATTGAGATGGCCGGGGGCGAGCAGAACCATGTCGAGCGCGCCTTCGCCTTCCCGCGCAAAGCTGGCGCAATGGCTGCAGGTGTAACTGATGAATTCGATCAGGCTGGCATCGGCATCGGGATTGCCGATGCGATGGCCGCGTTCGGTCCGCTCGATCTCGGCATGCCACGAGGCGCGGCGATCGGAGCCGCGAAACGCGCTTCCCGGATTGGACAGCGGCCCATCGCGCACGTTCTCGTCGTTCTGGGCGATGGCCGGCAAGACGGGTGCGAATACCGCCGCCATGGCGAAGCACAAGATGGCGGAAAAGGTCCTGGTCACGTCTGTTCGTCCTTCTTCTGTTCGTCGCGGTTCTCTTCGTCGTGCTTGCCTTCATCACGGGCGTTCATCGAGCGGGCCAGCGATTCGAGCACGGTTCGCAATTCCGGATCGCCGATATCGCGCAGGCTGTCCCCCAGTTCCATCGGGATCGGCTTGAGCGAGGGCGGCGGTTTGGGACGTTCTTCTGCATTTGGCGGCTTAACCACGCCTTGCCGTATCCTGGTGCGGGCGACAGCCTGATAGCCGAAGAACCGGTTGACCCGTTCCATGATTTCGGGTGTCACCTGCTGGATCAACGGAGCGTGGGCGGGGGACACGACGAGGTGGAGAACGCCATCGGCCTTTTCGCCAGGCGGAAAGCGGATCGCCTCGGGTGCGCAGACGCGGGCATGGACCGGGCCGACAATCTCCGGCCAGCGCGTGACGACCGAGCTCTGGACGAACCCAAAGCGCCGGAACGCGCTGCGTCCGATCTCGGGCATCAGGTCACCGATCGCCTTCGCCCCGCGACCGCGGGGGCGCGTGTAGGGCTTTGCATTCCTGCGGCGGCTTTTCGGCTTGTCGGTGTCGCTTCCCATTGCCCGGTCAGCCATGCCATAGGCCGCGCGTGACCGCCAGCATATCCGATATCCTGCTCGACTGGTACGACCGCCATGCGCGGACGCTCCCATGGCGCAACCCCCCGGGTGCGGCCCGTCCCGACGATCCGGCCTGGCCCTATCGCGTATGGCTGTCGGAGGTGATGCTGCAACAGACCACCGTCGCTGCGGTGAAACCTTATTTCGCGAAGTTCACGGCTACGTGGCCAAGCGTGTCCGATCTGGCGCTGGCGAGCGATGACGAAATCATGGCGGCCTGGGCTGGGCTGGGCTATTATTCGCGCGCCCGCAACCTTGCCCGATGCGCGCGGGAAGTCGCGGCGATCGGCGGATTCCCAGACAATGAAACGCAGCTGCGCGCGCTGCCCGGCATCGGCGATTACACCGCCGCCGCGATTGCCGCGATCGCTTTCGACCGGCGCGCCGTGGTGGTCGATGCCAATGTCGAACGGGTGGTCACGCGGTTGTTCGCGATCGACGATCCGCTGCCCGGTGCGCGCAAGACGATCCGGGCGAGGGCGGTTGACATTACGCCCGAAACCCGCGCAGGCGATTTTGCGCAGGCGATGATGGATCTCGGCTCGCAGGTCTGCACCGCGAAGGCGCCGCGTTGCCTGCTGTGCCCCCTGGCTGGGTCATGCGCGGGCCGCCGCGCTGGCGAGCCCGAACGCCTGCCGGTCAAACCGGCGAGAAAGGTGCGCCCCGAACGGTGCGGCACCGCGTTCTGGATCGAGCGGGGGTCGGATGACAAGCGCGAGGTCTGGCTGGTGACCCGACCGGGCACAGGCATGCTGGGCGGGATGCGTGCGCTGCCCGACGATGGCTGGAGCGCGCGTGCAGACGGGTCGGGGAACACGCCCGTGCCGGGTCCGTCGAAGCCGCTCGGCGCGGTGCGCCACGGCTTCACCCATGCGAACCTGACGCTGAGTGTCATCGGCTTGAGATCCGATGTCGAACCGGTCGGAGCGGGTGAATGGTGGCCGGTGGACCGCCTCGCAGGAGCCGGGCTGCCGACGTTGTACGCGAAGGCGGTCGATCTGGCCCTGGCATTCGACGAATGAGAGCCAGCTGCCGATTGGTCGCTCAGACCGGCGCTAGAGGATGCCGCCGCCCAGCATGAGCCGCACGACCGCGATCAACAGGACGATGAGGCAGAAATTGCGACCCCCGTCGTGGCGCGACAGCGCGCCGACCACGACCCCCGTCACGATCACGGGCAAGGCCAACCAATTGCCCCATCCCAATAGCGGGATCTGCGATGGAATGACGATGATGAGGCTGAAAATGCCGATCAGATAAGCGAGTGCGTTTGCCATGTGTATTGTATGGCTACAACACCGCTGCAAATCAAGCAGCGATTGACCCGTTCGCGCAAAGACCCCAACACTTCGGCTCGAAACCTTCTTGAAGAGAAAGACTGCAAATGGCCGCTGAAAACATCGATACGCGCTCCAACCTGACTGCCCTGTCCCGGCGCTCGCTTCTGCGTTCCGGTGCAATCGGCGTCGCAGGCGCCGCCTTCGCGACCCTTCCGTTCGGGCGCGGCCTGTTGGCCCACGATGTCGCGGCCAGCTGGCCCAACGTGGCCGCCCTCGCGAAAAACTACGTGGCAAGCGGAAAGGTGGCGAACCTGTTCCTCACCTTCGGCTGGGGGCAGGAAGATCACGCGCACACGGTCGGCGGCGGCACGCTGTCGTTCTCGCGTTCGACGCCGGTCGATACCGATACGCTCTATCGCATCTATTCGATGACCAAGCCGATCACCGGCATGGCGACGATGATGCTGATCGATGACGGCGTGCTCGGGCTCGACATGCCGCTTTACGAGGTGATCCCCGCCTTTCGCGACATGATGGTGCAGGTCGAATATGACGGGGCGATCACGCCCGACAACCTCGAGCCTGCGATCCGCCCGATCACCATCCGGCAATTGCTGACGCATACTTCGGGCCTTGGATACGGCATCGTGCAATCCGGCCCGATCAAGGACGCTTACGAGAAATACGGGCTCGTCCCGGGCGAGGTCAGCCGCCTGCCGATCCCCGGTCTCAGCCGGACGAAGGCGGTCGACAGCCTCGAAGTGTTTGCGCAAGGGTTGTCGCGATTGCCGCTCGTGCTGCAACCGGGCACGAAGTGGAGCTATTCGGTCGGGCTCGACCTGCTCGGGCGCGTGATCGAAGTGGCCAGCGGAATGTCGTTCGATCGCTTCCTGGCAGAGCGCGTGTTCGAGCCGTGCGGCATGGACAGCACCTATTTCACCGTTCCCCAGAGCGAGATCGGCCGCTTCACCGACAATTACGGCGTCCTGGCGGGAAGTCCGCTGCCGATCGATCCTGCCGGTGCCTCGGTCTATCTCGACGAGCCTGCATTCCCGTTCGGCGGGGCTGGCCTCGTTTCCAGCCCGCGGGATTACGACCGGTTCCAGCGGATGCTGCTGGGATATGGCAAACTGGGCGACCGGCGCATCATGAACGAACTGGCGGTCCGGATCGCCACCTCCAACATCCTGCCGCGCACCGCCACGGTCGAGGGCACGTGGGTCGCGGGCCAGGGTTTTGGCGCGGGCGGCCGCGTCGTGAACAACTCGTTCGGCTGGGGCGGGGCGGCTGGCACCCTCGCAAGCGTCGACTATAATCTGGGCCTGCGCACGGGGCTGTTCACGCAATACATGCCGAGCGAAGCGTATCCGATCCGCGACGAGTTCCTCGCCGCCTACGAAAGCGATCTGACCGCTCTGCGCGCAAACCGGGCCGCATCGTGAGCCATCCCGCCCACGCCGAACTCCTGCGCACCGGCCCGATCGCCTTTGCCGGATCGCCGATCGAGCGCGCCGACCAGATCCGCTGCAATTCCGAGAGGCTGGCGGAGCAGATGACCTGGCGCGCGCGGGTGCTGTTGCTCGACGATCTGTTGCCGCAGATCGACGATACCGGCGCGCTGGTCTGGGGCAGTCTCGCCGACGTGGCCGAGGATGCCGAGCTGGTTTTCCTGGGACTGCTCGACGAGCGCCCTTGTTTCGCCGCAGTGCCAGATAGCGGCGCGGGCGGCCCGGCCTATGCCATGCCGCGTGCCTGGGCCGCGATGCAGCAGTTGTCTCCGGCCGATCTCGCCATTTACGGCGGGGCGCGCAGCCTTGTCGACTGGCATGCGCGCCACCGGTTCTGCGCGCGCTGCGGATCGCCGACCCGGCTTGCGAAAGGCGGCTGGCAGAGGGATTGCGCGCCCCGCGAAGAGGGCGGCTGCGCGGCGCAGCATTTTCCACGCACCGACCCCGTGACGATCATGCTGGTCGAAAATGCCGAGATCAACGGCGGGAGCCTGCTGCTCGGGCGTCAGCCGCGCTTTCCCCCGCGCAGCTTTTCCGCGCTGGCCGGGTTCGTCGAACCGGGCGAGACGATCGAGGAGGCGGTCGCGCGCGAAGTGTGGGAGGAAGCGGGCCTGCGCGTCGACGATGTCGGCTATGTCGCAACGCAGCCCTGGCCCTTTCCCAGCCAGTTGATGATCGGCTGTCATTCGCGCACGACCGAAACAGAAATCACCGTCGACGAAGAGGAGCTGGAAGAGGCGCGCTGGTTCAGCCGGGCCGAGGTCGCGATGGCGCTGGAGGACATGAAACAGGGCGGTGCGGGCGAGATGGCCCCCTTCGTCGCGCCGCCCCCCACCGCGATCGCCTACAGCCTGCTGCGCTGGTGGCTGGAGAAAACCGCATGAATACGCCTCAGACGCTCACGATCGACATCTATTCCGATGTCGTGTGCCCATGGTGCGCGATCGGATACGGCCAACTGACGAAGGCGCTGGCGGAACTGGAAGGCGAAATCGCGGCGCAGGTCCGCTGGCGTCCGTTCGAACTCAATCCCGACATGCCCGATGAGGGCGAGGAACAGGAAGCGCACCTGCAACGCAAATACGGCCGCAGCGCGGCAGACGGCTCGGCCGTGCGCTCTCAGATGAAGCAGATCGCCGATAGCGCAGGCGTGTCGCTCGCCTATGATGGCGGTGCCGAACCGCCGCCGCCCGCGATGATGTGGAACACCCGCGACTGCCACAAGCTGCTCACCTTCGCGCTCGAACAGGCTGGGCCGGATGCGCAGACGCGGTTGAACCTCGCCCTGTTCGAGGCGCATTTCAATCGCCGCGCCAATCTTTCCGATCGCGACGTGCTGCTCGACATCGCGGCGCAAGTTGGCCTTCACCGAGAAGCAGCGAAGGCGGCGCTGGACGACAAGGAACTCGAAGCCCGCGTCGTGGCCGAGGAGCGGGCGGCCTGGGATCACAACATCACCGGGGTACCGGCGATGATCGTAAACGGTGCGTTCCTGATCCCGGGCGCGCAATCGCCCGAAACCTACGTCAACGCGCTGCGGAAGGTGGCAGAGAAGAGCGGAGCCGCGAATTAAGTCGTGTGAGAGCTAACGACCCCCTTGCGGTCATTTCGTAGATTGCGCCAAATCAATGGCGTTGCGCACTTGCCCCAATACAGCCGCCAGTCTCTGTCCATCACGCTTGAGTTCCTCGAGAAGGGAAAGGGCTATCGATTGTTCGATCGCCACCGTTTCTCTATTTGCTTGACGTTCCCGGATCGACAGAGTTTGCAGAATCAACAGCCATTGACCATCGCGAGCCAAACAGACTGTAATATGACCATGGCATAGCTGTGCCCGGAAAGCCTCGTGTTGGTTGCGATAATTCGCCAAGACTTCGGAAGCGGGCTTCCCCACCGTCGCGAACGGGCCAGATGGTCCTATTGCGTCCGCCAAATCTTCAAACCGCTGGCCAATAAGATGGCGCAAGCGGATGTTAGCGCCATCCGCTTTGGCTTCATCCATAGCCAACAGTGTCTTTGTGACAGCTTGTTCTACCGCAGAGAAGTGGTGCAGGCACTCACCACGCCATGCGTTGACCTCTGCGTATATGGCGCCCCAGTCGGGCGGAATCGGAGTTAGCGTAGAATGCTCTGGAATTGCGTTCATTGAGCTAACTTAATTCTGGATCAGTTTCTAAAAGATGATTGGTTGACGGAATAGTCACTCCAGATCTTTCAGTCAGATTGACAGCTTTCCACCCCAAAGCAGACGATTTTCACCGCTCTCGCATACAANAAGCCGCGCCCTTTCGAGCGCGGCTTTCTCGCATTGGTCGAAGGTCAAAGCCTAGTTCGCTTCNCCCTTCTTGATCTTTTGCATCGTCTTGGGACCCTTGCGCGCGTCCTGCTCCGGGTTGTCGGACCCGGTCGCCGGTTCGCGATTGTCAGGATCGGTCGCGCGGTTCAGTTCGGCGCGCTTGCCGACGCGAACATTGACGTCTCCGCCCGAAGAGCTTTGCTGCGAGGGGGTTTTCTGGTCCGACATGCTGTCGATCAGGTCGTTGTCGGGATGGCGGCTCTGGCGTTCTGGCATATGAAATCTCCTTTGCCTTTTCAACGGGTCGGGAGGTCGTGTGGTTCCGAGATCGGGACGGTTCGGCCGGGCATTGCTTGGGACGATCCGCTGCCGCTCCCATGATCGCAGACTGCGGACGGGCTAGATCAGCGCCAGTTTCTCCAGCTTCGCCGCGAGCTTTCCCGGTAGCGCATCGCCGATATCCTCGCCGGGCGCGAGATCGCGCGGCGGTTCGCCTTTCAGATAACGCCAGCCCTGATGCGCGCGCTTGGGCCGGGGGTGAACGCGAACGAGCACCGGTTCGAGCTCGATATTGCAGCGCCCGTCCTCGGTCTTGGAAAAACCGATGATTTCGGAACGCCCCACGATCGCGTGGTTCAATATCCAGTAGAGCGAACCACCGACCAGTTCCTCGTGCCGCTTGGGCTGGTAGCGCGTCGTCAGCGCGAGCTGGTCGCGCCCCTCATACCGCGCGGCAAGGTCGTCCCAGCTTTTCGCGCCAAAGGCGATCTTCGTCATGTGGAGAACCATGGACCCAAGATAGAGAGCCCGGCGCGCCGCTCAAGCGGTCATCGTCGATCCTGGTCAGAGTGTCGCCAGCCCGCTGACCACCGCAAGGCCGAGGAAAGCGAAGAACCCCATCGAATCGGTGATCATCGTCACGAAAACGGAGGACGCGACCGCTGGATCCTGTTTCAACCGTTCGAATATGACCGGCACCAGCACGCCCGCAAGGCCCGCCACCGCGATATTGATGACCATCGCCGCAGCAATCACCGCGCCCATCATGGGTGAGAACAGTACGCCCGCGGCAAGTCCGATCAGTACCGCGACCGTGACGCCGTTCAGCATCGCCACGCGCATCTCGCGCCCGACGATCCGCCATGTATTGGCCCGCGTCAGCTGGTTGGTCGCAATCGCGCGGACCGCCACCGCCATGGTCTGCGTGCCGGCATTGCCCCCGATGCTGGCGACGATCGGCATCAATACGGCCAGCGCGACCAATTGCTCGATCGCGCCGCCGAAAAACGCGATGATCGCGCTGGCGATGACAGCCGTGCCCAGATTGGCGATCAGCCAGCGCACCCGGCTGGAATAGGCCTCGCGGATCGGTTCGTTGATGTCGCCATCGCCCGCGCCAGACAGCAACAGCGCGTCCTCGCCCGCTTCCTCGGAGATGATGTGGACGATATCGTCGACCGTCATCTGTCCGACCAGCCGTTCGTTCTCGTCAACCACTGCGGCCGAGATCAGGGCGTATTTCTGGAACATCAAGGCGACCTCTTCCTGGTCCATCGTCACCGGGATCAGGGTCTGGTCGCGCTTCATCACATCGGTCAGCGGGATGTTTCGCGGGGTCGTCAAAATCCAGTTCAGCGCGCAGCTGCCCACCGGATGGTGCGCCGCGTCGATCACGAACACCTCGTGGAAATCGTGGGCAAGATCGCCTTCTGTCCGCAGATAATCGATCAGGTCGCCGACCGTCAGGTGCTCCGGCACCGCCATGACGTGGCGGTTCATCAACCGGCCAGCTGTTTCTTCGGGATAGGACAGCGCGGAATTGACCGCCGCCTGCATTTCCGGTTCGAGTTCGGCGATGATCGCGCGCTGGTCGCGCTCGCTCAGATCCTCGATCAGCTGGACCGCGTCGTCGGTTTCGAGCTGTTCGGCGATGCTCGCGACCGCTTCGGGCGGCAGCGCCTTCATCATCGCCTCGCGCACGTAATCGTTGAGCTCGGCGACAACTTCGACGCTCATCAGCTCGCTGATCGCGGCGGCCAGGAAATCGCGCCGCTCGCTACCGATCAGTTCGATAAGGTCGGCAGTATCGGCGGGGTGCAGCGGCTCGACCAGATCGTAGACCGCGCCCTTGTCGCCGGCTTCCAATGCCTCGCGCACGCTCGCGACATATTCCGGTTTCAGCCGGTTTTCCTCGTCGTGCCGCTCATCGTCGATCCGGTCGTCGGGCCGCGCCTCGTCCTCCTCCGCGCCATGTGCGGGGGTTCGATCCTCTACCATCAGGTCATCATCGGGGAAGCGATCGTCAGCCATCGACGGTTGTTTAGGGCGAGCGAGTTCAAAAGCAAGATGCGTGCCGCGAGGCAGGGGTGACATGGCTTGGGTGACATGGCGCGGCAAAGCCGTTAGGTGCGCCTGTGAATATGACCACAGGAGATACGAACATGGCCGACGACACTCTAACGCTCACACTCGACACCGGCGACGGCGAAGCCAGGGACGTCAAGATCAAGCTGCGGCCCGACCTCGCCCCCGGCCACGTCGAGCGCATCACCAGCCTTGCCAAGGAAGGGTTCTATGACGGTGTCGTGTTTCACCGCGTGATCCCCGGCTTCATGGCGCAGGGCGGCGATCCGACCGGTACCGGCATGGGCGGCAGCGATCGGGACGACCTGAAGGCGGAGTTCAATTCCGAACCGCACACGCGCGGCACCTGTTCAATGGCGCGCACACAGGTTCCCGACAGCGCGAACAGCCAGTTCTTCATCTGCCTGGACGACGCCGAATTCCTCGACGGGCAATACACTGTCTGGGGCCAGGTTACCGAGGGGATGGACCACGTCGACGCCCTGCCCAAGGGCGAGCCGCCCGCCGATCCGGGCAAGATCGTGAAGGCTAGCGTGGGGTAGTTGGCCGGGCGGAGCTGGTCGCCGTTGCGGCGGCCAGTTTTTACGGATGCGAGTTGGATTTTTTTCATCACCGCCCGTCATTTGGGAGACGCAAACCTCGCGCGCGAATGATCGCGTGTCCGACTGTCTCGAAGAAAGTGGCGGGGTCCCGGTAAAAAAGATCTCCGCTGCCGCCGGTCGCATCGGAGCGCCGCAGGAAGATACACAGACATACCAGCTTTCCGGTCGGAGGATTATATCCTTCCAAGGCGATGCGCGGGGGCGAAAAAGGACGATGCGCCTCCATGCGCGACCTCCATTGCCCGCTGCCCTGCGATCAGCACTCAATCGCTGCGTTTGAAGCCGCAATCGCAAACCACTCGCAGCTAGAACTGCAAATGACTATCAGTTTTAAGTAGCTGAAAAACAATAGTTTTTTTCGGAAATGTTGGAACGAACCTGCTATGGCTCCGTTGGTAGGGCGAATTCAGGGTCGCAAAGCCGGCCCGCCCACCAACCAAGGAGACCCCTCATGCAGTGCTCGAAGTGCAAGTTTTTCAATAACTCACAGAGCGAATGTCGTCGCTATGCCCCGTCGCCCGCGGAAGGCGACAAGCAGGCGCACTGGCCCAATGTCGCGGCCGAAGACTGGTGCGGCGAATTTGTCGCAGCGGGCGGTGAGCGCGTCGCCGCGTAATCGCGCACCGACAATCCAGGCCAAGCCAAGGGGGCGTGCCGCATGACGGCGCGCCCCTTTGCTTTTGGACGGACGGCCCTTTTTACGGTCCGCGCACTTGACATACCGGTTCCTGCGTCTCATTCTCAATAGCAAGGAGAAAGAGCGCATGATCAATCAGTTTCGCGCGGTCTGGAATGGCCAGTGCCAGAAGTGTCAGAACCCGGAGCAGGACAACGAAGCCGACAGCGCTGGATTTCCGCCGCGCAGTCAGGGCCGGGTCGCGCGCTGGGCGCTCGAGCGCGCAGCAGCCATCCTGCAGGTCTCGGGCCGTGCGCAGCTGCGCATCGCGGACCGGGCCGATGCCCCGCTGACCCCGCACGAGCGCAGCCTGCATTTGATCGCCGGTGCTCTTGCCAAAGGCGACCGGGATACCGCGCAGGCTCACGCGCAATGGCTGGTCCGGCCCGAAGCGATCCGGCCCTTCCTGCGTGCGCTGGAGCCGGTGGTGCAAGGGCCTGCCCGCCTCGTCCAGGCTGCCTGATAGCGTGCGGCTGCAAGGGGGCGGCCCGATTCCGTAGCGCCCGGTATTGTCTAGGGCAGCGCCTTCGCTTATGCGCGCACCATTCATGAAACCGCAAAAACCTCCCAGGACCTACCGGGTCAAGAGCTTCGGCTGCCAGATGAACGTTTATGATGGCGAGCGAATGGCCGAACTGCTCGGCGAACGCGGGATCACGCCCGCCCTCGAAGGCGAAGAGGCCGATCTCGTCGTTCTCAACACCTGCCACATCCGGGAAAAGGCCGCGGAAAAGGTATATTCCGACATCGGACGGCTTTCCAAGAGGGGCCGGTCGGCGGGCAAGGAGCCGCTGATCGCGGTCGCGGGCTGCGTCGCGCAGGCCGAGGGCGAGGAGATCATGAAGCGCGCCCCGGCGGTGAGCATGGTGGTCGGCCCACAGGCTTATCACCGCCTGCCCGAAATGCTGGACCGCGCGGTAAAGGGCGAACGCGCGACCGATACCGACATGCCCGCGATCACCAAATTCGATGCATTGCCCACCCGGCGAAAGCGCGCCCCTTCCGCGTTCCTGACCGTTCAGGAAGGCTGCGATAAGTTCTGCACATACTGCGTCGTGCCTTATACGAGGGGCGTGGAAATCTCCCGCCCGTTCGCCGATCTTGTCGTCGAGGCGCAGCGTCTGGTCGATGCCGGCGCGCGCGAGATCACGCTGCTGGGCCAGAATGTGAATGCCTGGAGCGGGGAGGATGCGGCTGGCCGTGCCATCGGGCTGGACGGGCTGATAAGGGACCTGGCGGCGATCGCCGATCTTCAGCGCATCCGCTACACCACCAGTCACCCCAACGACTTCACGCCGGGTCTCGTCGCCTGCCATGGCGAGGTCGAAAAGCTGATGCCGTACCTTCATTTGCCGGTACAGAGCGGGTCTGACAGGGTACTGAAGGCGATGAACCGGCAGCACAGCGCCGACAGCTATCTGCGATTGCTGGAACAGGTCCGCGCGTCGCGCCCCGGCATTGCCATTTCGGGGGATTTCATCGTCGGCTTTCCGGGTGAGACCGAGGATGAGTTCGAACAGACGCTGAGTCTCGTTGACNAGGTCGGCTACGCCCATGCCTTCAGTTTCAAATATTCTCCGCGGCCCGGCACACCGGCCGCAACGATGGACGGACAGGTTCCGCGCGAAGTGATGGATGACAGGCTCCAGCGACTTCATGCTCGCCTCAATCGCGACCAGCTGGCGTTCAACCGGCAAAAGGTCGGCGAGACCTGCGACGTCCTGGTCGAGCGCCGGGGCAAGGATCCGGGACAGTGGCTGGGCAAGTCGCCCTGGTTGCAAAGCGTGTGGTTCACCGACGATTCGACGAGTGAAACCGCGATCGGGGACATGGTCCGGGTCGATCTTGCCGAAGCGCAGCCCAACTCCATGCGAGGCGTCCTGCGCGAGAGCGTATCGGTCTGAATCCGCAGGGCAAAGGGCGAAAACTCCGCCGACAGCGCCTTGCGATATCCACCGCCAATCCGCGCACCGCTTGCTTTGGTCGCGAGTGAGCTTACTTTCCTGAATCACAGCACAGGAGACCTTGCTTAGCCCATGGGCCGCAGACCGACACGCAAAGCCGATCCGGCGCACAAGCCAGCCTTGTCGCCCGATCCCGTCCGCTCCGCCCACTCGCGCCGTGCGCGGGCCGACGTGACTTTCGACAACCAGTCTCTGCTCGGGCCCTTATTCGGCCAGTTCGACGCCAATCTGGTGCAACTGGAAAACCGGGTGGGGGTGTTCATCCATGCGCGCGGCAACACGATCGTGATCGAAGGGCCCGAGGATTCGGTCGCACGCGCGCGCGACGTCATGCAGAAAATGTACGACCGGCTGGCCATGGGCCACGATCTCGACAGCGGGGCGATCGAATCGCTGATTGCAATGTCGAACGAACCCACGCTGGAGGGAATCATATCGGGGGCCAAGGACGAGCCGCCGATCATGATCCGCACCCGGCGCAAGACCATCGTGCCGCGTTCTGCCACCCAGATCACTTACATGCGCAGCCTGGCGCGCGACGATATCATCTTCGCACTCGGCCCGGCCGGGACAGGCAAGACCTATCTCGCGGTCGCACAGGCGGTCAGCCAGCTGGTCGCTGGGTCGGTGCAGCGCCTCATCCTGTCGCGTCCGGCGGTCGAGGCGGGTGAGAAGCTCGGTTTTCTGCCCGGCGACATGAAGGACAAGGTCGACCCCTATCTGCGGCCGCTCTACGATGCGCTGTACGATTGCATGCCGCCCGAACAGGTGGAGCGCCGGATAGCCAGCGGGGAGATCGAGATCGCTCCGATCGCCTTCATGCGCGGTCGCACGCTGGCCGATGCCTTCGTCATCCTGGACGAGGCGCAGAACACCACGCGCGAGCAGATGAAGATGTTCCTCACCCGGTTCGGCCAGAACAGCCGCATGGTCGTTTGCGGAGACCCCCGACAGGTCGATATTCCCGGCGGCGACCGGATGAGCGGGCTGGCCGATGCGGTCGACAAGCTCGAAGGGGTGGATGGCTTCGGCACGATCCGCTTCACCGCCGCCGATGTGGTTCGCCATCCGATCGTGGGCCGCATTGTCGAGGCGTACGAAGGCCCGGACGAAAACCCCGTGGATCCACCCGGGCGAAAGGCGCTCGAAAGGGTCGCCAACAGGACGGCGAAACCCTCCTAGGGTAGCCTGCAGCGGCTCGATCATGGCAACGCTCGACATCGCATTCGAGGATCCGTGGAAGGACGAGATCCGTTCGGTCGATCTCGCGGTCGCCGCGCTCGATTCGGCGGCGGCAATCGTGCCCGTGCTCGCCAATGAGCGATTGCTGATCAGCATCCTGTTTACCGGCGATGACGAAGTGCGCACGCTGAACCGCGAATGGCGCGGCAAGGATCGTTCGACCAACGTGCTGAGCTTCCCGATGCTAGACGAGGCGGATCTCGCCCATCTGGAGCCGCAGGGCGCGCCGGTCATGCTTGGCGACATCGCTCTTGCGCATGGCACCTGCGTGCGCGAAGCGGCCGAAAAGAACATCCCGGTCGACGATCACTGCGCCCATCTCATCATCCATGGCCTGCTGCACCTCGTGGGGCTCGATCACGAAACCGGCGACCGGGATGCCGAAGAGATGGAAGCGATCGAACGCAGGGCACTTGCAAAAATGGGTATCGCGGACCCATATGCGGATCGCGACCAAACAGGAGCTTGAAGCAACAGGGCCATGCCCGATCCCCAATCCCCCGCCGGAGACGCGGAGAGTAGCAAGCGCGGGCTGTGGCCCGCGTTTCGCAAACTTCTGAACGTCGGTGACAGCGATCGTTCGCTGCGTGCCCAGCTCGAAGAGAAGATCGACGAGCACGAGGACGAGAACGACGACGAGCACCAGACCGAAACCCATAGCGGCAATGGCGACCTGACGCCGGTCGAACGGCAGATGCTGCGCAATCTGCTGCACTTTTCCGAACACGATGCCGACGATGTCGCCGTGCCGCGCGGCGAAATCGTCGCGGTCGATGCGTCGCTGAGCTGGGACGAGCTGGTCGCGACATTCGCCGAGCATGGCCATTCGCGCCTGCCCGTCTACCGCGTCACGCTCGACGATGTGATCGGCATGATTCACATCCGCGACGTGTTCGCCTATCTCGCCAATGGCAAGAAGCCTCCGCGCGACTGGACCGTGCTGATGCGACAGCCGATCTATGTTCCGCAATCGCGCGGCGCTCTTGACGTGCTGGCCGACATGCGCGCGCGCAGGGTGCATCTGGCGATCGTTCTCGATGAATTTTCCGGGACCGACGGGCTCATCACGATCGAGGATCTGGTCGAGGAGATCGTCGGCGAGATCGAGGACGAGCACGACGAGACGCCCGAAGCGCTGATCGTGCCGATCGGTGAGGGCATGTGGGATTGCGATGCCCGCGCGGAGCTCGACGATGTTGCCGACATGGTCGATCCGAGGCTGGCAGAGGTCGAGGAATCGGTCGACACGCTGGGCGGCCTTGCCTTCGTTCTCGCAGAGGCGGTGCCGACCACGGGCACCATGCTGGAGCACCAGAGCGGCTGGCGAATCGAAGTGACCGCGAGCGACGAAACCCACGTGAAGCGGCTGCGACTGCATGCGCCCGAACCGCAACATCAGGCCAAAGACGTGCAATAACCGCACGAAGTGAAAAAAATTCACTCCGGCCTTTGATATTTTTGCATCCAAGATTTGATGGTTCGCGTAGCTTTCGCAGTAAGGAGCCACGCTATGCCATCACGTCGCCTGCCCCCCCTGCGCGCGCTCGAAGCGTTCATGCGAACGGTTCGGCTCGGATCCGCTCGCGCTGCGGCGGAGGAAATCGGTTTGAGCCCGTCCGCGCTTTCGCGCAGGATCACCAACCTCGAAGAATTCGTCGGCAAGAAACTGTTCACCAGGGCGCGGCAATCGATGCAACTGACCGATGAGGGTCAGGCATTCTACGAAGCGGTCAATCCGCATCTTGAATCGCTCGCCCGTGCGGTCGAAAGCCAGTCCGACAATATCTCGCTGTTGCGCCTGCGCCTTGGCGTTTTGCCGATGTTCGGCAGCCAGCGGCTGTTCCCCCGGCTGGGCGAGCTCAGAAAACGTCACCCGTTGCTGCATATCGACATCGATACCGCCCCACACCTGGAAGACCGGGTCGGCGATACGCTCGACGCCGCGATCATCCTGTCGCGGGGCCCGGCTTCGGGGTTGCACGCGGTCCGGCTGGATCACAACGTGGTTCACGCCATCTGTTCGAAGGATGTCGCCAATATCGTCGGCAGCGAGGTGACCGGAGAGAGCCTGAAACGTCAGACTTTCCTCATCCACAACGAATTGCCCGAGAGTTTCGCCGCGTGGAAGACCGCCAACGATCTCGACGAAATGGAACCGGCTGCGATCGATCACTACGATTCGGGGCAATTGATGCTGGAAGCCGCTGCTCAGGGGCTGGGCATCGCGATCATGCACGACGACCACTTGCGGCGCGCGGCGGACACCAGGCTGACGAACCTGCCAGGTGCCGAGGTGCAGAGCCCGTACAGCTACTGGTTCGTGTGCAAGCCGACCGCTCTGGAGACCCGGCCCGTCCGGCTGTTCCACGACTGGCTGGTGCGCGCAGGGTTGTAAGCCCTGCGTGTTGCATGAGGACGTGCGCTACTCCTCCGACGCGACGGTGCGAGCCTTCGCTGAATAGCGGATCGGGGGGACATCGTGGGCGAATGGGCGAGGGGCCTTGCCCAGTGCTTCGCTCAAGGCCTCCTCGATACGGCGACGTCCCTCGGCGCTCACGGCCTTGCGCCCGCGGAAGGTTTCCGGGCTGAACGGTTCGAGAAAGTGGACATGCAA
>JGI12210J13797_10457715_pt1 | contig 23042 bp, 11 predicted proteins | sample ElkSlonscriptome_3_FD_13797 | JGI IMG/M metagenome (IMG submission 13797)
GGCTACGCCACTCAAAAAGAGCCTAGATTGACAAAAAATCTCTCCTAATAAATCAAAAAATATAACTCAAACAGCTTCTAAAATAACCCTTCAGGAGTTCGAGAATTTTTTTAAACAGAGCTTTTTTACGCACAGTAGATAAACGCTCTTATTGAGGCGGGGATGTTTTCGATGGTAACGGTGGTAGAGCCGGACTCAAGAGGAGTAATCTGGAAGGAGGCATCCGGGTGCCCTTAATCATCAGATGGCCGCAAAAAATAGCGAAAGGAAGTGTCAGCCAGCGTCTGGTAGCAAATTATGACCTGTTGCCTACTATTACCGATATAACCGGCTACACCGAAGCGACGGCTAGCGATGGTATCTCTTTCTACCGTGATCTGATACAGGGAAGTGCGGATGAAGCACACGAATTTGTGGTTTATTCCTCTTTCTATGGCCCCACGCTAATTGCTAACGATGGTTGGAAAATAAGATACTATCTGAAAAATGATGTATTTGAACTATACTATTTACCTGATGATTTTCAGAAAAAAAATAACTTATCAGAAAAATTCCCGGATAAACTTACCGAGCTTAAAACCAAAATGCTAAAGGCTTGCGATGGAAATTTTAATAACGGTCTCTATCGCTTAAGCAATCAGATAAAGATTCCAGCCATCCACAGTAAATGAACGAGCTGCGCTGGGTTTTCTATGCTTAACCAGTGCAGGAATCAACTGAATACCCCATTTAACCCAATCAGAAATCAACCCTTTTCCTATCTTTTCCGAAATATTTTTTACGTTTCTATGAATCTACTAACTTTCCTGTGCGCTCTGCTTATTTCTTTGAACAGCCTATTTGTGTTCGGGCAATCTGGCAAACATCAATTTAACTACGGCGCTCTGCTACCCAATGCTCCCGAACTAGCCGCTCGAAGTGGTTCCTCAGTAGGAGTGCAGACTATTGATCTAGTGCATAAAGACCAAATCGATATTCTTAACTACAGTAAAGGGTAAGATTCTTTGTACGACCGGAATTTAAAGGTAGAAGTGTGGTATCCCGCATAAATTACGGAGGGACAGGAAGAACTGGTGGTCTACGATGAAGTAATGGGCAATGCTAACTCTCCTGACCGCCCAGTTATTCCTTTTACTTTTCCTGGACGAGCCTCCCGAGGTGCTAAACCTAACCTACAGGAAACTCAATAACAATGTGTGGTACATCTTTCATTCCCAATCAATAGACATTATCACGAATGAATTCTTATGAAACTTCTAAGTAGCATCAATCCCCCTTAATCCTCCTTCGCCAAAGGGGAAATAAATGGGTAAAAATGTAGCCATACAAAACCATTCGTGATAACCACTAATGCATTACTATTTATCAAAATATAAAGAGGTCAATCCTTGGCTTGGGCCACTTTCACACACTGAACCAATCATGACTTTGCCAGAGAAACAAGCAGAAAGAACTCAGTAACAGATGAGCAAGGTCGGCCAATTTTTGCTTGATCGCAATAATAAGTTTCAAGTAAAGGTTACGTAAATAGCGAAAATTAGCGGTCGCTTTGCTTCATATTCTCATAAGCCAGATCTTCTACTTCATGAGTATTTCAAACCAATTTCTATTATGCACATTATCAGCGATAATGATCTTCGTTGATTTCAAAAACATAAAACTTCCCATCGGCAATCAATAGAATATCTTTGCTGTTCTCTTCTTTCACAATTGAGTCCGCAAGGTTAATCATTTTATGAAAATACTCTGGTTGATACTGCTCGTTCTTGATAGGCACGATCAATCGCTGAACAGTTGAGTCAATCTGAATGTAGGTGCGTTTATGGTGTACTACGAAATCAGTAATCGCTCCATCCAAACTATCCAATCTGGTCAAAATAGGGTATTCTCTCCATTCTCGAGTAATAACTGTCACTAGCCAGCATGATTATGGCTAAGAGTAGCACCAAGACAGCCGCCAAGCCATAAATCAGAAAATAGTCCCAAAATGATTTCATCGTTTCTTTTTTACCGAAGATAGCAAATTAACCTGAGCTAAAGCAACACTACCCTGATCAGTAATTAGCGACTGGAAACAGTTTCATTTTCAGGAAGTTCTTGGGAAAAGAAAAATGAACCTACTTCAAAAAATGTGGCGGGCGGGGGTTGGTCAGCCCGGGTTGAGCCATGAAACACGAAGCAGACATCGTGAAACCCCGTTAGGCTATTAATACTCACACTGGTCGTCTGGGGAGCTGATGCTTCTGCTAAGATGGTTTGACCAATCAACTCCCCCTTCGGACCATCCAAGCGTACTTCTACCCGTCCGGCTACCGGCGAAGTCAACTCAATACTCACTGACGTAATTCTACTAAGATCTAGACGCTGGAAGGTGAGATGAGCCGGGGTTTCTCTAATCAGGGCTTTACCATTGTTCCGCAAAACTACCCCTGACCACTGGTCGGCGCTGGCCGGTGATAATTTGGCGGATACGAACGTTAGCTGCTCGCTGCGGCGGATGGGTACCTGCACAGCTCCGCCATCATCCTGATAAGATACTTGCAACTGGTATTTCCCACCGACCTCCCGGTGCTGATCAAAAGCCAGAGCACCCGCTACGCTTACTGGCTGCTGGATAGTTTGCGGCTTGGTCAGAGAAAGGATGTAGTTGACCATCGTTTCGGCGGCGTCTTTTTCAATAAACGGATGCGCGGGCATTTGCCGGTTCATATTCCACTGTCCGCTTCCGCCCTGAATGATTGTCTCGGCCAATCGGTCTACGGCATTAGGATCGCGGGCATAGCGTTGGGCTACCTCCGCGTAAGAAGGCCCCAAGGACCGAGTATCAGTAGCGTGGCAGGCTACGCAGCCGTTTTCGATCACCAGTTGCTTACCCGAGGCTATAGCGTGAACGTTGGCAATTTGCCCCCCTGATGTTGGAACCGCAGTATACGACCACTGTACCGATACTTTATTTTCATCTAAGGTACCAGTAGTCAAACTTCCGTCTTCGGCATCTTTCACATCAATTCGGTAGTGTAGCGTGTCGTCCTCCCAGTAGAAGGAGCGGTTATTGGCGGTACGTACGCTAATTGACGGAGCAGTATTTCCTACCACTATTTCGCTGGTTTGCTCGACGGTAGCACCCCGGCTATCCTGCACCCTAAGGGTAACCGGATAAATTCCTACTTGCTCAAAATGGTGCTCGATCTGGGCTTCGGTATACCGCGTATCATCAATGATCCACTCGTAAGTAAGCTCATCTCCTAAATCGTCATCGTAAGATTTTTCACCCGAAAGCTTCACCGATAGTGGTGCCGCTCCGGTGGTACCGGATGCTTGCAGTTGAGCTACTGGTGGTCGATTACCTCGGGGATAGGAAATCCGGGTGATGCTGGCGTCTTCGCTTCGGGCGTAGGAGTGTGAGCCGTAAGATAGCACGTACAGTGCACCCTCCGAACCTAGTCGCACATCAATAGGACGGGAAAATTTAAGAGAATCAAGTAGCGGTTCCACTGCGATAATCTGCTGGTTCTCGTTCAGCGTAGCAGCATTTATCCAACCGCGTACCCAATCGAAAAAAATTAGCTTACCATCGTAGTAATCGGGTAGCCGCTCCTGAGAAAACGGGTACTGCTCACTGCGGTACACCGGCCCAGCCATAATATTCAATCCGCCCTGCCCCAGGTAGGGAAAATCGTAAGTAGACTGGCGGGGATACCACATAATCGCCGGAGTAGCTGGAGGTAGTTCTACCGCCCCGGTATTATTAGGCGAATCGTTTCGCGGCGCTGAAGGATTGAATAAAGCTCCGGGCTGAGAGGTGGCAAAATCAAAATCAGGATAGGCGATGTTCTGCGCCAGGGCGTAGGGCCAACCGTAGTAACCCGCCGTTCGGGCTACATTAATTTCATCGTAGCCCATTGTACCCCGTTCACTGGTCACGGTAGCATCCGGCCCCACATCTCCGAAAAATAACATCTGAGTTTGCGGGTCAATCGAAAAGCGGTAAGGATTGCGGCAACCCATCACGTAGATCTCCGGTTTGCCCATCGAGCCATCCTTGGGAAACAGATTCCCATCCGGGATGGAGTAGCTCCCGTCTTCCTCCGGATGGATTCTTAGTATCTTGCCCAGGTAGCTATTGGAATTAGCCGAAGTGCGCTGAGCATCTCTTCCGGCCTGACCGGGCCGCTCGTCGATGGGAGCGTAGCCTTCGGGCTGAGCGGTATAATCGCCAAAGCCAATATACAGATTTCCCGAAGCGTCAAATTCCAGCGCGTTAGAAGCATGGTTTCCCTCCCGCGGGTTAATCGGAATTTTCATCACTACTTTTTCCGAGGGTACGATTAGGCTATCGCTCGCCAGATAGAAGCGAGAGACATACTGGAAGAGGGACTCGGCCGGAGTGTAGGACAAAAATACCCAGGGGTGCTTCCGAAAATCAGGATAAATAGCCAGTCCGTTCAGCCCGTTGGATTGAGTGCGATTTACGTTGAGCGTAGCGATGGTGCGGATACTATCCTGCTGATGGTTGTAGTACTTGATAGCTCCTCCTCGTTCTATCAGAAGAATATCTCGATTGGGCAACACCTCCATCTCAATGGGCTCATTAAGATTACTAACTAAAATTGTCTGCGAAATCCGTTCTATTTCGGGATACGCAACCAGAATAGGCGATTCTAACCTCGAAGGGTGCACCACTACTGTCTCCAGCAGTACAGAAAACTCCTGAAACAAACTAATCTCACTTGAAGGCACCAACTGCATAGTTCCTCGCCCGAAAGAGATAGTAGGGAAGTCTGTTGAATATTTAACTAGTTGATTGTTTAGACTATTGGCTTCAGTCAGCCGTAATAGCTTTTCCAGCAGCGGCCATTTTCGTTGGTAACGCAGTGATACATCTCCCATCACCACATTCCCCCCTCGGCTGACGTAGCGTTCTACCACTCGCTGCTGACGAGCTGTTAGCCTATCAGCAGATATTTGGTAGAATATGATAGTACTCGCCTGCTCAAGACTGTCTTCGTTCAGATAGGCCAAATCAGAAGTAAGTAGAAGTTTGTGAGGGTAGTCACTCGGAGGGTTTTTCCAGAAATCAGGTAGTGAGGCCTGTTCAGAGTGCAGGATCAATACAGTAGGATCGGTAGACTGATGACAGCCATTTAGAGTGAACAGCAGAAGTATTATTCCACTGCTAACTACTAATTTACTAAGCGACCTCCGATACAAGAGCGACACTAATTTTCTGAGAAAAATCACTAGATTCAAGATACTACCTTTTTTATTAAAAACAGGCTAAAATTTTACCCTGTGCGATGCTCGCTTCATTCTGAATGCTAATATATAGTGGTCTGCACTTCATTATTGCCTTCAGTAATTACCAGTGACTGATCAGCCTTAATATTGGTGAAAGTTTGAATGGTTTGAGAAGTAGGCCAGCTAATTTGTAGCGTGTCAATCAGGGAGCTACTGCCTAGTCCAATCTCTTGTCGCAGGGTATTACTGCCAAAACTACCCCCAGTGTTCACATCCCGAAAGATAGATCGTAGCGCTTCCCGTTCAGTGACCACAATTTCTATTCGGGCTCCAATCGCCATACGGTTAGATTGAGTTCCTATTAGCCGTAACGTGATCCAGTGGTTAGCACTATCACTGCTGCTATAAGGGTTCTCGAACAAAGTGTTCTGGTAAACATCTCCGTAGTTTGCCCCGCCCATGTTCACAAATATATCCTGATCGCCGTCGTGATCTAAATCAGCGAAAGCGACGGCATGACCTTTTTGCAAGTTACCGAATCCTCCGGCAGTAGTTACGTTCTGAAACTGCTTTCCCCGGTTGTTTCGGAAAACCAGATTAGGAATGATAGAGCGAAAGTCAGGATCACCGGTTCCCAAAAACATATCCAGGTAACCATCATTATCCAAGTCACCAAAGTTGCTACCCATGGTGTGCATAATCTGGTGCAGATTAGCTTCCTGGGTTACATCGGTAAAGGTAGGTTGACCAGTTGAGTCCGCCCCATTGTTGTGATAGAGCCGGGGCATATCCGCTTCAAACGGCAACCCTAAGTACTCAGCTGCTACCTGATGGGCGATAGACCCAGCGGTGCCCCGATTATAACCCGATACGAAAATATCCAACCAGCCATCGTTGTCATAATCCCAGAACCAAGTAGGAAACGTTTTCATATCTTCTAGCATCCCGGCAGCTTCAGTTACATCCTCAAAGCGGGGTATTCCGTCCGAAGTAGCTCCTAAGTTTCGGAATAGAAAGTTGCGTCCTGCCAGCGTAGATATGTATACATCGGCCCAGCCATCGTTATCGTAATCCCCCGCGGTTACCCCTTTGATGTATTCAGTTAGTTTGATACCAGCTATTTCTGCCCCCTCAGTAAAGCTGACACTATCTGATTTGCCCCCTTGATTTAGGTAAAACCGAACGGGGAATTTGTAAAATTTTTCGGTTGGGGTTTCGTTACCAATTAGCAGATCAACCCAGCCATCGTTATTAAAATCGCTCCAGACGGCCGTTTGGGTAGGCATAAACTCCAGTAAACCCACTTCCTCAGTAACATCGGTAAATACTGGAACACCATCAGAATTGGGGCCATCGTTGCGTAGTAATGAGTTAGGGTGCCTCCCGTGTTCTTCCAGCCAGGCACCGCGCAGTACGAGTACGTCCGGTAAGCCGTCGTTGTTATAATCAGTATGTACCATATTCAGGCCGCTCACCAAACCTTCCAAGCCAGCTTCGGTAGTTTTTTCGGTAAAGCTCATAGCATCGTCCGCCTTCTCGCCATCGTGCTGGAAGTACTGCATTTGATCTTGAAGCCCCCAAGAGGTAACCATAATGTCCAGGTAGCCATCCTGATTGAAATCTTCGATGACGGTACCGCCCGACAAAGCCCGGGTGGCTAATCCCAACTGCGGGGCAACGTCGGTGAATTTTTTCAAGGGATATTCTGAAGCAAACGTTTCGGGGGGAATAAGCCAGTCATCCGGTACCTGATTGGGATATTTCCCTAGTGTCATATAAGCGATGTTCAACAGCCAGCGGGCGTCGAGCGCGTCAGGGTTGTCTTGTAGAATACGCGTGTAGGTTTCAATCGCCCGAGAAGAGCCGTCTGGCAGTTGGTGAAAACCTTCAGCGGCAATGGGAATAATACAGGAAGCCGAAGTATGGTTCATTACGCAATTTTCCTGCTCTCCTTGCCGCAAATAGCTAATAGCAATTAAAGATTCCAAGTTGACCAACTGAGCGTTCACCGCTTCCGGATAATCATCCTGATACTCTAGTAAAGCTTCGTATAGGCTCTGAAAAGATGCTACCGCTTCTACCGACCGTCCGGCATTTAGCAGTGCCATTGACTTTTTATAGTGGTAATCCAATTTTTTCTCTCCTCCGGTAGCCTGTCGCCACAAACTGTCGTAATGAGCAATGCGTAGCTCATGCATATAAGGATGGCGGTAGGTGTGATTTTGTTCGGTAATCTTTTCCAGCAGATCTACCATGTAGGCCGAAGGGCTTGCTTTTCGATCAGGCTTAGTACAGCTGCTAATCAAAACCCCTAATAATAAAACCCAACTTAAAACCTTTATCATATTAAAATTACCTGAGTTACGGTTGCTTAATAATTTCCGGAAAGTGCCTCCAGTTTTTGAACATCTATTTTTCTAAAAGAGCCATTATAATTTCGTATGATGACTGACTGCACTTTATCTAAAATCAAAGTCATGGTGCGGGAAGATTGGGACAAATAACCTGAACCGTAGGGCAGTTCTCTAACTTCCTTTTTTCCATCTTGCCACGTGATTTCTGCCTTATATTCTAAAGATTGAAGTTGTATTTCAGTGTATGCATTCGGTGCTTTTAACCAAGGCTTAGATTGTTCAAAAACCAGTAAGCTGTCATTGTTCCGACTAGCTACTAGTAATTCCCCAGATTGCATAGATACTTTAATTAGGGCTTTACTATCGCCCGATACGTAAAATCCACTTTCAGATAAACTTGCCGGAGAAAAGTTGCCCTGACCATCTCCTTGCAAATATAGACCAGTTAAAGCGTCGTAGCGGCCTGTTTGGACTTGAGGAGCATAGGAGTTACCAACAAGCAATACATCTAAATTTCCGTCCCGATTAATATCTTCGGATAGCAAGCCATAGACGGGAGCAAACTGGGCTTCAATGGGAAGTGGAGTAACATGAAAACGAACCGATCCGTCGGTATCTGATCCCATATTTTCAATATAGCTACTGGTCATCATATGGCAAGAAGCCTCGTAAGCCCCTCTTCTTTCTGAAGGTGTTAGCACCTCATCTAGAGTGGCTTTTGCGTAATCAGCATATTGGGGAAACCGCCGTCGGAGGGCTACTATCTGCCGAGTCATTTCATCGCGTCCGTGAATAGGATATACCGCAAAGTCAAGGTTCGTATTTTGCTCATAAGCACTAATAATCGCCTCCAAAGAACCATTCTCATCAAAATCTTTAGCGTAGATAGTAAACGGTTTTTGCTGAGAAGTTTGATAGTAGGAGTTTTGGCCTAAGTTACCGGCAATATAATCCAGATCACCATCGCGGTCAAAATCGCCAGGAACTAAACTATTCCACCAGCCAGATGTACTTACTTCAGTCAGATGATTGTCAACCGTTTGAGTAAACACGCATTCATTGCACCGGGAAAGTGTGCCTTCTTCATTTTTGAAAAATGTGAGAGGCATCCACTCACCGGCTACCACAAGATCGACCCAACCATCGTTATTAAAATCGGTCCATAGGGCAGTGTTCACAATACCAACAGATTGCAAGTCGGGGGGAGTGGTCTCTAGCCAATGGCTTTCTTCATTCTTCAATAAATAGCTATTGCTGGGTAAAGGATACTGGTGGGGTAAAACCTTACCTCCCACGAAAATATCCAGATCACCATCACGGTCATAATCGGCAGCGGTAACACAAGAGCCTGAAGACGTGATTTTGGGCAGCGGCTGAGCAACAAAGCGGGCGTATCCCCGATCATCATTTCCTTGATTAGTGTATAAACGGTCTTGGTATAGTACGTTATTGGGTGAATAAGCCCCACCACCACTGACTACATACATATCTAAGTCCTGGTCTTGATCAGCATCAAAGAGTAGGACGCCCGTATCCTCGTATACTGAATCAATAAACTCTTGCTTATGAAAATGCCCGTTAGCTTGCTGATAAAAAAAGGCTCCAGGTTGACCAAAAGCTCCCCCTACAAAAAAATCTTCTAGTCCATCGCCATTTACATCACCGGCTGCCAATCCGGGTCCCACTTGAGAGTTCTTATGAGGAAGTAATGGCTGTATATTAAAATCAACAAATAAGTTTTCTTTATGCTGGTAAGCGACATTCCGCAGTTGCGAAGTTTCTCTCCACAGTGGGGCTAAAGTATTGTTCAATTCTTGAAAAGATGAGTCAGGCGCATAATTTACCGTAATAGTCTGATTGGCTTCTATCTGTTGAAGTACTTGAGTTGAACCATTGGGCCAAAGAATAGTGATTTTGTCTACTACTGAATCTTCTCCCAAACCAAAATGTGCGATTTCTTCTACTGTTGATTGGTAACCCCGATACGTGTAACTCTCGTGATGCTGAACTTGGCCTTTTTGTTCTACATAAATCTTGGTTCCCGGTAGAGAAGGGGTAAGTTCTATCCGTAAAAAGTGGTTGCCAGGTACTAGATTACTGCTTTGGTTTTCGTAGACAAAAGCTTCGTCGTTAGTATTATTCACTAATAAATCTAAGTCTCCATCCTGATCCAGGTCAGCGTAAGCGGCTCCGTGAGAAAATGAAGGGTGCGTAATACCCCAGTGGGATGATTGATCAGAAAACTGTAGGTTCCCCTCATTATGGAATATAAAGTTTGATCGCTTTAATTCGGGAAGGTCTCGGTAAAGCTGCGTAATTTTTTCAGCCCGTTTGCCGGGGTTAAATATTTGCATGGCCTCGGGCATTTGGTAAGCTACAAAATCGAAGTTAGTAATGTCTTTTACGTAGCCATTGGTAATGTAAATATCTTTAAAGCCATCGTTATCAAAATCGGCAATGAGGGGACTCCAGCTCCAACCAGTCTGATGAATGCCCGCTAATTGACCAACTTCACTAAATACTACTTGGCCGCTCGGAGATACGCCTCGGTTCAGTTGCAGGGTATTTCTCATATACTGCGGAGCATACCCTCTCTCTAATGCAAGTTGAAAGCGATCGTAATTCATGGGGCCTACCATCATCATACGATGTTCTCGGAAAGGGGGAAGCATATCCAGCGTAACTACATCGGGCAGAGCATCATTATTAATATCAGCCACGTCATTTCCCATAGCAAAGTAACTTTGGTGAGAAAAATACTGGCTGGCCTGTTCTTGGAATGTTCCATCCTGATTGTTGATGTACAGCAGGTCACTAGACAGATAATCGTTAGAAACGTATATATCTGACCATCCATCGCGATTGAGATCAGTAATAGAAACCCCCAACCCAAACCCCTCTGCTAAAATACCAGCATCCAACGACACATCCTGAAATACCGGATATCCTTCAAGCCCTACACCTTGATTTTGGTAGAGCCGGTCTGTCGTTAATCCATCACCATTGTTGGTTGGTGAACGGATAGTGTTTCCGTAGAAATCGCTGTTTGCTGCGGTAAGAAGGTAGACATCTAAGTCACCATCTTGGTCATAATCAAAAAAGGCGGAATGAGTAGTATAGCCTGCATCGTCTAAACCATATGCTTCGGCCATCTCCTTAAACTTGGGAACCCCTTTTTCATCAGCCCCCTGATTAATGAACAACAGGTTTTCTCGCTGATCAGATTGATTACTCCCCGACACACTAACGTAAATATCCAACCATCCATCTTGATTGACGTCTGCCATAGATACTCCGGTAGCCCAACGTTGGGTGCTTACTTGGGCGTTCTTTGTAATATCAGTAAACTGTAGTTGCCCTTGGTTCATATACAAGCGGCTAGATACCATATTTCCGGTAAAGTACACATCAGGAAGTCCATCGTTATTAATATCTCCTACCCCAACGCCACCGCCATTATAGAAATAGCGAAACTTAATTAAGTCTAGCGTGTCGTTGGGGTATACGAGGTTCTGAAAGTCTATGCCTGTTTTGCTACTTGGTAACTTCACAAACAAAGGCGGGGGATGTTGTCTGCAAGCAACCAACGAATAGACTCCCAACAGAAAAACAAATTTGATACAGTGTCGCATAGGTAGGTCTAAGTTCCCCAAAATAAGGAATAACCTTCGTAATGACGAGCTCGATTTTCATTCTTTCGAACTTCATCGTCTCTTCATTAAGCATAGTGTTTGTAAGTCAGTATATTCGGCATAAACTACTCTTTCCCTAGCTTATGAATCATCTGATTGTCTTATTTTCGGTATTCAGTATTCTTACTGGGCAAGCGCAGTCTACCTCGGTAGCATCTCCCAATGATAAACTAACTTTTACTCTGAACACAGATGAACGGTCTGACGGGGCTCTAGTGTACAGCATTCAGTACAGCGATCAAATGGTAGTAGATAATGCTCCGATCGGAGTTATTTTGAAGAATAGGGACTGGACTCAGAAGCTAGAAACTACGGCTTCTAATATTACTGCGAAAGATACGGCTTGGCAACCAGTGTACGGTGAAAGGAGCTCTATTCCCGATCGCTATCGCGAGCTGATTGTTGATCTCAATCCAGTTGGAAATACAAAGTTACTCATGCAATTGGTAGTGAGGGCTTACAACGAAGGAATTGCTTTTCGCTACCATTGGCCCGAGCAATTAGGAATGCAGATTCTAGAAGTGGTAGATGAACGTACGTACTTCAAGTTTCCCAAAGGTACTAAAGCGTGGTATACACCTCGGGCTCAGGCTGAATATGAGCTTCGTCCGATACAAAATTGGAAGAGTGCTACCGAAATGCCACTCACGCTAATTTTGCCCAGCGGATTGTACGCTAGTATTGCCGAAGCCAACATGGTGAACTACGCTCGATCCAGACTATCAACCGTACCAAATAGTGCTAATTTGCTGGTAACCGAGCAAGCAGGAAATGTGGTGGAAACTTCGCCGTTCAGTACTCCTTGGCGGGTGGTGCTAGTAGCGGAAGAGCCCGGCCAACTACTAGAGCATAATTATATTATCCTAAATCTCAACCCTCCGAATGCGCTAAAAAATACCGACTGGATCAAGCCAGGCAAAGTGATTCGGGAAATGACGTTATCTACCCACGGGGCTAAAGCATTAGCAGATTTTGCATCTTCGCATGGTCTGGATTATATTCATTTTGATGCAGGCTGGTACGGCTACGAGTATACCGCTAATTCAGATGCCACAACCATAACGGTTGATCCCCGACGGAATCCTAAAGGTGATCTAGATTTATTAGAGGCGATTCGTTACGCAAAAAGCAAAGGGTTAGGCGTAATCGTGTACGTTAACCATCGGGCATTGGAAAGACAGATGGACGAAATCTTTCCCTTGTACCAGCAGTGGGGTATTAGCGGAGTAAAATTTGGGTTTGTACACGTAGGTTCACACCGCTGGACTACCTGGCTCTACGATGCAGTAAAAAAAGCTGCCAAACATCAATTAATGGTAGACGTGCACGACGCGCTTCGCCCTACGGGTTATTCGCGCACTTATCCTAATTTGATGACTCAAGAAGGCATCTATGGCAACGAGGAAATGCCGGATGCTACGCAGAATACTACCTTGCCCTTTACTCGCTTTGTAGCCGGAGCTGCCGATTATACCCCGGCCTACTATCACCGAAAGGAGTTTAAAGATGTGAGTCGATTCATTAAAAATACACCTGCTCACCAGTTGGCTTTGCCGGTGATCTACTATAGTCCTTTACAGTGGCTCTACTGGTACGATATTCCTTCCCGCGATTATCAGGGTGAACCGGAAGTGGAGTTCTGGGAGCACTGCCCTACGGTGTGGGATGATACCGAAGTTCTAGAAGGCAAAATAGGTGAATATATTGCGGTAGCTCGTCAGAGCAACGAAGAGTGGTACATCGGCGCTATTACTAATACTGAGAGCCGCACACTGACGATTCCTTTTTACTTTCTGCCAGAAGGACAAACGTATACCGCCCATATTTATGCCGATAGTGATACTATAAAAACAAGAACGAAAGTTAGTATTAATCAGATGAAAGTAACTACGGATTCATTATGGGAAACTACGCTGAAGCCCAGCGGCGGGGTTGCCATTCGGCTCGTACCATTAGAAGAATAGTGAACAGACTCGACTGGCTAATTTTAGCGACTCTCAATTTGACCTAACTGTTTAATTCTTGCTTGGTCTTTAGCCGCTCGCTCTGTTGCTCCAATCGTCGCAAATGCTTCAGACCGTTGCCGGTAGGCATTCAGGTAGTTTGAATCCAGTGCAATAGCCCGATCAAAGTAGCGAATACTCTCCCGTTCCGCTTGCATCAAATTTTTCTTGATGTAGCCGAGGTAATAGTAAGGTTCCGAATTATAGACATCTATTTCTCGCGCCTGATCAAAATCATCGTACGCCTGAAAGTATTGTCCCAATTGCAGCCAGGCTTTCCCACGTTCTGTATACAAACTATCCGAAGGTTGCTGGTTGATTAGTAAGGTGGTCTCGTAGACGGTCCGATAAGCAGGTAGAAGTTCAATCATTGCCCCTGCCCGATGATAATTAGAGTCTAGTTCTAGTGCTTGATGAAAATCGGCGGAAGCTAATTGAAATGCGTGTTGTTCCAAGTAGACCTTCCCTCGTTGGTAGTAGAAATCTGGTCGGTCAAAACTGAATTGAATAGCTTGGGTTAGAGAAATAATCGCACTATCCATTTTCCCCTGTTCCCAGAACACCATTCCCTGGTGGTAGTGCAAGTCTTCTTTCGATAAGGTTGCCAATCCGTTTTCGGCCGCTGAAGTAAGCAGAAAGCTACTCAATTTATCAGCGACCAATTGATGGCCGGAAGCAGTCCAATGGTTATCATCCTCGATGAAGTGGTTTTGAATTACTTTTCCGGCGGGTAGCTCATTAATGAAAACCGGATAAAGATTAATAAACCCAATATCATTTTCTTGGGCAAATTTTTGCCAGTATTGGGTGTGGCGATCTTCAGCTTCGCCCTTCTTCACCTGGGTACGCCAGGGATGTACCGTAATGGTTAAGGGTATTTGATGTTTCTGGCAGAGCTCCACCAGCTTTCTAATGTAAACCGTCATCAACTCAATACCTTGCTTGCCCCAACGTTGGTACAAACTTTCATCCGAATACCATTCGGAAATAGTAGTATGAAATTGAGGGTTATTCAATAAAACATCATCATGGAAATGAGAGAAAAAAGTTCGGTAGAGATCTATTGTATTATTACGATCAATTAACTCCTGACTAATATTTTGGTAAAATTTATCTCGTTGATTTTCTAGGTAAAGTCGATGGGTAGCGTAGTAGATAAACGAATGATCTTTCAGCGTACTCTTTAGCTTAGGAAGTACGTTAGCAACGAATGAAGTGCTCGGCTCAAATTCCTGATAGGCGTATTCATTCTGAATGTCCGATATATCGAGAACCGCGTACAATTCGTCGAAGTCTAGTTCAACCTCTTCCAGCAGATACTTGGTTTTATAGTAATATAGTTTGGGGCTGTAGCTTACAGCGGCTGCATTTAGCAACTCAACCCGGGTGGTGTCTATTTGGGTCAGTAGTCGACCAATAAAGCTTTCTTCGAATAAGACGCCAACCGCTTCAGTGTGGGAATCGCCCATCATCAGTATGCGGTATTTGTCCGATGTTAAAGAAACCTCTCGCACACCGGCATCTCGAAAGCCTAACGAATTGGTGGTAATTGGATAAACTATCGGCCCCCAGTGGGTTTCCTGCGACCGGCTCGATAATAAGCCGTGGTGATAGTAGGGATGAGAAGAACGAAAATCGTGATCGTTGGTAGGAATTAATAGCTTCCCGGCAATGCCATCAACAATGAGGGCAATTACCAGCATCACCAGTACTAGCGTGGTTTTGGGGTAGGTTTCAAATATGCTTTTCTGGGTACGAGACACTACAAGTCATTCGGGGGGTTAAGCACACCATCGTAAGTACTACCCATATAGCTACCCCAACTTACTTCTTCCACTGGAATATCTATTTCCACTCTCATAACCTTCATGCCATTGAAGGGGCGATACTGAACTGTATCGGTAATGTAGGTATAAATAACATCTATTTGCTGGTCGTTATCAAGATCTCCCATCCAAGGAGTCGCAGCGGGGTTCACTCCCCGGAAAGTGCCTAACAGCCGATAAGCCGTCGGCTCGGTAAAGTCAAAGGCCAATAGTTCATTGGTAATACCATAGAGGGAGTGATAATGGTCTTGAGATAACACCGGATCGAACCAGTTAATACTCATAATAGCTTCATCTCGTCCATCTCCGTTTAAGTCGGCGGCCAGTGGACTCCCGATTTGCAGAAAGCCCAAAGAATCCAAATAGTTGATTTCTCCGGTCTTTCCGTCAACCATCGCTTGGATAGATTGAGTAACTTTGGGGAAGATGCCCCGACCCATATTCGCAAAAAAATCAGGAGTATTGTCACCAGTGAAATTACCTACCGCTAGTGATCCGTATACTTCAGCCTGAGGTATTTCTACCTTCCACAATAACTGATTATTAGCTCCATTAAAAGCAAGCATTCTTCCATCAACCGAATTGGTCACAATATCGGCAATGCCATCGTTACTAATATCCACAATTACGGGAGGAGCCATAAAACCCCGCTGCTCACCGGTAGCTAATTCTATCGCTCCGGTTAAATCGTTTGTTAATAAATCGCTTAAAGGTGCTCGGTATAAGTGACCACCAAAAGTTTCCCCTCCGGATCCGAATACAATGGTAAGCTCATCGGTACCTTCTAATGAGGTACATACCGGGGTCATATAGGTTTCGGCACTATCTGGCATAATAGCTTCGGCGAGTAACGCACCAGAAACTCCACTAATTACCATCAATCGTCCGGGCGGGCGGTTGGGATCAGAGTAGGGAATAGTAGCATCTCCCCCGTTAGCTACTAGTAAATCGAATATGCCATCTTCATCCGCATCAGGAATAAGCTGAGAGCCATAGAAATTCAAAAATACCGAGTCGGGATTGCTGGCAAAGTCCGCATCCGAATAGTAGCTCCATAATTGCGAGCCCGTTTTTCCGTCGAGGGCCATCAGTTGCCCAGCCCGACCGCTGATCACTACGTCGGGTACGTCATCCGCGTTAATATTTAAGAAAGTCGGAGATCCTACCATCTGGTCACGCCCTTGCACCCGCCAGAGAATATCTCCATTCCTACCATCCATAGCAATCACGGATGAATCGGAACCCTGAAACTCATCCGCTCCCGCACCAAATACAATATCCAGAACGCCGTCTTGGTTTAAGTCTACCGGTCGGGGAGAAGAAAAAGAACAGATCCGAGGCAGATGCTTCTGCCAATGATCCAGAGAATCGTTATTCTTCCAGTATACTGAGAGCAATACTGCTAGTAGCACCACCAATCCGACACCAATTAGTTTTCCTTTCATACGCGACTATCTTTGGGTGGGAACAAAAATGTTAACCTCAGCTTCACTCATGTTCACTGCTAGACTTTCTTTGCTCAAACTCACGTAATCTTCTATAATGGCAGTAATTTCTTCGGAGTTAAACTCTTCCCGCATGCGCCCGGTCTTTTGAGCCAGCAATAAATTCTGGTAGGGACGCATCACCTCCAAATAGCGGTCGAAATTCAGCATGAAATCTTGATACTGTTGGGTACCTTTCTCGTAATCTGGTAATTCGGTACAACGTAGGTATAAGTCATCCATCTTTTCAAACTGAAGCAGCACTCGATAGATAAGAAAGAGATGCTGCATAAGCGGTAATGTTGCTTCTGCCTGCGAGGGAACTGCAAGGCGTACCGACGAGGAAGTAACACCTTCTCGAGCCGGAAGAATTCCCGATTTCCAAATAGTTTCCAACACTTCGTCAGCAATTAGCTGATTACTGGCTACCGTGGGATGAACATGGTCGACCATCAGGTCTTCTCCAATAAGATCCATTGGGGCTTTATTGATAAACGCTTGCTCAATATCAGCCAACGGCACTTGATACTCTTGACTCAATGTACGCAATATCTGATTAAAGCGTGGTAGTGCCCGGAAAGGATAGGCATCCGCTTCTAGACTGCCTATCAGATGAGAACGGCTGAGTCTTTCCTTAGCCAGATATTCATACGCCTTACCGATATAGTAGAGCAGTTCGGCGTGAGTATCGTCAATTCCACCAGCTTGGACAAAATAAGGAAGTGCCCGTTCATATTGTTGCTTCTGAAACGCCTGAATTCCTTTGGCAAACCTATCTTGCCATTTCTCGTGGGAAAGGCTATCTAAGTTTGCTCGATGAACTGAGGCGTGAGGGCGCCAGTTGCGTACATTCACCGGAACGGTAAGTAACGCGATAGGTACAGAATTGTGCTGAGCTTCGCTAATCATTGAAGTTAGATTATAGCGGTAGTGTTCTACAACTTGTTCGTACTGTTCTTCGGATACTTTTAAGGCTGAAGTATTACCCAAAGCAACATCGATTAGAAAAGTAGGGCGATAGTTTTCTACGTCAATAACCTGCTTTTCGGGGTTGAAATACGCCCAACTTTGGTGTACGGTACGAATCAGTGCCGAATATTTCCAGGGAATGCCTAAGGGGTTAATTGGTTGATAGAGGATTCTTTCTAAGAACTCGTTATTCCCAGTGTAGAGTAAGATTAGGTCTGGTTTGTAATTGATAACTTCATCAAAGATTGTTTTAACTCGGTAACTGGCGTAGGTAGAAGCGGCAACATTCACTACTTCAATATTCTTATCGGGGTACAGTAGCTGAAGCTTTTTCTTTAAGTAAGCCGGATAGCTCTGAGCCGATGGGTGAGGCCAACCTAAAGCAGCCGAGCCACCCAAACAGAAAACTCGGAAGGTATTTTGGGGTTTTTTCACCCGAAAACGAAGGCTGGATAAAACGTACGGGTGATGCTGAGTACGAACATAATAATCAATCCCACTAAGGCTGCCAGTAGTGAATACGTTCTGAACATTTTTATAGGCTACGTAGGGTGAAAACTGATTTCCCAAACTGAATTGAGGCACAATTACCTCCAGCAGTCGGGTTCCGCCTTCTAATAGCAGAAGAACGAATCCTACGGTCAGTAGAGAAAATAAAACTTGCTTAGATTTTGATAACGAAGAAGCCATGAGAATCACTCAGTTTGCTACCGAAGTGCTTACGCATTTGTGTGTTTACGTAGCTAATATTACCGTTAGTAAAAAGCCAATAGATCCTTCAACCCCTTTTATGAAAAAAGCATTGCCAGAAAATCAGCAATGCTTTTTGTTCTCACTTCGAATTAATAATCTACTGATAAGCTGGATGCTGTTCCATTAACGGGTTGGTATCTAACTCAGTTTGGGGTACGGGTAAGCGTTCGTGCCGGTTTGCCACAAAGCCATTAGTTTCCCCTAATACTTCCGGGGCAATACCCCATCGGATAAGATCCCAAGTACGGTGAGCTTCCAAAAATAGTTCTACACGGCGTTCTTGCACAATTGCGTCAAAAAATGCCTGCCGAGATAAGCCCGCCGGTAGATCAGCCAATCCGGCTCGATTTCTTACGGCGTTTATCGACTGATAAGCTTCGGTAGTAGGGCCGCTATTTACTGCGTTTAGTGCTTCGGCGTGCATCAACAACAAATCTGCGTAGCGCATAATATGAAAGTTAATCTCTGAGTCGGCGGACTGCTGTTCTAACTGCTTGGGAAATACGTATTTCCGCAGTCCGTAAGGAGTGGCAGCTCGGTCAGCTTCGTAAGGAACTCCAAAGAAATCTTCACCATCTTCTACAATAATAAATTCCTCTCGTAAATCTCCTTCTTCAAAGGCATTCACAAATGCTTCATTTGGTTGAGCAGTACCGCCAAAGCCGAAGTTAACCGCATCAGGTTGAGTGCTGGCGTTCCACCCGCTCATCCAGCTACCTTCGTTAGAATTGTCCCAACCACCTCCGCCCACGGCGTGTTGCACTTCAAAAATTGATTCAGAAGTATTATCCCCACCAGCTAAAAACTGCGGAGCATATTCTTCATCAAGCATGTATTCGCCGGACGAAACTACTGCCTCAAAGTGCTGAATAGCCTCGCTGTAATTCTCCTGATACAACTCGAGTTTTCCCAGCATGGCAATGGCGGCTCCTTTAGTAGCTCGTCCCAGATCAGCCGGGTCTTGCACCGAGCGTTCTGGTAGAACCTGAGAAGCCTCTAGAAGGTCTTGCCGAGCCTGTTCTATAACATCGGCTTTGGGCGATTTAGCTTTTTCTAAATTTTCTAATGTAGTAGGTTCTAATCGCAGAGGTACGTCTTCGAAGAAAGACCCTAATGTGAAATAGTAGAACCCACGAAGAAACTTAGCTTCGCCCAATAAACGAGCCTTCAAGCCTGCATCCATTTCAATGGGTGGTATTCTTTCCAGCGCAATATTGGCGCGGTTAATACCGATATACAGATTTTCCCACATACTTAGTCGGCGCCCGTTGGTAGCCTGAAAATCAGACGGAAACTGCGTGGGGCGGGGGATAATACCTAGATCGTCGTTATAACGATTTCCAATTACGCTAATTTCAAATTTCCACATTCGGCCATACTGCATCACATCGTAGATGGCATTGGTAGCAGCGACAGCGTCACTTTCAGTTTGGTAAAAAGTAACATCGGAAGCTTCATTAAGTGGAGCCCTTTCTAGGAAACTATTATCGCAGGAAATGTAGGTGACCAGCGAAAGGGGGACAATTAATAATATGACTAATATTTTTTTCATAGTGATAGAATTAGGGGGCGTAGTAATTATTTATCAGGATTAAAGATCCAGATTTATCCCGAATAAAATTGTGGTTGTTTGTGGAGTGGTTGTTAAGTTGAATTTACCAAAACCCGAACCTTCACGACCCAGTTCAGGATCATTTATGAAATTGTACTCAGGGCGATTCCAAAACGTAAGAAGGTTTTTAGAGCTTACGTAGAACCGTAGGCGCGAAATATTGATTCTGTCTGTCAAACTGGAAGGAATGGTATATCCTAACTGTAAATTCTTCACTCGTAAGAAGGAACCATCGAATACCATATAATCGGCTGATCTTCCATCACGACCGCCACTAGCATTTTGAAATCCACCTACTCCCCATAGTACCGCATCATTGGTACTACCATCGCCGTTCCAACGATCCAGATTATAACGTAACAGACCACCGGGTTGAATTGCAAAATTATCGTTGTTTGCAATCAGTAATTCGTTGCCTAAGGTTCCTTGTAGAAATAGGGAAAAGTCGAAGTTAGCGTACTGAGCCGAGAAATTGAAGCCATAAATTAGGTCAGGATAAGGTGACCCAATAATCGTACGATCTTGATCCGTAATAAGGCCATCCCCATCAATATCTTTAAACCGCACCGCCCCGGGTACAGCACCTGGATCATATTCCCGCTCTGGATTGAGCGCATTTACCGCATCTAGTTCCGCCTGATTTTGGTACAACCCATCAGACTGATAGCCAAAAAAGGAGAACACTTCGGTGCCAACGTCAGCTACTTGATCGCCGTTGTTAGCTCCGGTGATAATTCGTTCACCTTGCCCTAACGCCAGCACTTCGTTTTGTATGCTAGAAAGGTTCATGGTGGCATCCCAAGTAAAGCTTCCACTGTAGTCGCGATAGGTAAGTGCCATCTCCCAACCCCGATTCTCTACGCTACCTGCGTTTACAAATGGTGCGTTTAAGTAGCCGCTTGATAAGGGAATAGGTACTTGAAGTAGCATGTCGTCGGTAGTCTTCACAAAGTAGTCGAGAGTCAGTAACACACTATTTTCAAACATTCCCATGTCAATACCTACGTCCATTTGGGTAGTTTCTTCCCATTTAACATCGGAATTAGCGAGTTGCAGAGGTGCTGCACCGGGTAGAATATTTTGGCTTTCGCCGAAGGTGTACCGTTGAGAAAGGTTTACCGCAGCGGCAAACGCATAAAGTCCAATCTGATCGTTCCCCAATTGCCCCCAGCTTCCTCGTAGCTTTAAATCGCTGATAAAAGGAACGCTAAAAAAGCTCTCTTCCGAAAGACGCCACCCGGCGGAGAATGAGGGAAAGTATCCCCATCGATTGTTTGCCCCGAAACGGGAGGATCCATCGGCTCTGATGTTTGCTTGCAGTAAATATTTACTGTTATAGTCGTACGTTATACGTCCAATTACTGAATTGAGCGACCAGTCGGTAATACCGCCACCTCCAGTTAAGGTTTCTGGATTTCCTCCACTAAGTACTACTACTGATTCGTCTAGAAAATCATTAACACCCGCGTTGAGGCTTTCAAACCGGTTTTCCTGAGCCGAATAACCGACGAGGGCCGATAGGTTATGATCCCCAAAACTTTTACTATACGTAAGTATATTATCCCACTGCCAATTAGTAGTAGTGTTAGTACTTCGGCTTAGTCGAGTTGCCTCGCCGTTTCCGCCCGCATTCTGTAACTGAGGGGTCCAGTTGGTTCCATCGTTAAATCTAAAGAAGCCACTTACCGTAGAGCGAAATGTAAGTCCTTCGGCTAATTCAATTTCGGCGTATACGTTTCCCAGGGCGTTCCACTGTTTGGTTAAGTTATCCCATTCAGATACAAATTGGTTAGGACTGAAGGTAGAGAAATTAAACGGTTCACCGGGGCGGGTTGGTCCATTCCAAGTACCATCAGGAAGTATTTCTGGGTTTATAGTAGGTTTCATTCGCCACCCTCCCTGAAATACGTTATTGAAAGCTCCCGTACCACCAATGGCTTCTTCATTAGCCCGAGTCAGTTGTAGGCTTTGCCCAATCTTGAGCCAGCTATTTAACTCATGATCGCTATTGAGGCGTAATGAGTAGCGTTCAAAGTTTTGTCCGATCATTACTCCTTGGTTGTCGAGGTAGCCAAAGGAGACTAAGAATTGAGAATTTTCGTTGCCTCCGGAAAGCGAAAGCGTATGGTCAGTGATGTAGCCGGGTCGCCATAGTTTGTCCCAGTAGCTCACCCCTTCCCCAAACTGAGCGGGGTCACCTTCGTCTTCCCAAACAGATTGTTCACCTACCGCATTAGCCCGGTTAATAGCATCTTGCACAAATTCTTGTCCATTCATAAATTCTAGCCGGTCGTTAAGCGACTGCACCCCGTAGTAGCCATTGTAGCTTAACCTTGTTTCTCCAGTGTTTCCCCGTTTGGTAGTAATGAGCACCACCCCATTGGCGGCTCGGGCTCCGTAGATAGCTGATGCCGAAGCATCTTTAAGAATTTCCATCGACTCGATATCGTTCGGATTAAGACTTTCTAGTCCATTGGCCCCGTTTAAAATCTGACCATCTACTACGTACAGAGGATCACTATTTCCCACAGTGCCTACCCCTCTAATCTGTACCGTAGCCGCCGCTCCGGGTCGTCCGGAATTTTCAGTAACGACTACGCCGGGGGCACGACCTTGCAGTGCCTGAGCAACATTTACGTTGGGCAACTGAGTGATTTCTTCGGAAGAAACCGAAGAAACCGCGCCAGTAAGGTCGCGCCTTTCTTGGGTACCGTAACCAATAACCACTACTTCCGAGAGAGACTTAGTATCCGGAGTAAGCGTTACGTTGACGGCTCCTCGATTGTTTATACCTACTTCTAGAGATAAATATCCCACTGAAGAGAATACCAAAGTCTCGGCACTTTCGGGTACACTTAGGGAGTAATTGCCATCAATATCGGTGACAGTTCCGGTAGTGGTTCCTTTTACCACCACATTTACTCCGGGTAGTGGATCATTCGTTTCATCATCGGTTACCTCACCAGAAATAGTATTCTGAGCAAGTACCAAGTTCGGAAGAAGTAATAAGAGAATGATGTGGCTGGTTAGCCAGCGGAGGTAAGATTGTTTCATAGTAAAAGGTAATTAGGTTGTTAGTAAGCGATTAGAAGCTATCTCTAGCTTTTTGCT